>Ga0315549_1001022_pt1 | contig 30579 bp, 40 predicted proteins | sample SalMarSW160200MG_FD_203101 | JGI IMG/M metagenome (GOLD analysis project Ga0315549, IMG submission 203101) | Salt marsh sediment microbial communities from the Plum Island Ecosystem LTER, Massachusetts, United States - Salt Marsh Sediment SW1601-200 ... | reverse complement strand
CATCAATTTATTAATCATATTATCAGTTTTTGGTTTTAATTCAGAAAGTTTATATCTCTCTTCTAAATTCTCTAGACCAAAGTATGAAAGCATTAGAAGAGAAAGAGAAACCTTTTTATTTAGAAAAGTAGCTCTAATAAAAGGAGCGTCTTTTTCTTCAGAAACAGCTATAGAAGCAACATTAGTACGTAACTTAATAGTATGTCCTCTTGTAACAATCGGAATATCCATTAGTTGAAATTGCGGAATTTTCTTTCGTCCATTAATAACAATATAGTTATGATCAACAAGGTCTGGTACTAACATACTTATATCAATCTCAGAACTACCCTTTTGTAATCTAATAACTAAATTACGTCTCAGTGTTTTATTTAGTTCACCAGAAGAAAATTTATGTTCCCGAAGGTCCAATTCTGATATCGTAAACCCTAACTCCTCCACTGGTTTTAACATCTCACGAACATTGTCTAAGATCTTTGCATACTCGTTCTCCCTAATAACAAAGATGTTCTCGTCTTTGTTTACTTCAAAATATGGATTTTTTATGTTCAACTTCTTTCCCCCCACTCCTGTTTTAGATTATCTGGAAGACCATCGTAAATCTTTCCGAGTTCTGATATAATACGATTATCAGAGAAATCAGTTAAAAAGTTGTTCCTTATCTTGCGGTCTACTTTATAATTTCTATACCTACTTTGATGATAATAAAGCCTTAAAGCCCTAAATAATATCCTCCTAATTCGTTTCCGAAAAATAGAAACATTTTTTAATTCTTCCATTAAGTTAAAGATGTTTTCTCTATCCATCTACTTTCTCTCCTTCTAGAATCTTATCCATTATTCCTCGGTACGAATCACTATTTAGAATTCCTAAAAGAATACTTCGTTTCGGGTTTGAAAAGGCTAAACTTAACAACCATGACTCATAACTTGGAACTGTTTGTATACTATGGTATTCTGGAGATATCTTATCTCGATTATCCAAAAGTCTCCATTTTTTAGGTCCTTTCCACATTAGCTGTGAAACTACACATTCAAAATGTATATGATGTATATTTTGCCCGCCACTATTGTACACTTCAAATAATTCAGATACAATCTCCTTATATGTCTTATCTCTAAATTGATGTAAAAGTTTTGAAATTGTAGATAAATCTGCAACAATATCCATTTGTTTCATATCTACATTATTATTAACACTTTTTATAACAGCAGATCCAGAAGTATGAAAAGTTCTAAGGATTAATTGGGTACCTCTTTCTCCCAAAGATTGAGCAGCAATTACTCCAATGAATCTGCTATGAAGTATCTTGTAGAGATCACCATAACATTTATGACAAACTTTTGGACTCTTACAAAATATAGGACTTCTTAATTGTACTATCTTACCAACAAAACTTTTCCAGTTATCAGTAGTAATTTGTTTTAATACTCCATCTTCTAAAAAATATCTCCAAACTAACATCTCTGCTTTCTTTGGAGTGTCTATGTGAACTTCTAAACAATCATTAGTTCCACAATCGTCTAGTTCAGGATCAATCTGAAGATTAACGCAAGTAAATATTAGTTTTCTAGAAAGATATCCAGATGTACCAGTATTTAACGCAACGTCTAAAAGTCCCTTTCTACAACCATAAGTAGAGTTAAAGAACTCTTCTTGGTTCAAGCCATCTAATAAACTATTCTTAATTGGAGTTGGTAAAATCTCACCGTTAAAGTTAGATACAAATCCTCTAGATAAAATTATTTGTCGTACTTGATCCCAAGTTCCTCTAGCGCCAGACTCTACTAAATAAGAATAAGCAAAATTTTTCTTAAGTAATTCTTCTGTCTCTTTCTTAGTAGTATCAGTAAGTTGAGTTCTTATATCTGGAGAAGAATATAGTAACTCTTTTACTTTTTCAGAATCCTCGAAGAAACAATCATTTAATGCCATTGTAACACCAAGTAAAGTTGAGTACTTAAATCCGATCTTCTTAATATTATCCAATGTTTTTATAACAGTAAGTCCGTCATACTTGGATTTAATATCATTTAATATTCTTATCAATGATTTTTTATTAACAACTTCATTTATTAATGGATAGTCTTCAGGTAGACTCTCATTAAAAATCTTTATTCCTTGATAAACATCTTCTCCTTTGTATTGAACTTTCTCCTGTAAACTAGTAAACTTATTTGAAGTAAGACTAAAAATACCTAATATTATGTCTTGACCAGGAATAGTAGTTAACCCCCCATCTGCAGGACTACTTAAGTTCTTACTTACAAATAGCTTCTCTCTAATTTCTTGTTTACTTTCTTCTGATATGGGAACATAAACAGCCATTTGATCTCCATCAAAATCTGCGTTGAATGGAGTGCAAATAAGTGGGTGTATCTTGATTACTGAATCTAGACTAATCTTAATATTAAACCCTAACATTCCAAGTCGATGAAGAGAAGGTTGTCTATTTAAAATACATACTTCATCTTTTGATAGTTCTTCGCAAACCTTAAAAAGAACGGGAGACTTAAGTTTAATACAATCATCCACAAAATCAATAGCTTTATTTAATAATTTAAATTTTCTAACTTCAAGTAACTTTTTTGCTACAGGAATTTTAAACATCTCCAAAAACATTAAATATGGAATAACACATTCATCTAAACTTAAAGTTGGATCTGGAACTATTACAGCTCGTCCAGAAAAATCAATACGTTTACCTAAAATATTCCCTCTAATAAGACCTTCTTTTTTAGAAAGTTTATCCAGAATATGATGATACAATTCGTTTACATCTTTCTGTAACTGTTTAAAGTATGTATAAAATAAACTTTTATCACGTTGTATATCAAAAATCGTGTCTTTCATTATTTCTTTTTTTGTAAGTATCTGTACATAGAATCTGTTAATCTTATCTACTACTTGATTGTTTTTACTTACACTCTTTGAAGCAGGTCTAAGGTCTGGGGGTAGAACTATAACATGATTAATAAAAAGTTTATCAATATTGTCTCGAACTATTTTCCAGTCTGATAAATCGTTTGCAAGATTATTTGCGAGATCTGAAACTACTTTATAAATCGCTTCTAATTTTTCCCACTTTCTTGTGCCATCAGGAACTTGTTCTAAATTGGTCGTAACTACATGTTCTTCACCATCCATATATAAAACACTTTTTTCGCTTTTCATCAATTCATCAATAACTAACTTTAAATCAGTTCCGCCTAATCCAACTAATAAATCATAAAATACTGGATTCACTACTGGAATAGGTAACGTTATTTTAGCAAATCTTTGACGCCGTTCATAACTATTTACAATATCAACCCCACATATTTTACAAGTTCCTCCAGATCTAGAAACTCCATAGTATGTGCCACATTGACAAGTATAGTTTCTAACAGGCCCGAAAATCTGTTCAGAAAATAAACCTTCTGGATGGAACCTTCTTTTTAACATAACTTTAGTTGAAGTAACTTCTTTCAAATCTTCACAGAATTTATTATTGTCCAAAAGTTTTGGCATAGTTGTCTCCTTTACGAATCGAATTTTTCTTTGATAAATTCTGCTATTTCTACAAAATGTCGCCTTACTTTATTAGAAACTAATCGGTCAATGTCCGGAAGAATTTCTTCTATAATCTTTGAAATCTCACCTTTAACGATTTTAGTTTGTGTTTCTTCTAGGATTTTCTCTACCAGATCGGTTACTTCTCTTTCGATTTGTTCACTCAATAAACCTGTCATCAATTTTTCCTTTCCTATATTGTGGAAGTATTCTATTTTTCTCAAAAATATTCTTAATTTTGTTTTTTATAAACTTCGAAAATAAACTTGGTTTGACCAGATTAGGAGTATCTACTTCCTTTTTCCTTTTAGTTCTTTCCCCATTTTTATCCACTCTTTACCTCCGATACTTTCATATTCAATTTCTCCCCACGGAGTAAAATAACAATTATCTAGATTAAAAATTCCAATCATATGTTCTATATACTCAATAGTCTGTTCATCAAGAGGAAGATTTCTCAACTCGTATGGTATGCAGAACTGGTTTGTATCTGGGTCAGAGTTTGGATGAACACAATCTAAATAAACTGAGTCAATTTTTCCATCAATCAATCTAACTATATATTTCCTCATAACGTATTTCGGATCAATATCCGTAATTCTAGACAAACTATTTCTATATATCATTTTCTTTGGAACTATAACTTTTCTTATTTCTACTTCTTTTACACTCATTACGCAGCCCCAGTTTCTGGAATTAACACTACATAACTTTTGCCTCTTTCTGTATAAGTTGATATAATAAAGTTATTAAATATAACTGGTAAGTTTAACATAGATGTTAAACTACTAACAACATCTCCTCCAGATTTTAGAGAACCAACTGGTATGGTTTTTACTGAAACATTCTTTTCACCAATACACATACTAACATCTAAATCTGATTTCTCGTTCATTTGAAGTATTGGAAGTAGATTCTCTTTCAGATTTATTAACTTCTCTTCTCCAACTACAGAATCGTAAGCTACATCACTCATGTGTTGATTCATCTGTTTCAAATAATCCAAATCAAACTTACTTACAACACCATCTCGAATTAAAGAAGAGATAATACTATTTTCAACGATAGTTGATACCATATTTGCGGCGTTTCTTAGATCACCTTTTGTTAGTTTACTAATATATTTCCCTTCAAAATGTTTTTCATATCTTACATTTTTTCTACAATCAACTATTAAATACCTAGAAGAAATGTACAGTCTCGCGCTGATTAAACTTTTCCTATCATATGTAAAATCTCTACAGTCAAGTACTAGATTACAATTAGGAATCTCACCTTCTTCCTCAATAAATCTCATATTTAGTTTTGTTATTTCTAAATCTTCATTTTTTGAATGAATTATATCAGAAAGAGCGTCAACTTTTAATTTTCCGATATCACTAAGTTTATATATTGTATTCTTTAAGTTCTTCTCATATACAACATCATAGTCTACTAAGACTATTTTCTTTATCATGTCAAGTTGCGATACAGCGTCGGCTACAAATCCACCAAGAGTTCCAAGTCCAATAACAGCAATAATAGAATACATTTTATCCTTCCAAAATAAAGATTTTTACAATCAAAATCAAGAACTTTCTTTACTACTTTCAAAATTAACAATGAGCTCTAGTATTTCTGGTCCATGGTCTAAAATAAACTTAACTTCATCTTTACTAAGACGTCCAGCTTTAGAGTAACCTATTGTATCATCTTGTTTCTTAAAAGATCTTGCAAATTGGAGTTTAGCCTCACCTCCATCATAAGAAAAAACTGATAGTTGTAAAGTCGACTTCTCCTGTTCAAATTCAAACAATTTTATTAAAATGTCTTTTTCTTGTTCATAGACCATATTCTTCTCCACTTTTTAAGTTAACGGGACGAATAAATAATCGCCCCGTTTTCTAAAGGAATTATAAGAGGAACAGTTGCTTTTCCGTATCAGTTGAATCAGGCATAAATTCTGATTTGTATTTAAAAACTTTGATAGTTTCTTTTAATGGATAATCTCGTGGAATTTTATACAGAATTTTAACTTTCTTATTTCCATTTGAATCTTCTCCTATTAGAGTTTTAATACAATCTTTACTATCAATTTTTAAATCAGAAAGGATAGGAAGAACTTTACTGTTAAAAAAGTCAAAATCTTGATCATTTTTTATTTTTATAGATCTCCCAACAAATAAAGTTGCCCAACGATACGGTTGATCATTAATTGGTTCAGAACTCATTTTACTTTCAGCGGCTTTAAGCGCTCGACTTAAAGCAATTCCTCTTCCAGTTGCCTTTGAAAATGAGTCCAGAACAGAACATATAGCAACCCCTCTAGCAATCATAGTTTTATTGATGTCAAAGAAAACGCAAGCAGTAAAGATATTTCGAGTTACAATTGAAGTATGACGATAGTACTTTATATGTACTTGTAAATCTTCTAATCTTTCTTCTGTTGTTTTTCTTACTTTGACTTCAGTAGACATTCCAACCATTGTTTTTTCTTCCATTTTTTAATTCCTTAATTTTAGTAAAGGGAAGCTAGATCACTCTAGCTTCCCTCATACCAGCTGTTTAACCCTTAGATCCAGCTGTTTTTAAGAACTCAAGCGTATCTCCTGGTTGAAGGATGTAGCTATCACTCGCCGGATTTCCATTAACAATACCTTGCGCTAACCGGTCAACATTTAGAACTTCCTTTAGAAACTCAGCTACAGCACCAACAGTCTTATAGGCTACATCAAACCTACCAGAAGAAGCGCCACTCGAAACTCGAACAGTAGTGGTGGTTCTATCACCCCTCTGATTTTGAGGTTTTGTTAATGTACTTTCAAAGGCACCTGACATAGAAGTTACTCTCTGATCTGTTTTTTCTGCAGTAGGTGCTACAGAGACCACTCCGCCGAGTTTCTTAAGAATGGCGTCGATGATCACATCTTTCTTTTTCTTAGTCATTCCATGAATATCGAGATTATAAACACACAACTGTCTCAGTTCAACCACTGTTTTCTGTTCAAGTTGTTCTCTCGTATACTTAGTAACCATTACTACCTCCTTTGTTTCACTGTCCTGACTTTGGAGTCAGACGACATTGTTAGAATATTAAAATAAACTTCAGAGAACTCATGATTCTCTCTTATAGCAACATTATAAAAGGCCCAGCACATAATTGTTGCTACTCCCAAATTAGTAAAAAGTAACTGAGGTTCTGATTTGGATAATTCTTCACAAGATAGTTCATCAGGCGTTTTATCAAGTGGATTTTGTATCTCTGGATGAAAAGAACATAAGTCTGGTGTTATCTCTCTACCCTCCCTTCTAATATAAATTTGTACATTTCCATCCGTATATTCGTTTCCGCCCGAAATTAAAGTTACGGTTTGTAACTCACTACAATATTTAGACACTAACTTCCTTGTTTTATGATTATCTACTCCTAAGAGTACTATATCATCTTCTTTTATTATACTCGATATTGTATTTCCATCAACAAAACAAGGAACTGAGTTAATTACTATGTTTCCAAACTTAATACTAAGTTCTCGCTCCTTTACAGTAGCCTTATTTCCCAACTGGAGGAATTCTTGTCTCTCAGCATTTTTCATTTCGTAACTATCTCCGTCAACCAATGTTACTTCTGTCTGTACGTCTTTCAAATATTCTGTAAATCTGCAAACTTTCTCTGATAATATAGAACCAATTCCACCTAAACCAATAATTCTCACATTTAACTTTTTCATTAAAATCCTCCATTAAGGAATAATAAAATCTGGTTCAAAAGAAACTTCTTCTGGACTTTCTGTTTCCAAAATGTCTTTTAAGGTCAGATCTATTTTAAAGTTTCTAAACATACAATCTGAACATGGGTTGTAAGAGTTATCTCGTTGGTCCTTAGATCTAGTATTTATTAATGAAGCCACTCCAGTTCTCTTAGTTGGACTTTCAAATGATTGAGTTAATCCTGAGTACAAAGCAGTTAGATCTGTATAATGAGTATAAGATGACTTTTTTAATTTAACAAAACCAATCCACCTTTTATCAAACTTTCTATCTTTTTTACTAGCTAAAACTGTATAACCAAGTCGAGTTTTTACAAAACTATTATAATGTTTTTCTCCCTCTACAACAGTAAAGTTAGGTTTAAACATTGTGGGCCACCATGGTGTATACTCAACTAAATTTAAACCATCTATATATTCTGTTGGGTTTACTATAAACCTATGACCATTTGACATAATTGACGCAGAAATAGATATAAACTGGTCAGCTACATCTCCGATAGTAATATGAAGCCCATCAAAATATTTCTCGTCCATGTGATCAATACCAGAATGAAAAGCAGACATATTTCCATGACTATGGATTGAACCTATTAGATCATATTCATTGTATAAAATATTTCTTAAGTAGTCTATTCCTCCATATGAAACTTCTTGGGGTGGTACTTGTATTATATAACGTTTCTTATTCTGATGATAATGAAGAAGAACGCAAGCTTCACTTTTCTTAAGTTTATAAATTGTCTTAAAGAACTCAAGAACTTTTGCAAACCTTTCAGCAGGAATTTTCTTAACATGTAGAGTTGCCTCTGGAGAAATATCTTCTAAGATTGAGATTTTATCAACTGGTGCTATACTTTCAAGAACACCCATTCGTTTCTTTAAGTAAATTCCTCCCTTCGCTACAATATAAAAAATATCATCATTTGGAAGTTCAGATTTTCCGTCATTTATAACTACTTTAAACATTATAAAATTAACCTCCTATCTATTTGGAAGAACATAGGTGATCTTGGTTCTTCTGTATATAATCCGTGGAAATTTGGTAACAAACTTTTCCAATTTTGAACATTATTCTCTTGACTCTCAGTATATCTTGGCGTTAGAAAGCCATACCTAGTTTTAGATATAACACTCCTTGAACTTTCAAACCCAAAGAAAACGCCAGAAGGAACACTATAACCTCGAAGCGGAAGATATCCATAACATCCGTGTCTATCTAACACATACATATAGTAATGTAACTTTTTAGAATAATCAGAAGTAACAAACATGTCACCTGGTTGAGTTCTAAGTCTACTTAATTTCAAAGGAGCATGTTGCAACTCCTTCCATTCTTTAGAGTTCAGAAGAATTAAATCAAAGTTCTCCTCAAGTTCAAAAAACCACAAAGTACAACAATTAGAACATAACACAAGAGGTGGTCCACCAGTATCAACTATAAAACCAACGATCATATTTACATCTTTCTTTGGAAAACATAAAGTTCCTGTAGTCTTTGCTCTAATTTTTGTACCAACTTTAATTCCATTAAATTCATTAACAACTTTACGAACTAAACCTACTTCTACATCTCCAGTTACAACGTCAACATACGTTACTTCTTTTTCTTCTTTTTTATGTTTTAAACAAAGTTTCACATTATTTGAATCTACTTTAAAATCAACAATTGTCCAAACTTTTAACATTTGTATTGGATCAATCCAATCTGCAACTACTACTTTGTCGTTAATGCTGAAACTGATGTCTAAATCAAAACTTTTGATTTCAAGTTTGTTATCCTTAATAATTTTTTGTTTAACAATTTCTGAGTCATATTTAACACTAACTAGATTGTTAAACATTACTGTATTACCTTTAAAATAAATAGTTTTTCCAGAGTCTGTAAGAAGTTTTCTGCCAACTCGAAAAAGATTACCAATATGAGTAAGTTCACTTTTAGGCTCAATTCTCCAACTAATGTTTTCAACATCTATTCTAAGTTTCTTATTAGGTAAATTAGGTACATAATCAAATTCCATAACTAATTTTCCGTTAGAACTAGACATTTGATGGAATGTTGCATTACAATAATGGGAAGCTGGAAGATTAGTTCTTTTTAGTTCTATTATTAAGTATTCTTTCCCAGACTTTAATATTGTTGAGTTATAAACAAAGTTCTCGAGATCAACCACCTTCGCTTCTAGATTTCTCGCAATATAGTAATCATTAAATAACTTAACTTCAACTAGTCCATCTCTAGCAACTCGGATTTTCTCTACTGTTCGATATGTCTTTGTTGGAAAATCGACAACCAATATATCACCTACTTTAATAACTTCCTTATTACCAAGTTCTGCTGACTCTAAAAACTTAGTTTTATCAAGTTGTTTATTAAGAATATCTAATAGTTTTTTTGTTAATTTAACTGTCTTTACGTTTCCTCTTTCACCTTCGAGACTAATATGAGTTGCTTCTAATGACTCTCTTGAACCAAGAAATGAGTAAACATAATAATTATTCTTTCCAATTGTAACTGCTTCACCTACAGAAAGTTCTTTGTTTGATAAAAATATCGAATCACAAATATTACTCAAATCTGGGCTATCTTTAGTAAAAGGAATTTCTTCTTGAGGTCTAATAAAAACTTCTTTTATATTATTGTAAGTTAAATTTCGTCCATCTTCTCCGTTTCTACTGAGATGTTCTTCCATAGATTCAAGTAAAGAACCAACAGTATAATTACTTTTAATCCATGGAATATCAAAAACAAATAGTGGATCTCGATTCGTATTATATGACCAAACCAAGAAATTACATATTTCTGGAACATTATCATACTTCCTGTAGTTGTCTATGTAGTCTACATTAAATGAGTTAACCCACCATCTTTCTAAAGCGGTATAGAATGACTCGGCAAGCTTCTGATATTTTTGATCATCCCCTCCAAGACAAGCTGAAAAAGAAGAATCTATATTTGGAAGGTTACAAATAAGAAGATAATCTGAAAGAGAGGTAATAGGACTTAGTCGATAAAACACTCTAAATCTATCATATATAAACTTATCTCCTTTACTGTAAAATGAAACAAAGTAAACTATAAATGGAAATGATAAAGTAAATTTAAATGGAGGCGTGTACTTTTCAAGGAAATTTTTAAATCCATACTCAACTAACTTGCCTGTTTTTTTAAGACGTTCAATATCACGGTCCATACTAATACTAACGCTAATAGTCCTAATCTTTGGTGAATCTTCAACTACGAGAATTACGTAAGGTCTAACTCTTCTAACAAATCTACAGTTTTGAGGAAGAACTTCTAATAACTGGCTGTTACCCATCGACTTAGTAAGTTTATGTAAGAAATCTCTAGTCAATAAAGTTTTATTTCTTATTCTTGGTTCTGTATCTCCAGTTTCTAGGTTATTAACTTTAGACACTACGTAATTAGTATACATCGGATCAATTCGTATTTCCTGTATCGATGAACTAGTATTGATGTCAGGCGACGCATCAGAACTATTCATATTATTCTCCTTTCATAAATTTAAGTACTTTCACATATTCCTTAATTATTCTACTAGATTCATTCTCCTTAATCATAATTGTCTTAGATTTCCTCATTTTATCAAGACTTCTTCTTGAAGCAGTCCACAGGACTATCATATATTGGCTAGACATTTCTCTTTCTAAAGTAAGAAAAGATACTTCGTACTTTGTTCTACCAGGAACTTCTAGTGCTAAAAATGTATTTGGTCCCTTTGGTAAATCGCTAAAATTCTCTATTTTCCTCTTTTCTTCATCAAAGATTTTATCACATATTTCTCTTACTTGTTGGTCAACGTCATTTGACTTAATTTCACTCAGAAGGGTTTCCAGAATTCCCATCTTCTTCTCCAAACTTTGAAATTACTCGAATACTTATAACCAAAAGTAAAACAATAAATCCCAACAATTTTAGAAATATCGATCCATTAACTAACATCCAAAATATATTTGACGCTACTGCTACTATAGTAACGACTTTTCCATTATGATCTAGATTATCATAAAATTTATTTATTCGTTTAGAAATGGCTGGAAAGTTCTCCATTATTCACTCCTTTATTTTCTAATGTTTTTATATTTCATTTATCATTTTATAAACAGTATCAAGAAATTCTTTTTTTTTCGATAACTTAAAATTTTGAAATGTTTGTAAGATTAAAAGTTGTACTATTTCTTCAATCTTTTTATTTAATTCATTTTCAGCTAAAGGTACTTCAGAATCATCTAACATTACCACTTCATTTTTAGTAACATCGATCATACCAAACTTTTCACTCTTATTTCTAAAGTCTAGTCCACACACACGAAGAACGCACCTGGTTAAATCATTTAACCAAATTTTTCCTTCGTCTGAATCTATTTCTAAAGAACCCAAAAGGATCTTCTTCACTATTCTCACTTTTTCCTCCCCATTTACTTCATCCTATAGAATCTTCGTCTCTCTGGAGTTTCCAACCACTCAACTTCGTTAAAGGGGACTGATCTCCAATCGTTTTTTTCTAAATCATAAAGGTGAAGAATTCCGTACTGGTGCATCATCTTTAATATTCTAGATAGATCTACTCCTTTTGGATGGTTTCGTTTTGGTATTTTATCAAAATCTAAAGTACACTTCATTATACGAATAGTGCCATCTTTTTTTGTAAATTTGATTGTTACTTCATCTTCTATTTTGATCTTATCTAAAAAATCAGTTACTGTACGTATTATATCATCTGGCATCATATTTTCCTCCTATCTAAATGTAGTAAACTATTTAAATTTTCTTTTCTATCAACTAATTCCGCCATCATAGCGCAAGTCCAGTTACATCTCTGACAATAACATCTTTTATCTCTAAATAAGTACGATTTTAGAAATGGAGTAAGTTCATTATCATTTGTAAAAAGGTTAGAAAGATTCATATATTTTGGAGTATCAATTCCTCTGACTCGTAAACAAAGTCTTATAGATGAGTCTGCATCAACTGTTATGACTCGAACATCATAACAATTATTACACTCCATATTAGAAGGAAGCGAATCCCAAATCTTACTCATTAAATCTTTACCCATATGAACGTTTAATTTATCATTAAAAATCTTCTTAAATTCTTCAGCTAATTGTGCTGATGGATAAACTAAAATACTCTCGTCTCGAACGTTAGAAAAATCATAGTACTTATTTTTTGCTATATCAACAAACGTTATAGAACTACTTATATCACGACTGTTTAAATCCTTTATAAGACGATACAAATATTGTACAGTATTTTTGTCAACAGTTACTTCAGCGACTAAATCCTTCACAAACTTTTTAAACCTAGTTAGTTTCTTAATTCCAGAAATACTTTTTAGAACAATGTCACCGCTAGCCTTTTCATCAAAGATAATGGGATCTACTGAAGATGTAAGACCACCTACATAATCTACTTTAGAAAATAGGTTCTCTAACATAGGTTGGATCTGATCTGAGTTGTTCGTTATAATTGTATAGAAAATATCTTCCTTATTACAATAGTTAATAATCTCAGGAAGATCTTTTCTCAACAAGGGTTCGCCACCATAGAATATATGGAAACAGTCTGGATTGTGTAGTTTGAATCTCCTAAGACCTCTAATGATTGTTTCAGTTGACATTTCATTCTTTAGATAATATTTCATATCTGGGTACTCAGGAGGTTTCTCATCATAATCTCGAACTATAGAACAGTACTCACATCTCAAGTTACATCGTCTTGTTAATAGCCAGTTAACAATTCTTACATTATCCATTTAAACTTTTTCCATATATAGTTCAACATTGTATACTCCATCTCCACCCATTTTATCAATGATAATAGTGCCATAAGGTTTCTCTTTTCCATAATCAGTATCGTCTAGCCACTCCCTCCAATTTTCTATCCAATAACAAGGGTCAGAAACTACCATTTTTCCAGAAGAAATTAAGACAGTTCCTTTTCCTTCTATTCCGCCAATCCAAGTATCTCCAATTTTCCACTCCACTTGATATGTACCAGTATCTATATCAAGTATATTTTTTCGATCTGGATTTTCATCTTTTTCATATTTATCATAATAACTTTCATCAGAGATCATTATTAAACCGGCATCAACTCCAACATCTTTTGCTATAAACTCCATTATTTTTCTCCTTCTAAAAGAAACTTAAAACTTCATCAGCATCAATCTGATCTATATGTCGATGACTGATAATGTTTATTGATTTATCCACTACTATGGTTCGAAGTAAATTTGAAACATATGTAATATTCTCATCATCCAGACTATCAAAAATCTCATCAAATAAAATAATATTGAACTTGATATCTTGGATGTCACTTTGTAAATCACATAAAGTTAATATTGTGGCGATATCAACAAGTCTTGTTTGTCCACCAGACAATTTAACTCTTGAATTAGCTTTAGTAAAATTATCAAGAACATTTACTGAAACCTTGTCTCGAAACTCTCCTTCTTTTGTTGCTTTCAAAGTGTCAAATGAAACAATGTATCTTCCATTTGATATCTTATCTAAATAGTATGAAACTTGTTTATTCATAAAAGGAATTGATTCGTCAATTAACAAACTAGGAATTCCAACAGAAGAAAATCCAACTTTCCAGAACTCCAAAACTTTCATTTTCTCTTCCAAGTTATTCCTATGATATTCTAAATTCTTAATTTCTGAATCGATAAGTTTGATCTTTCCAATATAAGCTTTTAATTGAGAATCGTCGTATTCTTCTTCCCGTCTATGAGAAAGAAGTCCTTCTAAAGACATAGATTCAGATTCTATACGAGAAATTTGTTTCTCTAATGTTTCAATTTCCTCAATCTTATGTTTCTTGTTTGTATGCTCATCTTCAAGATCTTGTTTCTTTAGTTTTAGGAGTTTCATCTTCTCTGATGACTTTCTAGTTTCCTTCTCGAATTCCTTTTTACTAAGATTTTCTACTTGATCTAATAATTCGTTGCCTCGTTCTTGAACTTTCTGAATTTCTAATTGTTTTTCTTTATCTAAACTAGAAAGTTCACCTTCTGTTTTTTCTTTGGTTCTTGAGACCTCAACAACTAGTTCGTCGCGCTTTGTATTTATCATTCTAATAACAGATTCAGACTCCTCCTTTTTTTCTATAAGAGTCAAGATCTCGTTTTTAATTGCTGTCATCTTCTTTTTTAGATTTTGTATAACACTTGAATTAATCTCTTGATAACAGGTTGGACAAATGGCTACATCTTTATCTATTACATTCTCTCTAATTTCTTCGTTTTGTTCTCTCAATATATTTATTTTGATTACAAACTCTGCAACTTGACTATCTAGTTTATTTCTTTCATTGCTTAAAGATAGTAATTCAGAAGAAATTCTATCTTTCTCAAGGTTAAATTCACCTGTTAATTTACTTTGTAGTTCATTATATTTTCTATTCGTTTCTTCAGAAAACTCTGACATAGAATTCCGAAGTTCTAAAAATTTCTGTATTTTTTTATTGTTCAAATCTTGATAGAAACTGCCTAGATTTAAGTCAATAATTGAAATCTCTCGTTCTATTTTACTTATTTCTCTAAAAAGATCTTCAATATCAGAAGTTTGTTCTTTAAGATTTTCAACTTCCTTAGAAAACCCATCTAACTCTGATTTCAACTTTACTATATCATATTGGTATTGCGATATTTCTTTTACTTTATTTCTTTCGAAAACTAACTTCGACTCGTTAAGAATATTAACCTGTAGTTTGGCGTCAGAAAGCAATTGTCGGTTTACTGATAACTTATTTCTAATTTCATCTAGATCTTCAGAAATCTGTTTTATTTTGTTAGAAGTTTCATTATAATATAAAACCCAGTTATCTAATTGTAAAATCTTTCTAAAAATTTCTTTCTTCTCAGTATCAGTTAAATCAGTGAAGAAATTCTTAACTTCTTGCCCAAATAATAAAGTATTCATAAATAATTTTTGTGGAATAAGTATTCTCTCAATTTCTGGTAGTACTTCTCGATGACCTTTCTTTATTGGATTAATCATATCATTCATATAAAGAAGTACTGTATTTCCATGAATGCGATGTTTATGAAACCTATCAACTCGATAAGGAACGTCATCTACTTCAAAAGTTAACCAAGTATGACAATCTTTCATTATTACATCATTTACTACATCATCTCCGTGTTGACCTTTACTTGTTACTCCATATAATGTATAAGGTAAACAGTCAAATATTGAAGACTTTCCAACACCATTCGGACCAACAAACAAAACTATTTTGTTATCTCTAAAATCAAAGACCATTTCATTAATATAACAACAATAGTTCTTCATTCCGACTTGGAGAAATTTTACATCTTTCATATTTCTCTCCTTCAATCATTCCAAAGAACAGTTCCAAATATCGTGGTTAGTATCGAATGTTCAGTTGGATATTTCTCTTTCATATATGCTTCTGTTAAATTTTTCTCTAAAAACATTTCTAAAATAATACTTTGAACTTTATGTAAATCAGTATTCATCAAAACTTTCTTAGCTAATTCTTGGGCCGTCGAATCTTTTTTTACATAAAGTTAAATCTATTATAAGGCTAATAACTACTGTTAATTCAATTTCAACCATTATTATTGTTGTTATCACAGTATTATCTCCTTCTAACTTTCAATTATATCAATTGCTTCTTGATAATATCTCTCAACTTTGTCTTCTGGAACTTTCTTTATTTCTAAATATCTTTGTAAGATATCTTCTTTAGACATTCTAGTTGATAATCCTCTGTCTGTTACATCAACTTCAGTTTTATCTACAACTCTCAAGTCAGGAGGAATATCATCAACATCAACTTCTTCTCGTTTAATAATTTTAACGAAGTTTCCATTGTCTTGTAGAAACTTTGCAGTTTTTATTACTTCGACTTTATTTGCCTTAGTTATCTCAAATTCGAAATATTTCTTATAACCTTGTGTTAGTTCACTATCAATCTTACCAGTATCTGTATCAACTATTAAAAATCTCTTTTCTTCATGTTTCTCTCCCCAATCTAATTGAATTGGAGATCCAACATATATAACATTTCCAACTTCTTGAGGCTTATGGTAATGGGAAAAAAGACACTGTTTATAGGTTTTCAAATCTTTCAATCGAATATCAGAAACAATTGAAATTCCATTGCTTAATTGCGCATCATTCAAACCAATATGAGCTACTAAATATTCTGAAGTCCCTCTTTTAATCTCATTAATCATATTTGGTCCCCATGGAACAAATAGAATGTTCTCAATTTGTTCTGCTTTATGGAGCATTTGAACATTTGGTTCATTGTCTAAACATTTTAAAGCTGAAACTCCACTTCCACTTCTAGACGATAAATCATGATTTCCATCAATTATGATAAATTTAATCTGTGTAAAATTCCTAATAAAATCTAGAAGAACAGATTGTGCAAGAGAATGAATTATACTTTTAGTATGAAAAACATCTCCAGCAATTATTATAATATGTAATTCAGATAACAAAGCATACTCCGCAATATTATATAAAACTGTTTTCAACATACTAAGTCTAAGGGGAAGTCCAGTTCCTTTATCAATTCTATCATTAGAATACAAAGATAAATGAAGATCTCCAGTAAAAATAAATTTCAAAATCAATATCCCCTTTCTATTTTCTTAAACGTAAAAGTAAAACATAATATTTCTTACTCTCCTTTTAGAATTTCTATCGCAGATTCATAACTAACTACTTTGATTTTATTTTTAAATGCAATCATAAACTGAACTTTCCATCCTCTTTTTTTATAAAAAGATAGACGATTATGAACAGTATTCCGAATATCCTTACAACCAATATCTACCATATCTACAACAATTGGTTCTTTCTTTCCTTCTTTAACTCGAAGTACTCGTCCAGTAAGTTGTTTAATATTTGAAACCGGAGACGAAACAATAAGAGTATCTATATGTGGAACATCAACCCCATCCCGTATTTTTAATGGGGTGGCGAAAACAGTTTCAAATTTAAGTTGTTCCAATTTTGCGTTCTCAGTAAACTTTGACTTACTATTACTTTTTAAAGAGTTATATAACAAATCAATCAATTTTAGTCTCTCAGCAATATATAGAATATTCCTCTTATCATTTTTAAACTTCTTTAATAAAGACTTAGATACTTCTACAAAAGATCTCGATTTCTTCATTTGGGTTAAATATCTAGACCTCTGAAATTCGCCTCCCCAATACAGATATTTAAACCTCTTGGGAATATCAATCCCATAATCTAACATTAATACAGTAACTCTAGCTGGCATTGAACCTTCAACATCTTCGTCAACAAAAGTTTCTCCCAAATGAAACTTAATTATATCACCGTTACCATCCCAACGATATGGTGTAGCACTCAAACCGTAAACATTTCTTGCTGGAATATAAATAGAACACTCTGAGAATGTAGGTGCTCCAACAGAAGTATGAACTTCATCACCAATAAAAATTCCAATACCAGATTTATATAACGCTTTTAAAAATACATCTCTGTTCCTTTTCAATAAAGATATAAACGTCTGGTCTGTACATATTATTACAGATTTCTCCAAATCTTCTTCAAAAGTACTAGATGTAAGTCTTGAAATATCATTCTCTGTTAAATTAGTAAACGATAAAAATCCCTGAGGTGGATCTGAGTTCTTCATACCTTTCCACTGATCAGCCAAACTATCTCGATGTACTAAAATGAAAGTCTTCTTCTTTCTTTTACTAACCATAAAAATTGAAACAACTGTTTTTCCAACTCCAGGTTGAAGTTCTAAAATAATATTTCTGTTTTTAAGAAGACATTCAATAGCTCGTTTCTGAGTATCGTTTCTTGGAACTATATGATGTGTTATATCGATTGATTGACCTTCTTCTGTTAAGTCATGAATATTACATTTTACAAAATTATTTATTGGAAAGAATCTAGGAATAATCAAAAAGTCATCGGTTTCAACGTAGAACTTGTTTACTACAAAGTCTGGAGTATTATACTGTCTAGTTCGTCTCCTTAAAAACTCCTTAATCTGCCAATAAAACTCCTCATCCTCATACTTCCTAGGGATAAACAAACCAGATTTTCTTATAATATCAACCATAACTATTATTCCTCTTTGTAATACTCCTTTTCTACTCGTTTATATAAATCGTTAAAACAAGGTCCTTTCTCAGCTCCCATCATATTTCGTCTTGACCCTCTGTACTTTAAAACTTCAATTTTCTCAAAATGTTTTGCCATCCTCTTATTAGTTACTTCAATGTCATAACCAGCTTCTATTTCATCAAGAGTATTGAACAAATCATTTATCTCAAATTCTTCTCCTTCAATATTTACATATTTTGTAGTAATAGTTCGAACTTCCTTTACAGTTCTGAATATAATATTTAAAGGTTTAGGTTTTAAATTGAGTTTTAATTGTTCAGTTTTCATGACTTACCTCGATGAGAACGTAGCCTTAGATCCGTCATTCTCGTAAATTGTTACATAATCCATCTTGACATTTTCACAGTCCATCGCTAAACTTGCCTCTAATCTGTTAAACAAAAGTTCTGACAACCGTTCTGACGTAGGATCAAATTTAAAAAATTCTGTTTTAGTTCCACTAGGAACATAATCAATAAGATATTTATCAACTTCATTTAACATTAAGGAGTGATCCCACGTCTCTATAAAATGAATAACATACTTTTTAAGGTCACCAAAATCAATAACCATGTCATTTTCATCTAACATTTCACTCTTTACTCCAACTAAAATTATTAAGTTATGACCATGGATTGACTTACATTTCCCCTTATGTTTCGATAACCTATGTCCTATTGCTATATCAAACTTCTTTTCTATTCTAAACATAATTAAATATCCCTCCCATTAGTTTTTTTCAATATATGCTTTACTAAATGCTTTACTGAGTTCATTACGATCTCTTATATGTAATTCTTTAATATCAACTGCAACTTCTACTCCTGTTCTAGCATACATCTCAGTAATTAAAGCTATTAAACGAGTAATATTTGATCGAAAGATCGAGATTTCAAAATCTCTAACTTCGAAGTCACTTTTTCTTCCAATCATATTGTCAATCCAATCAATTTCTCCATACCCTCCACACCTATCACAAACTTTAAGTAAATAAAATTCTTCCTTTATAACTCGTTCTCCTTTACATTTAGAACATTTAGTAAGATTCTCTCTACCCCGTGGATATTCTTCAAACTTAGGTTCTCTATACATTCATAACTCCACCATATTGTTGTAAAACGAATTTCTGTATATTTTTAAGATTTTCATATGTTATTTTTTCTTGTTCTAGAAGACCGGAAATATCAGTTTCCAAAGAAAGTAATTTTCCAATTCTATACTTAGAGAAAAGTTGTTTTATAATTTCTTCTGCAACTCCGCTTTCTTTTGCAATACTACTAATAACTTTCTCTGGTTGAGACTTAGACATTGTAGTAAGTTTTTTAGATAAGATTGGTTTTATTTTCTCTAGTATCTGGTTTTCTAAAATCTGTTCTCTAACTTTTGTAAGTTCATAATTCAACATAATTTCAGTTGTATTAGAAAACACACTAAAAGTAGTTAGTAATAAATTATCTATTGAAACCAGTTTTACTTGTTCGTTATCATCAACAACAATAGACTCAAAAGAAATGCCACCTTTTATTGAGTCTCTTAATTTTTCAACAAACTTCTTGAATATTAGATCTCTGTTCCTCTGTCTTAAAACTTTAAATTCAATTCTAGTTTTCGTCACAGATAAATCAGTAAATCCAACATCTTGATTGTCAAACTCTTTAGAAAATTTATTTAGTAAACTTTCAAACTTCTTTCCTGGTGGCCACGAATATAAAAACACTGTACTATTAGTTACATTCTCCTTCATTACTCCTTCAACAATAATAGTAGCTTTTCCAGTTGTTAATAGAGTTTCCAAGTCATCATTTTTAGAAGTAATATTACAGTCTGTTATTGGTTTAATAGTTGGTTTTATTTTCTCAACCCCAAGAAGCCATAATAAACGTTTATATAAGTCTTCTATTTTATAACATGGAATGTAACTTCTATATCCAAATCCAATTCCCTGAGAAAACTCGTTACCAAGTAAACATAAAGGAAACATCGTTGGAAGATACAATGGTTCTTTCTGACTTAATTCATTCACTTCCCATCTAACATGTTGTATATAATTAAAAGCTAAATTCAATATAAATCTAGATAATTTACACTCAGTATATCTTGATGCTGCTGGTGGTTCAGGCTCAACTCCAATATTACAACCAAAGTTTCCCTGACCGTCTAAAAATCCTTTCTTAACTAATTGTGCTATACTACCATAACAGGAACCATGGGGATGGAAATTGCCAATAACATGTCCGTCAACTCTAGCACTTTTAACAAACCGGTCTTTAGCTATCTGATAGGCAGATAATAAAACTCGTCTCTCAACCGGTTTTAATCCATCTATTTCTAACGGAAAAGCTCTAGAAGAATTTATATATTGTCCATATTCTTTATACAAAGTTGGAATTGTTTTATCCATTTTGTTAATTCCTTTATTCTTTCTTCTTTTCATTTTTGAACAATTTCAAACGAATGAACTTGCATCCCAAAGTTTGCTCAATTTCTTTTTGCCTTTGAACATCTTTTCCACTTAGTTCTCCCTTTGAATTGAAATGATGTGATTCATCTACTTCTATCGCTACATTCTTATCTTTGTCATATCCATCTAACCAATATCCCAACTCTGGTATATAATATTCTTTATTATTTAACGCATGTTGAAAGTTATAACCATAACTTTTTCCATATTCATCTATTAGTTTGCAAGCCTCAGGATTAAAATTTGGTTGCAGTTGTTTTCCATACTCTTCCTTTCTCCTTTTAGCAATAATTCTCTTCTTAATATTAGCACATTCTACACATCCTTGACCCATATGAAAACAATCCCAACGCATATCAAAAATATGACCTTCTGGACATCTAAATTTTATTTTTCGAGGGAAATCTCTATGATACTCATTTTCACTTGTTAAAACTTTGTATGCTCTATTTTTGGATTCTTTTACTATTTTATCAAAAGATCTTCTTGACCTTCTTCCATTTTCTTTTAAAACACATTTCCTACATTTACATCCAGCATGAAAACTGTCCCAACGCATATCAAAAATATGACCTTCTGGACATCTAAATTTTAACTTTGTATAAAAATTTTTGTACTCATTCTCATACGATAAAATCTTGTAACTTCTACTTTCAGCCTCTTTTACAATTTCACTAAAAGGAGTTCTTTGTTTACTACCTATTTTTTCTTTAGATTCTTGAGAATGGTTCTTTCCATACATTGGGTTGTTTTTTCCAACTCTCACCATTCTTATTTTTTCTACTACAGATGGACAACAACTTACATTCTTAGAACAACAATACTTCCTACTAGTCTTAAAGAAGCACTTCGCCTCTTGTCCACATCCATAGTCACAAATATGTTTCATAAAATTTACTTCCTTAAACTACTAAAACAATCGAAATATGTTTTAAATATAAAATAACTTAAATTTGTACTTTCTCCTTAAGTAATCTATATCCAAGACTCTCTTGAGTATATGGTTTTCCTTCCAGATTAATTATAAGTCTTGTAGATGAGAATTCAGATTCCCATGTCATACAATTTTTGAATCCAGAACGTTTATAAATATAGTCACTAATAATTTTTCTTAAATCCGTCTCATTAATAAATATATTAATCTTATCTACTTCGTTTGTTTCTCCCATTTCAGCTTCTTTATATATAGCCTCTAAATCTCCTTTTATTGTCATCTTCTCCTCTATAATATTCTAACTATTACAAGTCCAGACCTTCTATCTAAGTCAACATTTTGTATATTTGTCATATCTGGAAACACCGGAGTTCCAAGATTGTCAGTACTTTCTTTATCTTTTGGTTCTTCTTCATCATCTATTGAATTACTTAGTGGATCAAACCAGATCTTACCAAAATAAGAAGAATAAACCTTCTTATTATAAAATGAATATGTAAAATCAGTTGTTCTACTGTCTTTCCATGGCCATGGCCATCCTTGGTCTGGAGTTGTAGCACCATTTCTAATCATAAGAAAGTCAGAAACATTCTTTCTAAATTCTTCTTCTATTTTTGAATTTAATAATTCTTTTGGTATTGATCTTGGATCACCATTCCAAGCCATATACTATCTACACCAATTCCAACATGAAAATCAGCTCTTGTTCCCATTATTATTCCTAGTACTTAAAAAAGGTTCTCAATAACTTTACAAGCTTCCTCTACCTCTTTAACCCAAATATCAACTGTTCTTCTTACAAATGGATGAGAACATAATTCGTCTTCTTCTGGATCTCCATTAAGAATACCAATAACATTTTTTGTAGGACTCAAAAAATATCCACATAACTCAAACATAGTTCCAATAAAAGGTCTTGTCTTATCGTAATGGTTTAAATTTACTATTCCTACGTTAGACCAAAATACATAACCAAGGTCTCTACTAGGAAGAATATTAGAAACTTTATCTGTAGAAACTCCTTTATTAAATTCCATAGAATTTCCTGAGTACTTTTTTAATACTCCTTGAGAAAACTTATTCCTACAAGGGTCTTTTATTATAAACTCCTTATTGATAATTAAACCCTTACGAGCATAAAAGTAGTCATATACTTCTTTTCTCCACTTATAAGTCTGTGAGTCAGCTGTAATTTGACCAACTAAATAAACTTTTACCTCAATCATGACTCTATATCTCCATTTTCCAGTTTCTTTAAATCTTCATATGGAACAACCTCTCGACGATAAAATTCACTTCTTATAGAAGTCAAAACTCCTATCAAACTATTATATGTCTCATAACTCTTTTCCCACTTCTTAACTAGTAATAACAGTAACCGATAAATACAATAGTTTAACTCCCCTCTGTCATCAATTTTCTCGGCTAAGAACTCAATTGACTTGTTGAAAATTTCTCGCCGTCTTTTAATATATGGCATAAATCTATTCCTCATTGATTATAATTGTCAATAGTCTTCTTTATCCAGTCATAACAACTCCTGCAAAGAACCTTATTTCTCATTTCTGGTTCTATATAATAATTCCATTCTTCAGTAGGAACATGAAACAAATCAGGCCAAAGTTTCCCACATTTCTGACAGATAACTGGATAATTAATCCAAGGAATTCTCCCTTTCTCAGTTAGAATTTCTAACCATCTTTCTTCTTGTTCTCGACTTAGACCATTTTCATAAACTTCTTTTGAAACACCACTGTATTCCTCTTTAGGGTTATAATGTTCAGTAATTTTCAGTTTCTCGTAACAACAACCACAAGCTATTAACTGCTGACCACAAAATGGACAACTTTCCATATCACATCCATATACATGTAATTGTCCTTCTTCTGCATTACAATTATGACAATTCATTTCTCATCTCTTTAAAGTACATTGAGTTTTTATCTTAACTGCTCTTCTATTTTCTTTCAGTACTTTTTTCCTCTTGTTTTTTCCCCACCCACAAAGAAATTCGTTATTTTCTCCAATAGTCATAAGACTACATTCTTTACATTCTTTAGTTAATGTTTTACTCACGTATAACCTCTTCAAAATGAGACCATTCTCCACTTCTTTCTAAAAGATCTCTTTTCTCACTTGACTCAGAAAAAAGTTTAATAAGTTTCTTTAAACTGTCAGTATATGACAACTGAATTAATTTTCTAGTTGGTTTATCTATAAGACATACTTTCAACTGACTAGGATTCATCTCTCCAAGACCCTTATATCTAGTGATCTTCCTATTTTCATTTCTAGCTTTATTTACTTCTTGTTCTGTCCACAACGGAATAAAAGTTTTCCCTTCATTGATAGCAAAGAGTGGCGTCTGTGCAATATAATATTTTTGTTTCTTTATTATCTCTGGTACTAAAACTGCTAAAACCATTGTTACTAAACTAGCTATATGAGAACCATCAGGATCTGCGTCAGTAGCACAAATTATCTTATCATATCTCAATTTAGAAATATCAAAATTTGGTCCTACACCAGTACCAAGAGATTGTATTAACTCACCAATCTCCTTGTTTTTTAAGATGTCTTTTGCATTTGAAATATTTGGAACTTTACCTTTTAGAGGAAGAATAGCATGAATTCTAGGGTCCCGACATTGTATTAACGAACCACTTGCTGATTGGCCTTCAGTTATAAACAGTTCTCCATTTCTACTATTACAATCTCTTAACTTAGTAAATTTAGTAGAAGCTCTTTTTTCATTAGCAGTGGACCTTAATTTTCGAGAATCAACTTTTCTTCTATATTGTTCAAATAAGTTCAATATTACCTTTAACTCATCCTGTTCTTTATCGAAATAAGATTCAATACTAAGTTTTACTTTCTTTAAAAGTTTATCAAAGTAACTTTTCCTATTTACTAGTTTATCTTTTGTTTGCCCATGGAATTCTGGTTTCCTGAGATACAAGCTTAAATAAGATCTTAAACCACATAAACTATCTTGTGGTTGAAAATGAAAACCCAACCGTTTGCCTTTCGCTACAAAAATATCACGAAGAATCTCAAAGAAACAATTAACATGAGTCCCCCCATTATCTACAGGAAGAAGATTAATCGAAGAAAGGACTCTTGGAGTTATACTTCCTTCTAAAGTATAACAAAAGGTAACTCCAAACGACTCCACTTCATCAGACGATATAAATGACATCACTTTTGAACAATTATTATCAGAGTTAGTCAAACAATATTTATCAAAATAGTGGTGCTTATCTATCTTAATAATCTCACGACTTTCGTCAATATTTAAAACTAAAGTTACTTGAGGTAATTCCACTGAAGCAATTAGAAGTCTTTTCCTAACTCTTTCAATATCTGGAAGAAGAGATTCGAAGATTTGTTTATCTGGTTTAAATATAATTTTAGTCGAAAATGGCCTAACTTCTTCAAATTTATCTATTTTTTTACTTTTAAATTTCGAATTCTCAAAATTGAATACTCCATGTCTCTTATCCCTATAAATCTCAACTACATAAAAACTACTCAAAGCATTTACAGCAACTAGACCAATTCCATGTAGACCAGAAACAATATCATAAGCAGTTTTAGTGTGTTGAAATTTGGCCCCAGAGAACATTTTTGTTGAAATAATGTTTGGTGTATTATTAGTAATTGGAATTCCTCTTCCATTATCAATTACTGCATAAACACAGTCTTTAGTATTTATATTAACTGCTATAATTGACGCAAATCCAGCAAGACATTCATCAAGGGCATTATCAACTACTTCTTCTATTAGGCGAGTTGGATTTGTAGTCTCTCCTATGTACATGCCAGGATGAAGTCGAATATGTTCTATCTCGTCAAGAACAGAAATGTTTTTTGAACTGTAATCTCCTTTACTCATCCAGTAATTTCCTTCTCCTTTATTTTCTTAATAGCTGTGTAATAAGTTTTTAAAAGTTTTGATTTTATAAAATCTCTTACATCAAAGTCCCGATTAACAAACAAACAACACAAAATTACATAACTTATAATTTTTAAGTGTTGACTAACTTGTGGATTATCTTTAATATCTCTACAATATAAGTAACGTATAAAGAGGGTATGTAATACAACACACTGTCCCAGATCTCCAGAAAGATTATCAAGCACATATGAAGACATCTCTTTAAATCTAATCACATAATCTGTCACTTTAAATTTCTATTAATTCTTTTTATTAAAGGTAAACATTTTTCTTGTAATATTACAGTTCGATTATCAGGGTCAGTATTAATGCTCATTTTAATATTTTCTAAAAGAATATCAACATCATCTTTAACTAAATCAGAGAGTTTTTTCTTTTTCATTTGACGTTTTAATAATAATTTTTTACTTTCTTCTAGGACTTTAATAAAACCATCAATATGATCAGCATCTCGAATTACAAAATCTTCATTACATTTTATATATCCAGTACATATAATCCGAAAGGAAGTTTTCAATCTAGCTTTTAATATTTGATAATAATATATAAGAGTATTTTCAAGAAAGAATATTATTGAAGATTTTATACTTCTCCTAAATTCTTCTTTAAATTTGTCAAACCACAAAATGTCTCTATGAGTACCATCATAATAATACACATCTTTATAAAAATTTAAAAAAACCATTTCAAGATCTTTGTCATATTCAACATCAATATAAATATCATGACTTTCATCACCACAATCACACGCGCACCGGAAAGTTATACTATCTTCAAAATCTGAAATTGCCATTATATTCTTTGGAAGTTGCTCTATCATTTAAAACTCCTTAAAGTAAGGGTTATAGTTAAATAACCCTTACTGTTTTATTTGTACAACATAACCAGTTTTATAAACATTTTTTATTGTAGAACCGGTTCCTCCAATAACCCAAACCAACTTTCTTGGAAGAAACTTCCTAGGTATTATATTAATATCTTCACAACACCCATCAGTAAAACATAAAGTTATATCGGTTTCTAGTTCTCTACATTGTTCTAAACCAGGTCTTAAAGTTGTTCCTCCTCTTCCAGTAATTTTGAACTGGATGTCTCTTAAGCATTTTACTTCATATTCTTTATTAACTCGAACATCAACCTCAAGAACAGTTACAATACAATGTCTGTCATTCTCAATCATATTCTTGATTCCAGAAAGTCCTTCAAGAATATCTTTTTTTGACATACTTCCAGAAGTATCTAAAAGGATACTGATCTTAAATGAAAAATCTCTAGTTTTTCCAGGAAAAGGAGAAATCGCAGGAATATTTAAGTCTCCAATTACAAAAGCGTAGGTTCGTTTCCTATTTACTTTTGTAAAAGACCTTTTGAATTTAGTAAACCTAGACCCTCTAACTAGTTTCTTTACAATCTGATAATAAGGCGCTTTTGGAGGGGCTAATACCTCCTGAATTAACTCTTGAATATATCCAGGAAGGTCTCCCCTATTCTTGTTAAAAGTTCTTGCCGATTCTCTTATTATATTTCCAATATAATTATCCAGCTTCCTAGATAAAGAACTTAAATCAGGAACTTTCTCAATATTCTCCAACCACTTACTATGATCGTCAATCTGTCCGTTGTCTTTTCCATCTCCTACATTTCTTTTGAATTTAGACTTAGAACCCTTCTTACTTTGTTCTAATAGTTTATGGTAGTAAGACTCTGCAATCTCATGATCTGGTAATCCATATAGATCTGGAAAACATAATATGATTGGAAGACCAGCGATCTCTATAGTTCGCGGAAGTCTTGCTTGAGAATTTACACAACAATCTGCAGCAACATTCCAAATATCTATTTTCCTTTTTCTACTTAACTTATTCAATTCGTTTGAAATTAAACGTATTAGTCGTGGAATATGTTTGTTTAAAATATGTCCACCCTCATGTTCTATTACTACTTCCAATGCATCATCTTTCGTTAAATCAACTAAATTTGGATTATAATACAACGTTATTGTTGCGTCTGGTTCAGGAGCTACTCCCATAATAGAAGGAAAACTCTCAGCTGGTCTTCTTCTAATTCTAGAAAATAAATATCCCCAGTAATTATTTTTTAAAACCATTTTTGCTATCATTTCTTTAATTCTCTCATTCGAATTCATAACTATTCTCCAAAATTAGAAGGGTTAGATCCTAAGATCTAACCCTTTTACATTATTGATCTTTCCCAACTTCCACAATTGAGTCATAAAACTTCTTTTTGTAAAGTGGATTATTCATTAACTTACTATGAATCCCAGTAACATATTTAAATTCTTCGGAACTTCTTTGAAAAGTGTCAATCTGAGAAACGAAGATAGCAGCGATATCAATTGGAGCTGATGCAAGAAATTCAGCGATATTCTTCAGTTCCTTATTACCATATTCAGGACGTGATGAAGTCAAGAATGTACAAAATCCTATCATCACTTCACCAAGTTTTGCATTGTTTCCTTCTTCGTTTAACTTTTCAATTTGTTTCTTAACTTTCTCAAAATCAAAGAAGACGTCTCTTGGATTAATGTCCTTCTGATCTTTCATAAACTCCATAAACAATCTTGTTTTATTTACATTAAGCAAACCAGACGCAAGTGACTCAATCTCAGGATAGTGTATTGGAATTCCACCATTTAACTCAAACTTCCATAAATGATCAGACAGTTTCTCATAACTAGCAGGATTAGCATAGACTGCTCCAATTTTCTGAGACTGAAAGTCATACAAATAATCAGGATGAGTCTGAATGAACTCAATTACAAACTTGTGAAAATCATTAGATATCGCATAACTCAAAAAGTCTGGAACACTCACTTCTGCATAAATATGTAACTGTCGTCTAAGACCTGCTGCATCTTCTAATAGATCCATAGTATATTCAGAGTCGTCTGGATTGTCGATCGAAATAACAAACCACTTCTTCGGAAATTTGTATCTATGGACTGCGTACTCATTCTGAACTTGCCAAAGAAGTTGTTGCAAAGGATGATCACCTCTAGAGAACTCGTCTATTACAAAAATACCACAAGAATCTTTTCCCTTCGGAACAAAATCTGAATACAACATTTTAAAACTGCTTTCTCCTCCAGTAACTATAGGGAAAGGAATGATAAAATCATCTCGTGATAATACAGGACTTTTAATCATAATAAGATCAAACATTATATTCATTTCTTGAGACAATTCATTAACGATTTGAAAACAAATAGCAGTTTTTCCAACTCCTGCTGGTCCAATAATATGGAAACATTGTTTTTCTACTTGTCTCCCTTTTTCCCAAGCATTCAACGTATTCTTAATATCAGTTTTAATTAGATTTTTAATTCTTCCAATAGACAAAACTGCAATGTTCAATCTTTCAAAGTACTTGGTTTCTTCTATCTTTCCCTCTTGATCCATCTTAACACCTCATATTTTAGAATTTAAGTTTATCAAAATCAAAAGTATCTTCTGAATCACTCTCTAATTCTACTGGATCTTTAATATCATCAGTAGGGAATTGTTGGTCTTCTGGCAAATTATGACCTTCTTCTCCATAACCCGTAGTAGAAACAGTTCTCTTAGACCAATCGAACTTGTCATTAAACTTATCTAGTGTCTTCTTCGAAACTTTCAGAACGTCAATCACCATCTGTTTCGACAGTTTGGTCCCTATCTCTAAGACAAAAACTGATTTATCACCATGAGCAGAAGAAGTTATGCCAGGTGTAATTCTTGTTACAAATCTTTTATTATTCACAACTGCTTTCTCGAATCTTCTAGTTTCTTCAGTTACTGGTTCAAAAATTGGTTCTAAATTTTCCATTTTAAATAAGTCACTCAAGTGGTCCGAAACATTAGAGTATTTAACCCCTTTACCACGGATAAATATAAAAACTGGTCTCCCTTCTTGAAGAACTGGTCTACCACTAGGATCACAATAGAAACCAGTTACAATAATTTGAGATCTACAAAGATTACAATAATCATTAGCAGCTCTTTCAGCAGAATTTACTCCACAAAGTCGTCCAGATGTACCTTTCCAAGGTTGAATAGATTTATAACAAAAGCAATCTAATGATTCACGGTTTTGTTTATTTACTGTAATTCTCGCTAAGATCTCTTTTACGTTCGTTATAACCATACTGACTTCATCTAAATTATATTCAACTCCTCTTACCTGGATTTTTCCAGCTTGCTCAATAACTCCAATATGATTTTTTCTAGATTGACCAGCAATATAAACAGCATGAAAATATTCTTCCTCTGGTTTCAATGGTTCTTTACTTTCAAAAGAAGTTGCAGTTAAATCAGTATAATCATCAATACGAATATCGTCACTCATTCCTTTTTACCTCCTACTAATCTTTTTAGTTTTGAAAATGTACCTTTAAGTTTCCAGTATGATATTTGATTCTTCATTGTCCAAACCTTTTGTACATTTTGTAATTCACTTGCATAAACTTTTTAGACTTTACTGTTTTTATATTTTTCTTACTCCTTTCTTAATCTTATCTCTCTTACTATATTATAAAGTTCTTCAACATTTCGTATTTTGTCAACTCTGCTCAATATTCCTGGATGTCCTCTAAGAAACTCCTGAAGAGTTTCATCACTATGTAAAAGAAGAGTATCCAACTTGAAAAGAAGAAATTCTTTTTTAGAAAATACTGAAATCATTTGTTTTTTATAGTATACTACTCCTTCCGGACAAAACTCTCTACAATGCGTTTGTACAATACAAATCTTACATGGATCTTCTT
>Ga0315549_1001021_pt1 | contig 30580 bp, 23 predicted proteins | sample SalMarSW160200MG_FD_203101 | JGI IMG/M metagenome (GOLD analysis project Ga0315549, IMG submission 203101) | Salt marsh sediment microbial communities from the Plum Island Ecosystem LTER, Massachusetts, United States - Salt Marsh Sediment SW1601-200 ... | reverse complement strand
ACAAGCTTTTATTGGAAGGACCCTGGAGAAGCAAGGGGTAAAAATTACTCATTTAATGCTTTAGGTTTTAAATTCAAGGGAAGTGATGAACATTGCGCATTTATAGATAGTAATAATCTTTGTACTGTTCACAATGATCGTCCATTTCAATGTCGAGCATATCCAGTTGGTTGGAATATGTTAATTAATAATGAGAGAAATTTCAGAAAATATTCTAAAAATTGTCCTGCGCTAAGAAATTCTATAGAAAATAAAGGTCAATATTACACTTCTAAAGAAGTAATAGAATGGGCAAAAAATGAATATGAAATTGAAAAAGAATTCTTTTTAAAAATGAGAGAAAATGATTTTAATATTTTTAAAGTCTATAAATGGTTACCAAAAGATATAAAGAGACCTTAAAACACATTATTAAAAAAAACGTATCATTTCATTACTAAAAGAAAGAATTCTTTTTTTCCTACACTCAATTCTTAAATAGATTAGTAAATGCAAGACAAAGAATTATTAATCCAAGTTTTCTTTAAAACCTTGAATTTAATATTAATAATTCAGATAAGTATACCTGAAAATATATTTTATTAATTATTTATAAAAATTAGATTAAATTTAATAATAATATTCATTGATTTTGTAATTTTTTTCAATTTAGAGGATTAATATTGAAAATTGGTCTTTTCGTCTGTGGTTGTGGAAGAAATATTAGTGGAACAATAGATATTAATAAAGTTTTAGAACATTTTTTGGGATTTTCTGATGTTTTTGTGTTTGAAGACCAATATTTATGTTCAGAGACGGGATTAAATATAATAATAAAGGAAATTAAGAAAAAAAAAATAGATAGGGTTGTAATTGCGGCATGTTCTTTTAAGTTACATGGTTCTTTATTCCAAAAAACTATAGAAAAAGCAGGTATAAACAAATTCTTAATATCTTTTGCTAATATTAGAGAACAAAACTCGTGGGTGCATACAGAACAGCCAATTAAAGCTACAAAAAAAGCAATTGATCAAATTCAAATGGCTTTAGAAAGAGTTAAACTATTAGAACCTTTAGAAGTACAGTACACGGAAATTATACCAAGTACTTTAATCATTGGAGGAGGTATTGCCGGAATTAAAGCTGCCCTTGTAATTGCAAATGCAGGTTATAAGGTATATATAGTTGAAAAAAAATCAACTATAGGTGGATATATGGCTTTATTTGATAAAACATTTCCAACTCTGGATTGCTCCATATGTGTGCTAGGTCCTTTGATGACAGAAATAGATGATCATCCTAATATTGAACTTTTTACTCTTTCTGAGGTTAAAAAAGTTAATGGAAATATTGGAAATTTCAAAATAACAATTTTAAAGAAACCACGCTTTATCAATGAGGAAGAATGTATCCATTGTTTTGATATATGTAGAGATGTTTGTCCAATAGAAATAGAAGATACATTTTTTCCAAGAAAAGCAGTAGATGTCCCCTTTCCACAAGCTATTCCTTTATTTCCCAATATTTTAAAAGAAGCCTGCATTGGATGCAAAGCTTGTGTGTTAGCATGCGAAAAACAAGCTATAAATTTTGAACAACAAGATGAGACAAAAAAAATAACTGTTGGCTCGATAATAGTTGCCACAGGTTTAAAACCCTTTGATCCTACTATATTATCAGAGTTAAATTATAAAAGATATCAAGATGTAATCACAACACTTCAATTAGAAAGGTTACTTAATGGTGATGGTCCTACAAATGGTAGGGTCATACGACCATCCACGGGAAAGCCTCCAAAAAGGGTTTCTTTTGTATTATGTGTTGGTTCAAGAAATAAAAAAATACATCATGATTATTGTAGCCAAGTATGTTGTAATGCTGCGATTAAACAAGCAATTTTATTAAAAAAGGCAATTCCTGATATTAATGTAAATATCTACTATATTGATATCAGAGCTGTAGGGAAGAATTGTGAGGAATTTTATAATAGGGCAAGAGATGATTTTGGAATTAGATTTATTAAAAGTAACATATCAGCAATAGTGAAAAGTGATACATCTAATGAATTAATTGTAAGGGGAGAAAGTGTGAGTGAAGATCTTTTATTTGAAAACAAAACAGAATTAGTAGTATTAGCAATAGGAATTGAACCTGCTGAAGGAACAGATGAATTAAGTCAGATTCTTAATATTTCACAAGATACATATGGTTTCTTGCTAGAAAAACATTTAAAGTTAAGATCTTCAGAATCTTCTATAAATGGAATTTTTATAGCAGGAGCAATACAAGGTCCAAAAGATATAGCAGCAAGTATAATACAAGCGGAAAGTGCAGCCGCTAAAGCAATTTCCTTATTCGCAAAAGGTAAAGTTGAATTAGATCCTTATACAATCTGTTTTGATCCTGAAAAATGTGATTTATGTCGATTATGTGAATATATTTGCGATTTTAACGCTTTAAATATTAAAGATTCAAAATTAAATATCACTCAGGTGAATTGTACAGGATGTGGTGCTTGTGCGGCTATGTGTCCCCAAAATTGCTTGTATATTCCAGGATTCACAAAAGACCAGATCTTTGCGCAGATAAAAGCTACCCTTGATAATAAAAGAGAATATCCTTTAATAATAGCATTTTTGTGCAATTGGTGTTCATATGCGGGAGCAGATCTTGCAGGTACAAGTAAAATCAATTATCCCTCAAATGTTAGGACAATAAGGGTTATGTGTACAGCTATGTTAGATCCTGCTTTAGTGTTTGAATCATTCTTTCATGGAGCTGATGGAGTATTATTAGCTGGATGTTATGAAGTAGACTGCCATTATGATAAAGGCTTTATCAAAGCAAAGACGCGATATAAGAGTGTTAAAGAAATGCTAATAAATTCAGGAATCAATGAAAAACGTTTTAGAATTGAGAGTATAGCTGCTGGTGAGGGAGAAAAATATGGCAAAATAATTGAAGATTTTACAAGTAGGTTGGAAAAATTAGGTCCTCTTAAAGTGGGAGAATATACAAAACCAATTACGAAGAAACCAGAAATGAAAAAAGCGAAGCTCGATGAAATTTAATTTATATTAGGTTTTTTCTTTTTAGCTCACAAACAAATATTTTTTAGTTTCAAACAATATGATTCTCTTAAATAGCTTTATTCAAATTATTACAATATGAATAGGATATATAAGAAAAAATTCTGTAAAAAATAATTAGTGAATGAATGAATTTTTTACCTAGAACTATACAAAATTATAAAAAAAAATAAAATAAAATATAATATGTGATGAAAGAAAATTTGATAAATACTAAGAAAGACTCTAAATTAATTTTTTTTAATGAAGCTGTTGAATATATAAATAAATTTGATAATCTTAGCCAAATTAATTCATTTGAGGATAATAATAGAAAACCATGGGAGATATTTAATAATAATCAATTAAGAGATGAAATGCTTTCTGAATTGGATCATCTGAAATATTTAATTTTAAACAATCCTGATAGAAAAATAAAACAATTATCTAAAAAAGAAAAAAAGAAATATAATGAATTTATTAAATATTTCTCTTCTTGTCCTGTCTGTGGTAATTTTAATCATTATTATAATTTAAAACATATGTACTTTGACAATAAACTAATAAATTTGAAAAAATCTTTAATTAATCTTATGCATACCAAAAATAGAAATATGAAAAAATTTAAGATTATTTTTGGAATTCCTTGTTGTTCTTGTTATAAAGAGTTTTTTGAATGAATTATTAATTAAACCAAATTTCTATTCTAAAAATTCTATTATTTTTCCACTTTGAGTAATTTGATAATATATTTTATTATCAATATTAATTGCTTCTATACAAAAGGCTTTAACGAGATAATCCAAATTATACTTTAAAATACTTAAATCGTATTTAACATTTTGATTGGTAAGTATTTCAAAGATATTTTGTTGTGAAAGTTTTCCTTCTTTATTTATTATTTTTAAAATCTCTCTGCGAAATGGATTATTTATAGCTTTTAAATAATTATCATGTAATTTTTGATTTCCTTCAATTGAAGAAAGAAATTCTTCAGAAAGTTTTAATTTTTCAAAATTTACTTCTTTAGGCATGATTACATAATTTATTGATAACTATTGATTAAAGTTTTTGTATATGATTTTATAAAATATTGATTTATACAAATGGTTTTTTATTAAAAAAAGAGTAGAATTTTAATTACATTTAAATATTCGAATTAAGATAAACATATTAAATATATTGTTAAAAATATGAAAAATATATTTTATCATAAAACAAGAGGAGTGTTTTAATCTATGTGTCACGTTGGGTATTGGAATATTGAGGATATTGAATTAATTAAAAATAAAAATTATGCAAAAGAAGAAGATTGCGGTCTTGAACTTATTACTCATCAAGAAAAACCATTATATTTAAAAAAATAATGGTTGATATGACATTAATTATATGTACAATTTAACTTTTAACGGTAAATAAAAAAAATTAGCAAAAAAAAATAATATCTTTTTTTTTTTAATATTTTGATAAATATTTATAGAAAAAATAAATATTATAAGGAATGTATTGACTTTAATCGTTATTACTTGGTATTTTTGGTAGAGTTCTTCTGGAAGTAGTAGATTTAGGATCATCTGCCATTCCTTTTTTTAATATCTCGACAGCATCTATAGATTCCTTTTTATCATTAAAATAAATTCTAAACAAATGTGAATTAAGAGAAATCATATCTTTAGGAAACTTTTTTACCAACGACCATTCTTCTTCTTCTTGTTCTTCTCCAAAAATCTCTATCTTTTTTGATATTGCTCCATATAGATTATGACCAATAATTAAATTTTCTCTCTTATGATTTTTAGGTAACTCTAATTCTAGTACTTTCTTCTCTATTGAAGAATTATTATCAGGAAGCGTTATTGAACTTTTATCCATAGTTGCATTCCCAACTTTAGGTTTTATGATTTCTATAGCCTCAACTATTTCTTTATTTTTATTAAAATAAACTCTAAAAAGATAATTATCTAAGATAAAAATTCCTTTAGGAAGTTTTCCAACTATTTCCCATTCTTTTTCTTCTATATCTTCTCCAAAAACATTTGTTACCTTAGAAACAGCACCATATAGACTCTTTCCAATAATCAAATTTTGTCTTATACATTCATTTGGAGGTTCATTAGTCAGAATTTTATTTATTATGGATTTAGTATCTAATTTTGTAAATTTTGATATAGGAGTTGATGATTTTGATGATACAATTCCACTTGATGGAATATTAACACCCTTCGATTTTAATTCCTCTAATGCTGGAGAATAATATTCTTCTTCCTCCTTTTTTTCAGTATCATTAGCATCAACAACTTTTCCTCTTATTTTTGTGAGATCTTTTTCAATATTCCTAACATAACGCATATCTTCTAACTTCTCTGAAACTTCCATTGATTCTAAATTGAAAGTTTTTAAAAAATCTATTGGTTCATCTCCTTGATCAACGGAAACGATTTTACAACGATGGAATGCTGCTTGTTTGATTAATTCCTCCTGAAGCTTACTCGCAACTCTCGAACTGATAAATCTTTTTCGAACGGGTGATTTAGCGCCTTTCCAAATGTAGATTCTCCTCGCATCTTCCTTGACAATTACAAATACTTGGTCAGGATGTAAAATTTCTTGTAGGTTATTTTCTTCTGCTTCAATTCTTTGTTCTTCTCCAGTGTTCAAAAGCTCATAAACCATGAAATAATCATAATCAGTCATTTTTGAAAAAAAAATGTTTTTTTAATAAATAAATCTTCTTTAACCAAATATAAAACTAAATAAATAAAAATCTTGGTAACTCAAATATTATATATTTAATCGATTAGGTAAAAATTTTTTTTTTTTTTAAATTGAATTTTAAAAAACATTACCCATAGATATAATTTATAAAATATCATTAAATATATGGATTCATATTTCGTAATAGTATTTTCAAAGTAAGAACATATTTTAAACTCAAAAGATATGTTTAATGGTTTTTAGAAAGGTTTGAAGAAACCTTTAATTATCATGTTGGTTAATAAAATATATAATGTCAAAAATTGTTAATCTCCTAAAATTAAAAGATTATATAACTTTAACAGGTACTACTCTTGGACTAATAGCACTTCTTATTGCTACATTTGGCGGACGCGGTTATATATCTCTAGCTTTCTTCTTATTAGCTTTTACAATTGGAACGGATTTAATAGATGGATATATAGCTCGAAAAACAGGTACTGTAAATGAAATAGGAAAACAATTAGACTCTCTTAATGATTCTTTAACTTTTGGAATTGCCCCAGCAGTTTTTATATTTCAAGCATTTAAAAGAAGTTTTTTATTAGATCCATATGATTACTTCCTTTTTATTGCCTGCATTATTTTTGCACTATGTGCCATATTAAGATTAGCTAGGTTTAATATATCTGATGCTCCTGGATATACGGGAGTTCCTACTCCTTTGAGTGCTTTGTTTCTAATTAATTATTTTTATGCTAATTATTTTTTCGCGATAGCAGAAGCAGGAGGCAACACTCAAGCATATCTTACACCCTTCCCTCCTTTCACATATTATGCAATTCCTATGATTATGATTTTCTTAGGGTGGGCTAATACCACTATTCATATTAAATTTAGTGAAAAAGATAGAAATGTTTATATCTACTTTATAATATTCGCACCTCTTTGTCCCATCTTCGGGATAATCGGAATCCTCAATCCAACATTTATTATTGCAGTGATCGTCAGTTTAGTTTTTTTTATATTTATTTTAATAGAACTTATCTTTATTATCATTACTTTTATCAAAACAATAACTAGAAAAGATTCTTAAATATAAAGAAACTCAATTTTTTAGATAATTTGGAATCATCTATTTTTTTATTTTTTTATTATTTAAATTATGGTTCAAAAATTTAGAGTAAAAAGAAAGTTTAATTTATAGAAATAATCTTTGTTTCCAATTCTCAATTGTATGAAAAATATCATTCTTTTGTTCGATAGTCAATAAAGTAGTTTGATTTTTATAATTATTTATAGATCTTCTAATATCATGTAAAGTTACTGAAAATCCACGTCTTTCTAAGATTATATCAGCAACCTTTTCCAATTCTTGTGTTAAAAATTCTCCTGTAAAACTATTAAAATTTTGAATTATGGTATTAAAAGCATTATTTATAATCATCCCTACGGAATCTCCTGCTTTCGGATTGACTTTTGAAATAAATATTAGTAATTCTTTTTCTGATTCTCCATTTTCAATTGCTTGAATAGGAATTGCTCTTACTTTTTTATTTTTTTTACCTACTTTTTTTGGAATTTCTGGTATTTTTGAAACTATTGGAGATTCAATTTTCGATACTTTCTTTTTATTTATTGAAGGCATTGTTTTGATTTCACTTGTTTTAGATGATATATAAGTAGGTTTTTCTTTAATTACTTTCCCAATTTGATTCTCAGCTGAAGACCAAATATTATATAAAGCTGATTCTAATTTATTATTTAAAATTACATTTTCGGAAAAAAAACCTATGACATTATTTAAAGGATCTTGATTATCACTTTTGATTATTCCTATACCAATTGCTTTATTATCAGATTTAATTCCAATAAAATTAGTATTTTCGTAATTTTTGAATTCTAAATTTGATATTTCTTTAAATTTTTTAACCCTACTGTTGACGTGAGGATCTGAAGATGCTATCCTAATTCTAATGGATTTTGGAATGTTTTTGAAATATTCTAATTGTAAGTAATCTTCTAATTTAGGTATGATAATCATTAATTCTTCTTTTGAGTTTTTAATGGCATTAATTATTTCTTTTTTAATTTTTGCTACACTATTTATTGGACATACATTATTCTTTTTAAGATCTTTAACAGAAGTTGCAATTAATTTAGATTCTGAAATGAGATTAATAATAGGTTTGTTTAAATTTTCAATTTCTTTAATTGATTTTTGAACAATAGTACATATTTTACTAATAAATCTATTCTTTAATTTATTTATATTCTGTTCTAAGCTATTTTCCTTATCGTCAATTAGTTCTGCTAATTTTTTCATGTTTAATTCAAAATTATTAATTAGATTTAAAAGGAGCATTTTAAAATCATCCTGAGAATTGATTGAATTTTCAATTTTTTTTTGAAGTTGTATTTTACTCATTTCTTCTTTAACTGAGGTAATTATTTTTCCCAAAAAATCTTTAATAACACTATTTAATCTGCTTTTAAACGTTTCTTCAATAATTTCATTTAAGATTTCTTGTTTTTTTTTTTTTATTTCTAAACTTTCTATTTTCTCTTTCAATTCATCTTTAAGTTTATTAAAAGTTTTAATTAGGTTATTAAACTCAGCTTTTGAAATAGTATTCATCATATTATCGATATTCAATATAAATTCTCCAACTTTACTCATAGCACCCATTTGTTTGGAAATATCTTCCGCATCTTTCTTTTGTAAAAGACTATCCTCGATGAAATCCTTCCTAATCTCTTCATATTTTTTGGATATAGATTTATATTCGATATTAGATTCCTTTATGAAGGTTTCATTTATCGATTTGATTATTAAATCATCAATAGAATTTCTTATTTCAGAAAAACTAGTTTCAATATTTTTAAAATAATTTAAAATAGGATTATAAGGAGGAATTGCAAGAAACTCAGTTAAAATAACATCTTTTTCAAGATTTGATTGAATTAATAATCCCAAATTAAGTAGATTGTTTATATTTTCATTAAAGTTCTCCTCATTTAATTCAGGCATGATTGATTTTAACTCATAATAAGATAATATAGATTTCCCAAGAGATGTTATATATATCTTAATAGATTCCTCAGATAAACCTAATTTACGTAAAAATTCTTCCATTTTAATCTTTTTCCATATATATTATTAATCATAAATCCTAAAATAAAAATAAATAATTCAGTTTTAATAAAAATATTAAAATCTTATAAACTTTATAGTAAGAATTTAAAAAGCTTTCTAATGCAAAGATCTATTGACTAACATTAATTTATGTAATAAAAAATAGAATTAATCTACATATAAATATCCTTTATTTTAAAAATTAAATAAATTTCTATTAACTAATTGATTTTATTAGAATATTTAATTTCATCATATTTTTTTGAATAGAAAAGAATTTAAGATAATTCTAATATATTTTTTTTAATAATAGGAGTTGTTAAATTAAAATTTGTCAATAGAAAGATATGAGGATGTAATCTTTTATATAGATTTAAGTAAGGATTTTGTAAAATATAAATTTATATCCAAACTTATTGGAGAATTTATTAATAAAAAGAAGAAATTAAATGTTAAGGGTGAGTTTAACCTCTTTTTTTTTGATAATGAGGACAATCCTATATTTATAAATGAACAGACTGATCCAGAAAATTATAATAAACTTTTTGAAAAAACATGGAAAGAACGTTTAAAATTAAAATCTAATCTTGAAAAAGGATTATTTTATATCTTATCCTTTATAGCTGAATCAATAAGAAAAAAATCCAAATCTAATAGAATCATAATTCTTTCAGACACACCAAGTGATCTTTCTGGGGATTATCAAGATGCATTATTCAATATTATTTCAAAGGTAAAATATTTTCCAACATTTATTGATGTAATTAGAGTAGTGGGAGAGGGTAATAGATTTTTTAAAGATGATGTGAAATTAAATATATTAGTCTCCGATACTAAAGGTGGTATTTTTTATACACATAATAACAAGGAACTTAAACTAATTTTTAACCAATTTATAAAAAACAAAGATATAGTTGATTTATATGCTGATGGACCAGAAGAAGTTGAAATAAGTCAAGAAGATATTATGTTTTATGGAAAATTATCAAAAAAAATAATAGAACCAGAGAATAAAGAAGATTTAGTATGTTTTTTATGTGATAAAGAAATTTGTCCTGTTTGTTTAGATGTCTTTGATATTCCCAATATTTGTGAAGAATGTGGAGCTCCATTTCACAACTGTTGTATATTAGATTATACAGTTGAAAATAATGTAGGTATTCCATTTATTTTTAGATGTCCTAAATGTAATATACTTTTACAACTTCCAAAAGAAAACCTAGCAAAAGACAAGGATTTAGAAGAAGAATTTGTTGTAGAAAAAAAAGAGAAAATAGAACATTCTATTCCAGCTAAAGTTGATGTTGAAGAACCTCCACCTTTAGATAATATAGAAAGTTACATTCCTCAGAATATTGATATCTCAATTCCTAAAGATTCACCTACTGAAAATGAAAAGCCACAATTACTAAATATCGAAGATGAAAACGTGAAAATCATAAGAGTTGGAGGGTATTTTGGAAAAACCTATAAAATTAGAAAAAAGGAAGGAAAAATTTGTTATGAAAAGTATTTTTCTCAAACTGAAAATAAGTCAAATAAATCATAAAAAAAAGAAGAATTTATTTACCATTTAATTTCTTAAAAAATAAAGACACCAGTGTTTTTTTTTACAATTAAGTAATAGGATTAATATGAATTTTGATCGATTTTTAAATAAAAATAAATAACAATTCTTTTTTACTAGTCGTAAAATGAAATTTTTAAAAAAAAATATAGGTTTATAATTTGAAGTTTTAATTAACATCATACTTTTACCATTCAATAAAATTTATAATGAATTAGAGAGAATAAAACGATTATGAATATAAAAAGTGAAAAAACATCGGAATCTGAAGAAATTATTTTTTACCTGGATTTATCTACAGAATTTCTTAAGAAAAAAACATTGTTAAAGAGTATAAAATCTTTTTCTGAAGGAAATAACAAAGCAAATATAGATAGTACATATGGTTTTGTTATCTTCAAAAAAGAAAAAGAAGTTTTCAGTGTATACGATAAAGACACCTCTTTTATCATAGAAACAATTGATGACTTATGGGAAGAACGAGAAATTGGATCATCTTATTTTGAAAATGGGTTGTATGAAACATTAGCTCATGTATTCAAGAAAAGTAGAACATTTCCAAAGAGATATCGAGTGATAGTTTTCTCTGATTCCCCAAGCACACAATCAGAAGACTATCATTCTGCACTTTACAATTTAGTATTAAAAGCGAAAAATTTTTCAACTTATATTGATATCATACGTATTGGAGAAGAGAAATTCTACGATGATGATGTGAAATTAAAAGTAATCACAAGTGAAACTTATGGTGGTACTCTTTACTGCAGTGATAACAAACAATTCTCTAACTATTTGAACTCCTTAATTCGAAGTAAAAGTGAATTTAATATGATCCAAACAGAATCTAGTAAAATATCAGAAGATGAACATATATTTTATGATCGTTTAGCAACAGACCTTATTACTATTTCTCCTGATGATAATAAAACCTGTATCCTCTGTGAACAAAAGATTTGTCCAATATGTGAGGCTCTCTCAGACGAAGTTCATAAATGTTATAACTGTGATGGTCCATATCATAGTTGTTGCGCAACTGAATATTCAATTGTTAATAATATAGGACTTCCATACATATTTCGTTGTCCTCAGTGTAGTGCTATATTAAAATTAGATAAAGATTTTGTTAATATGGTTTTAGAAGAAAAATCAGAAGATCAAATGCAAGCCATTGAGAAAGAACCTGCTATAGAACCATCTATTGATTTAGATGAAACTGATCGGGGAATGCAAGAAAGAATCACAAAGAAAGTTAAAGTTGGGGGCTTTTTTGGAAAAGAAATTAGTGTAGATGCAGTAAAATCGAATAATGAAGTAGGAGGGCAAAGTGAAGAAAAAATGACTATAACAGCATTAAGACCCCCCAAGGCAAGAAAAACAATTCAATTATGTTCAATTTGCGGAGCTACTGTAAAAAATTCTCATATATGTCCAGTATGTGGTTCAAAAATTTCATAAAATAACTTTAAATAAGTAAAGGCTTAATTAAAAAGAATATATAATAAATTCTAAAATTTAAAAATACCAAAATTTCTTCTTAATTTTATTTCCTTTATTAATTTATCTTTTTGGAGATTTACCATAATTTTTATCTGCTTATTTTAATTATTTTACTAATATTTAATCAATTATTTTTATTTTGAATATATGATTGAAAAAAATTTTTTTTTTCCAAAGGATTTTTTATTGGGCGTAGGTACTTCTTCGTATCAAACGGAAGGAAATAATAAATATAGTGATTGGTGGGAGTTTGAAAAAATACCAGGTAAAATAGAAACAGGAGAGCAGTGTGGAATAGCAACAGATCATTGGAATCGCTATGAACAAGATTTCCAACTAGTTAAAGCTATGAATTGTAAAATTTACCGAATGTCAATAGAATGGAGTAGGATTTTTCCTAAAGAAGGAGTTATTGACATAGAATCTGTTAATCATTATCATAAAATGTTTGATTGGTTGATTAAAAATAGAATTAAAATAATGCTAACAACACATCATTTTACATTACCAATCTGGCTTGCAAATAAGGGAGGATTAAAAAATGAAAACAATATCTTGTTTTATGAGGATTATGTGAGGTTTTTAGCTAAAGAATATAAAAATAAGATAGATTATTGGTGTACAATTAATGAACCTATAATATTAGCATTCGTAAGTTATTATCGCGGTATTTTCCCCCCATGTGAAAAAAACTTAAAATCCACACAGAAAGTGATTAATAATTTATTAAGAATGCATGCTTCTGCATATGAGATTTTAAAATTAGAATATAATATTAAACAGGTCGGAATCGTGAAGGCTATGCATGACATAGAAATACTTTCTGAAAATTCAGAGGATCAAAAAATGGCTGAATTCATGGATTATTTTACTAATAAATCCTTTTTAAATGCCTTAAAAACAGGAAGATTACCTCATGAATCGAAAGAATATATTCCTTTATTGAAAGAATCATTTGATTTTTTGGGTATAAATTATTATCATCGCTTATTATTCTCATCCAAACATTTTCCTGATGGTAGCTCCCCAAAATTACCTAATTCTGATTCAAAATATCTTTTTACTGACCATGAGTGGCAACCATATCCAGCAGGACTTTTTAAAGTATTAAAAAGAATATCTAAAATAACAGATAAACCAATCTTTATCACAGAGAATGGAATCGCGACAGAAAATGACGTTTGGCGTCAATATTTTATAATTTCCCATCTTGTTGAGATATCTCGTGCGATTCAAAGAAAAATCAATGTTAGGGGGTATGTCCATTGGACATTAACTGATAATTTTGAATGGGCAAAGGGTTTTAATCCAAGATTTGGATTAGTACATATTGATTATAAAACACTAGATCGAAAAATAAAAGATAGTGGAAAATTATATGGAAAAATCTGTGGAGAGAATATGATTAATCTTGATGATATAAAGAGATTAGATGAAGAATTTCCTGATATTGATGAAAGTATGAAAATAAGATATGATAATTTAGTTTAATTTTATTGTAATTAATTGATAATAATAATTAACCATCCAGTCAAACTAATGAAATTTCCCAAGAAAGATTCAGAAAAAAAAGTAAATCTAACGATTTCAAAAATTAGCATGTTATCAGGTGCTTTTTTTATGGGTTTTGTAGGAATTTTAGTGGAGTTATTATCAGAATTTCCAATTTATTCTATAGATTTTTCCGGGGACTATTCGGTATTGGTTTTTTAGGTATAGTAATAATAATAACACATTCATTTTCTTTTAAATTCATAAAAGAAGCAATAAAATTGCATTGGAAGCAGTTATTATCAATTGGGATTTGTTATCCTCTAGTAATATACTTCTATTTTTGGAACATTACTCTCTCTGGATATGCAATTGCAGCATTTCTTTTAAGACTTAGTGGCCCTTTTTTACTACTTTTATTGTTTATTACGAAAGAAGATGAAAAGAAGATTTCAAAGACCATTTTATTCAGTTATTTTCTTGCTTTATCTGGAGTTATAATTATTATGGAAGTATGGAATGGATTTATCTTTTTATATACTGTCATAATAGGTTTAATATCAGCATTCACTTTTGCATTACATACTTTCTTCAAAAAGAAAGTTTATCATAAGAGAAAAAAATATGAATTTGATGAGATTATACAAGGGAATGTTGATCTTTTTTTAGCTTCTTGGAATTGCCTAACGTTAATTATTTTTTTCTTCCCTTTTGGAGTCCTTGATATTTTTAAACTATCACTAGTTGATGTCTCTATATGTCTTCTTTTAGGTTTATTTCCTACAGCATTATCATTCACTTTAAATAATATTGGAATAAAAAATGATACTGATGGAAATATCTTTATTCTCTCTTATATAGAACCAATTGTTGCTACTATTAATAATGCTATTTTTAATCAAAAATTATCAATATTTACTATTATTGGTGGAATAATTATTATAATATCAAATATAATCATCCTAAAATTTTCATAACTAGTTATTTTTAAAGACATCATTTCTCTTTTTATGCTTTATTAATACAAAAAAAGGATTAAAATCCATTATGTAATAAAAATTGGACTCCAATTAATTCTTATAACGTATTTTCTATTATTTATTTAAAGATATATAATTTAAATTAATAAATTGGTTGATATAAATGGCAGATTGGGAAACTGAAGTATTAGAATGGATTGAATATCATTGGAATCAATTTGCAGATTGGTTCTTGGCACAACCACTATTCGCTCAGATATTATTTGTGATTCTTGTCGCTGCAATAGTTGTTATAGCGGTGATTTTAGCATATTATATTATTAAAGGAGTTGCTTATTTCATTTATTATCTAGTATTAGGTCTTTATTATTTATTTAAAGCTATAATACTTGGAATTTATAAGCTTAGCAAGAGAATATATAAGGAAATTCAAGGTAGATCTAACCAACCTGTTCCACCATATCAGAATAATTATACAACTCAAATGAATTCGAAATTAATAGATCAAAGTAATCAAAATATTGAAAAAATAGCTGTTAAATATCCTAAAGAAACTCGCTATTGTTCTGAATGTGGGATGAAATTTTCTGGAAAAGTAATTAATCTTTTAGAATCAAGGGGGAAAGCATTTTGTGAGCAATGTGGTAAAAAATATGCGTTTGATTCAATAAAAATTAAAATATAAATATCTCCTCATTTTTTTAATACTTATCTTATCAAGTTTAATATTTAATATTCTTCTTTTCAGGCTTATATTTTTTAATTATTAAATATTGATTTATTATTAATTTATGAAATTAATTCAAATTCGTAAAGCTTTACAAGAAGATATCAATTGGATAAGCCGGATTAGTCAACAATATTGGAATTCTAACAAGATAGTTACAAAAGGAAAAGTTTATTATATTGATAAATTACCCGCTCTCATAGCATTAATTAGAAATAAAAAAGTTGGTCTTTTAATTTATAATGTAATGGATAAGGAATGCGAAATAATTAGTTTAAATAGTATGAAAGCAAATAGAGGAATTGGTAAAGCACTTTTAAAAGCTGTAGAAGAAATTGCTCAAGATAAAGAATGCACTCGATTATTTTTAATAACAACTAATGACAATCTTAATGCTTTGGGATTTTATCAAAAGAATGGTTTTTCCATATGTTCTATTTATCCAAATGCAATTGAGAATTCTCGATTATTAAAACCAGAAATACCATATTTAGGAGAAAATGGAATTTCAATAAGAGATGAAATTGAATTAGAGAAAATACTCATAAATTAAGAATAAGATATTTTAAGATAGAAAACTGGATTAGTTATATTGTTTTACCAATTTGATATAATTTTGTAGATAATTATAATGAATTATAAAAATCATTAATCTCAATCCCTCCTATTATTTAAAAATTATTTCTCCTTTTACTATAATATCTTTTAATAAAGCTAAAGAGAGTGAGATTGTTAAAAAGGATTATATAGTAAGTATAAACATTGGTAAATAATTAAAAATGTTTGATCTATTGAATTCTTAAGTTAAATCGTTTAAAGTATAATTGAATTAACTAAGAAATATTATAAGAATTATGATCACATAACTTATTGAATGATTATCAAATTGTTATGTGTGTGCTTAAAGAAATGGTACTTCTATGGAGTTTTCTCCTTCCATCTTTAAGTGGGTATTCTCACAAGTCGAGGATATCGAGCCTCGTTTGAAAAAGGATAGTCCCTCCGTAGAGTGGTATTAGACGTATCGTGGATTTGAGTACTATGGGATAACTTCCTTCAAAACTTCGGAGATATTAATGATGTTGATATTTATGAGGTATGTTTTGAACTCAGTGATGAGCGAACAGCCTGATAACCTTAGGGCGGGTCTTTTTAAACAAAAAAGATTGATAACTAGAATAGAAATTGGTGATTTTTATAAGAATTATCAGATTTTTATAAATAGTTATAAGGTTATGAGAATTAATGCAATTTTATTAAATCCTACAATCGACCAAATTTATGAAATAGAGAATTTTAAGGTAGGTCATACGTTTAAAGTTAATAAAAGTACAATATATCCTGTTGGGAAGGCAATTTCATTTTCTTTAGCGATTAGAGAATTGGATAAAGAAGTAAATCTCAAAATTATAGCATTTATAGGTAAAGAGGAACTTGAACTATACTCTAATTTTTTAAGGTCTAAAAATATTGATTTCGAGTTTATTGCTGTAAATGGAAAAACCCGTTCAAATAAAACGATAAATGATCCTATCAAAAAAACAACTACACACATAAGAGAATTAGGATTTGAATTAAATGAAAATAATATAAATAGTTTTAAAACTATTTTTAACAAAATCCTTGTTAAAAATGATTTTTATGTATTCTGTGGTTCAATACCTCAAAATACAAAATCAACTATTTATTATGATTTGATTAAGATTTGTAAAGAAAAAGGAGGAATATGTATTTTAGACTCAAGTGGACCTCCATTAATGTATGGTCTTAAAGGATCTCCACGAATAATAAAACCTAATCTAACAGAACTCTCCTTTATTTTAGAGGATCCATTATTGGAGCAATTGGATTTTTCAGAACCTATTGTTGCTTGTAATCAAATAGTTCAAAAAGCTAGTTCTTTATTAAATGATGATTTAGAAATTATTTTAATAACATTAGGAGAAAAAGGTGGGATCCTATTAACTAAAGAAATAAAAAAATATGGTACATTAGAAATAAAGGATGTTATAGATACTGTTGGATCTGGAGATTCATTCTTGGCTGGTTTTATAATAAAATATTTCCAAAAAAAAGATCTTAATGAATCATTTAAATATGCATTAGCAACTGGAGCTGCAAATACTTTAAGAGCAGGCCCAGGAGTATTGGACTTTAAGACTGTAGAAATGTTGATGAATAAAGTTAAAATAATTGATTTATTTTAAAAGTATTCTTTTAAAACAATAGTATCCTCTCTATTAGGGCCAATTGAAATCATAGCAATTTCAATATTTAGTTCATTTTTAAGAGCATCAAGATATTTTTTCATTTCCTCAGGGAGAGCATTATATCCCTCTTTTGCTATTTTTGACCATTCTTCTCTAGTTCTTTTTTTCCAACCCTTATAACTTTTATATATAGGTTTACATTTTTCTAAAATTTCTGACTGAATTGGCCAACTTTCTAATAATTTTCCATCAAGTTCATAACCTACACATATTTTTAATGGATCAACATCTTCAAGAGCATCCAATAAAGTAATAACAATGCTATCAACTCCATTTATCATAATTGAATATTTTAAGTTAAATAGATCTAACCACCCTATTCTTCTTGGTCTACCTGTGACGGTCCCAAATTCTTTGCCTTGAGTCCTAATTTTAGAACCAATTTCATCATCTAATTCAGTAGTTAATGGTCCTCCTCCTACTCTTGAAGTATATGCTTTTATAATTCCTATTATAGGCCCTATTTTTTTTGGGGGGATACCTGTTCCTGCTGAAATTCCTAGAGCATTTGAATTTGATGAAGTACCGAAAGGATACATTCCATGATCAATACCTAATAGAACCCCTTGTGCTCCCTCAAAAATTATTTTTTTTCCATTTTCAATTTCTTTATTTAGATAATAGGCGGTATCAATAATATAAGGTTTTAATTTTTTTCCATATTCTACATATTCTTCATAAATCTTTTCATAATCAGAACTTAAATTAGGGTTATAAACATTTAAAAGTTGTCTTTTTATTCTATATAATTTTTCTAATTTCTGTTTTAAAATCTCTGGATGTATTAAATCATATATTCTTAATCCCCATCGAGCTGCTTTATCTGAATATGTTGGACCAATACCGCTTTTTGTTGTACCTGCAGCATATTCTTTCTTGGACCCTTCTTCTAAAGCATCAAGATCTCTATGGAATGGAAAAATAACATGAGCGGTTGAACTCAACTTAAGATTAACTTTTTTATTTAATTTTGAAAGATCCTCTAATTCTTGAAGTAAAACTTTTGGGTCAACTACACAACCATTTGCTATAATGATATCTTTTTCTAAAGGAGCTCCTGATGGGATTAATCTAAATTTGTACTTTATGCCATTACAAACTACAGTATGACCGGCATTATTTCCACCCTGATATCTAACAACTATATCTGCTTTTTGTGCTAGAAAATCTGTTATTTTACCTTTCCCTTCATCACCCCAAGATAAGCCAATAACAGCAATTGTATTTTCAATCATAATATCTATTTTTTTTCTTTTTAATATTAATATAAATCCAAAGTGGAATATTAAATAAATTTTAAAAATCTTGTTATTAGAATATTTATATTGGAATTTCCTTGAAATATAGACTAATAAGAATTAAGATCTCAATCTAAATTCTTTTATTTAAAACATTTAAATAAAAAGTTTTTACATTAACACCTTAATTCAATTAAATTCATTTTTTTTAAAAAACAAATTTCTTAAATGATTAGTTATATGAAATCATTTTTATATGTGTTTTTTCTTTAAAGAGATAAAGTTTATACAATTTAATTTTAATAATGCCATTTTCTAATAAATCTACAATACTTTTTGATTTATCTCATAATGAAATGCTAAATCTTTCTGAGAATGAATTTTCAGAATTTTCTAATTTATTAGAAAACCTCAGTTTTAAAATAATATTAAATGAAAAATCGGAGATTAATAAAGACTTATTGGAGAAAATTAATATTTTAGTTATTGGAAATCCCATTAATGAGTTTTTTTCTAATAATGAAATAGAGAATATCATTAACTATGTCAGAACTGGAGGATCAATTCTATTAATTAGTGAATATGGGGCAGATTTTCTTCAAAAATCTAATTTGAATGATATTTCTGGGAATTTTTTTAATATTCTTTTTGAGGATAATATCATTAAGAAGAAAAATCAAAGTAATGAGAATTGTTCTAGTATTATATCAATAAATACGTTTCCTAATCATGAAATTACCAACCAATTAAGAGAGATTATTATTGGGGGGTCTTGTTCATTATTATTAAAAAAAGGGGCAACACCACTATTAGAATTAGATACTTCTGCTTGGGTTGAAAAATATGATGATTCAACAAAAGAATGGTATAAAGAAGAAAAGAAATCTCAATTTTTACTATCAGCTTGTTCAAAATTTGGTAGAGGAAAAGTTGTTGCATTAGGAGATATAGACATATTAACAAATGATGTTAATATTGGAATTAAGCAAATGGATAATAAAAAGTTTCTTACCAATATAATTAATTGGTTAATTAAACCTAGTGAAAAATCTGATGTAATTTATTGGACATTAAATAGGATTGGTACATTAGAAACTCAAATAAAAAATATTAATATTAAAATAGATAATATAATCGAAACGATTACAATATTAGAAAAAAGAATTTCAAATATTGCAGATATACTATCTGTAGATCAAAAATAAATATTAATAAAAAGCAATAAAGTTTTTAACTGAATATTTTAGAATAATAATTATTTTGTTTTAATGAATAAAGATTTTGTGGAAAAATGAAAGCCTATTCTGATGAAGAAATATCGTTAATTTTTGAAGAAATATCGAATAGTTATAAAAGGGAAAATCAATATTTTGATATTTTATATGATTCTTCATCTTCATTATGGATAAAAAAGACTCGATCTGAGGAAATAATATTAACTAATGAACAATCAGGCATCGTAGGAAGGTCATATATTGGCAAATGGAGAGAATATGCAACAAATGACTTATCAAAATTAAATGAGTTAAGACTCAGAATCCCTATAAATTCAAATCAGGACTCAACTTTAAAAAAATATGATGGTTGGGAGTTAAACAAAGAAATAAAACCAGACATTAATCCTCAACAAATCCCAATTGAAGAAAAAATGCAAAGGATTCGAAATATATATGATTTTTTAAAAAAATATGACAAAAAAATTATAAATCCCATTGTAGGATATTCTGAATATTTAACATCTCGTATTTTTGTCAATAATGAAGGTTGTAAATTAAGACAAATAATTCCTCGTACTAGAGTATTTATTCAACCAATTGTAAAAGAGGGTAATAGAATAGATTTTGATTATTTTTCTATTGGTGGAGAGGTGGGTTTTGAAATTCTTAGCAATATAGAGAATAAATTGGAAGAAATTGCTAACAACTCTTTAAATATGCTTGATGCTGAATCTACTCCTTCTGGAAAATTTCCTATTATTTTGGATCCTGATATGACAGGTTTAATTGCCCATGAATCATTTGGTCATGGACTAGAAGCAGATCAAGTATTAAGAGAAAGAAGTTATTTAAAAAATCTCATAAATAAAAAAGTAGCATCAGATCTCTGTAATATATATGATACTCCTTATATTACCAATGAATTGGGTTCCTCTTTTTTTGATGATGAAGGAATAAGAACAGATAAAAACGTTTTGGTAGAGAATGGAATACTACTTAATTTTATTCATAATCGAATGACAGCGTCTGTATTAGATGCTGAACCAAAAGGAAATGGACGAAGAGAGAGTTATGCCCATCCTTTACATGTTAGAATGAGCAACACATATTTTGAGCCTGGAGATTATTCTTTAGAAGAGATGCTTTCTGAGATTAAGAATGGAATCCTATTATGCAAAGGTTACTTTGGTATGGAAGACCCACTTGGAGGAGGTCTGCAAGTAACCTCAAAAAAAGGTTTTTTAATAGAAAACGGTGAAAAAACAAAGCTTTTAAAATCTATTACACTTAGTGGTTCCGTTTTAGAATTACTTAAATCTATTGATGCTATTAGTAAGGATAAGCTAAAACTTAGACCAGGAAGTTGTGGAAAAGGATACGAGGACTTTGTGCCAGTTACTAGTGGAGGCAGTTATATAAGAGTAAAAGAAGCTTTAATTAGCCCAGGATAGTTTAAATAAAAAAAGGATTAATATGGTAGATAATAATTTAGATTTGTTAGAAAAGAGAATAAAAAATAAAGAAATAGGTGAATATGAAATCTATTATATTAAATCTAAAATATATGAGACTCAATTTATACAAGCAAAAATAGATTCAGAGAGAGAAGTAAGAAAAATAAATTATTTTATTCGTATACTAAATCAAAAAGAAGATGGAACTGGTATTGGTATAATCAATGGAAATTCTTTAAATAATAGACAAATCGATATGAATATAGACAAATGTCAAAGTCTTTCAAAATTAAATATATCCTCAAAATATAAGTTTCCCGAAAAGCAATCATATAATCAGGTAAATACTGCAGAAATTGATGTATTGAAGAATCCTTTAAATATTAAAGAAAAATACTGTAAGATTATACTATCTGATATCAATAGTTTAGAAAAAATAATTCCTACGTTTGGAAGATTTAGAGTTCATATTCAGGAAATCTATTTAAAAAATTCTAATAAATTAAATTTAAAAGCGGATAAAACATTTTTCTTTTTTGAATTTGCTTTAAAAGCAAAAAAAAATGATAAATTAGCTGAATATTGGGATGTAGAATATATAAAAAATTCTTCAAACTTACATTTAGAGAAAAAGATACGCAAATGGTCTAAGAACACTAATGATACATTAAAAGCAAAACTTCCTATACCTAAAAAAGAAGCAATCGTACTATTTTCACCAAGTTTATTAAAGGATGCATTAAATCCTGTTTTAAGTTTTCATGTCTCAGGGCAAGCTTATCATGATAAAATTTCAAAATTTGAATTAGAACAAAAAGTTGCTGATGAATCAATCAATATAAATGATAATGGTTTGCTTGAGGGGGGATTAAAATCAAATAATTGGGATGGTGAAGGAAATCCACATCAGAAAACCGAATTAATTAATAATGGGATTTTTAAAAAGAGGATTTTTGATCAAAAATATGCTACTCTTGAAAATACAATATCTACTGGTAATGGGATGAGGTCTTCAGAAGGTTCTATAGTAAATTCAATATCTAATTTAGAGATAAAACCAGGAACAATGACATTAGATGATATGATCTCAAATATTAAAGAGGGTTATTTTATTGAAAAATGTTCTTGGCTTAATCCAGACAAACTTTCAGGTTCATTTGGAGCTGAGATTAGAAATGGATATTATATTAAGGATGGAGAGCTTAAATATCCAATAAAGGGAGGAAATATTAGTGGTAATGTACTACAAATGCTTAATAACTGTGAATGCATATCTAAAAAATGTCATTTTTCTGAAAATTCATATTTTCCATATATACTCTTCTCAAATCTAAATATATCTGCTTAATTAATAAAATATTTTTTTAAAAAAATAAAAGAATTTAAAGATTATAAATAGAGAGAGAAAAAAAAAAGGTAGATTTATGGAATAAATCTAATCTTTAATATTTATACTTCTTAAATAATTCTTTACTACAAGTATTAGAGATAATATAGAGATTAAAATGAACATATACATATTTATCATAGGAACATTTTTTGAGGATTAACAGTAATATGGTGGATTTGGGATATTTGGCGGTTCATAACTATTATTAACATAATAATGATGAATATCTGGAGCAACAACAATTACAGGAGTTTGGGAAATTCCATATATACCAAGTTTCCATAATAATACTTGAAATCCATTGTTTCCATCATTGACATACCATGTAAGCCATAAATTCTCAAAATTATCTACTAGTCCTCTTAGACCAAAACAAGCAGGTCCATAATAAAAATCTTTATTTTTTTTGATAGTTAATATTTTTCTGTATTTTATATATTCTTGTCCTTGAAATGTTGAAGTTAAATTATAAAAAAAAATAGCATCGTTACCATAACTAGAAAATTGATTAATATTAATATTATAATTAAGAGTTTTATTTTGAGATAAAAAATTATATCCTTCTTCATTAAAACTTATATTTACTTCTGATAAAAGATTTCCATTATTATAATCTACTTGATAGCATTTTCTATTAATTTCAAAATATAAATTATAATTAACTAAAGAAAGGTCTACTAAGCTTATGTGAATCTCATCGTCATCTATAAGGTTCTTATTGAATTTAAGATCTATTATACCATTTATACTTATAAGTTTTGTTATATTAATCTTATATTGATTAATAAATAGGATAAAAGTATTTCCAATATTATCTCTAACCATTTTATAAAAACGATTTTCTTCAAAAATAAATGAATCTAGTAAATCTCCATTATCGTCAAGATAGAGATATTTATAACCACAACAAATTAAATGAAAGTTATTATTATCATCTAAAATCAATTTATTTATTTTACTGCTTGAAGATGATGTTCCCCATCCTAATTGTGTATAAGATATAATTATTTTATTTCCAATAATTTCCTCTAATTCTGAATTATATTTTTTATAATATATATGACCAATTTGAGGATTATCATATTCCATAACATACCAAAACAAGTGTAAATTGCCATTGGAATCTATGATAATAGTTGACTCAGATAATGCGACAACTTCTTCTGTAAGGTCAGTCCTATTCACTAATAATATCTTATCTCCATTTATACTACCATTATTATAAAATTTCTGGAGATAGATCTCATCTGTATTCCCATAATTATCATTTAAAGTACAAGCTTCCCAAGATACGTATACTTCATTATCATTAGAATATGCAATATATGATCTTTCAAAATTTCCAACATTGCTAGTCAATTGAATACTATCGGTGATATGTGTATCTATTGAATTATTATAGATATTAAAAGTAGTTATAAATAATATACTAGCTATTAAGATGATTATAAAAAAGAAACTCAATAAAATAGGATTTTTTTTATTTTTGATATTTTTAATCACCCATTCTAAATCTTAAATAGATGCTTTATTCTACTAATTCTTAATTACTAACAAAAATAGATTTGCTTATTTATAAATCATTTAGACAATAATTATGTCTATAATTACAAAAGAAATGTCTAGGATTTAACTAATCTAATAAAATTTTTGAAAATAATTAATAGCAATTAAAATTCAGATTAATTCAAAAATTATTTTAATTTTAATTAATACTAATTATTTAAAAAGATAATTTTTAATATGGCATCACGATGTCCTGAATGTGCTGGTAAAATGACTTATAATCCAGCAATGAAAAGTATGGTATGTAATTCATGTGGTCTATCACTAACTCGTTTTGAATTAGACAAATATTGGCAAAAAATTAGAAATCAAAATCTTACAGATCTCGATGAATCAGAAGTTAAAAAAAAGAGAAAAAAAGATTGGCTTGAATGGTACGCAAAATCAAAGAATGACAAGGATAGATATTAGATAATAAAAAAGGAATTAGTTTTAAATATTAAAAAAAGAATTATATATAATCATTTTTAAGAATAAATTTATCCAAATTTCTTGTTAAAGATTTTATCTAACATTTCTAATAAAGTAATTGCAGGAATATCTAATAAAGTTATTTCGAGATGTCTTCCTCTTTTATCTTCATCAATTCTTACTGTTTTTGAAGCAATTATTTTCAATTGATTTAATTGCCTTATATATTTTCTGTAACTCATTTTAACATGTGATTCGATAGTATATGCTTCACAAATTGCTTGATATTCAACATATGCATCATCAACGATTGTATATGGAGTTTCTTGATTTTTTAATGATTGAGCAACCCCATATAATGCCAATAATTCCTGATCATTTAATTTATCAACAATATCTCCACGGAATCTTGGATAAACCTCATTTGATGCTTCACGTACCATATCTGCTGAAATTGAAATATACCCTTCCTTATCACAATATAATCCGCATTTCCTAAGAATCTCAATACCATGTCTCATATTTTCATGTTCTACAACAATTTGACTTATCAGGTCAATAATATCTTCGTTGATAGATCCATCTTTAAAAGCAATATCACTTCTATATTGCAAAATTTGCTTAGCTTCATCAAAATTATATGGAATTAACTTTATTTTAGAATTTATTCTGCTTAGTATACGTTCTGTTTCAATTCTCATCCAATCTTTTGTTCTCGAAATTAGGAGAATTGATAATTTTGCATTTTGATGTCCAAATGTTTCAGCAATATCTAAAATTGCCCATACTTCTTTTGGATTTAATAGATGAACTTCATCAATAATTAAAAGCATATATCCATTATCCCGAATTAATTGTGAAAGGATTAACTTTAATGCTTCATCATCTGAGAATCCTCGACCAGATCCATGAGTATATTTACCTAGTAATTCTCTAACTATTTTACTTTTTGATCTAAAATTAACACAGTTAAAATACTCAATAAAAATCTGAACATCTTTTTCTAATGCTATTTTTCTAAAATTTTTACCAAAGAAGCGTGCTGTAACTGTTTTACCTATTCCACCTTTGCCATACATCAAAATATTTATTGAGGGTTGCTCATCTTCATCAATAATTCTTTTAAAATTATGGATTAACTCTGTTAAAGTTTTATCACGACAATACAATTTCTCAGGAACATAGCTTAAATCTAAGGAACTAGCTTGTCTAAAGACTGATTTTTTACTGAACTCTGCTCTAAACTTATCCTCATCCATATTTATTCCTAAAAATAACCTTTTCAGTAATATATAGATATAGTAAGTTAAAAGTTTAAACTTTCTTATATTATTTATTAATATTTTATGAAAAAAAAAAGACATAATATGAAAAAAAATAGATATAAAATAAAAAAAATGTTATTTGATGAATTTTAATTTCTTTTTTTTTTTATTATTCCTACTAAGACTCCTATTATAGCAACTGTGCTAACTCCTCCTATAATGCTTCCTGTAATAATAGACCCTGCTGGAATTGCTGATCCTGAAATAGATACTGAAGGTTCAGTACTCCAAGCTAATGACTCTTGTAAATAAGCTGTTACTTCAGGATGATCACCAAATGAGCTCATTGAACTATCAAATGAATAATCATTTGATTGAGTGAATTGTTGACTCCAGCTTTGATGATTAAATCTGATTTGAATCTCACCTGTATTTGCACCTGCTGGAAGAACATTGCTCTGTCCATTTCCACCACACCAGGATGGAACGGTAGCTGAAGAGGTAAATCCAATCTCTAAGTAATGTTGTCCATTAGCACTACCAAATGAAGCAGTAATACTACCACTTCCAACAGCAGCCCAATCACACCAATATTGAAGTTCACTAATACTTGGTTCAGATGTAAACCAATATCTTACTTTAATATTGGTTAAAGCTAGATTTGAATTTCCATCATTGTATATGATCAAGCTGAATCTAACTGAAGATGTTGTTGTACTTGTATCTCCAACTCTATAACGAACTCTAATGTCCCCTGTTGGAGTAGGTCCAGACTCTTCAACAGTTACGGTAACTGAATCAGAATCAGTTAATCCATCTCCATCTCTAACTGTACAAGTATAGGTATAGGTTCCTACTGATAGACCATCAATACTCACAGTAATACCACTACCAGAACTCCATGAACCAGAAGCTACTTGAGTACTACCTCGAGTAACTGTATAGGTTGTAGGATTGTCATCTGTAGCAGTCCATGTAATGGAATTTCCAGTATCTCCTTCCACATAATTAACATTAGAAGGTGAATTGATAACTGGAGCTTGTGCAGGACCTCCTTCCACAACTACACTACCATCAATATCATTAGGAGTACCAATTGTGTCTGTATCTGAATCTACCAAACTGTCAATGGATAAATCTAATGAAGTACTACCTGCGCCAACTGCGGTCCAGGTAATGGTTAACAAGTGAAGTTGAGAGCTTGGGCCTGTACCCGTTGCTTCAAATCCAGCTATTGTAACCACTCCATTATCATTATCAATATTGACAGCAGAAACAAATCCTTCACTACCAGCTTCGACATCATCATCACTTGCTATTTGAATAACGTCTTCATTATAAGCAATATCAAATCCATAAGCGGCTATATTCTGACTACCTGTGTTGACATAGATTTCAGTCTCAAAAGTATCTCCAACGGTTTGGGTTGATACTGAGCTGAACCATACATCTCCACCAGTAACAGGAGCGGCAGTAACAGTTACACTAACGGAATCTGAATCAGTTAGTCCATCTCCATCACGAACAGTACAAGTATAGGTATAGGTACCTTCTGAGAGACCATCAACACTAACAGTGATTCCACTACCAGAGCTCCATGAACCAGAAGCTACTTGAGTACCACCTCGAGTAACCGTATAGGTTGTAGGATTATCATCTGTAGCAACCCAAGTAATGGAATTTCCAGTATTTCCTTCTTGATAGTTAACATTAGAAGGTGAGTTAATAACTGGAGCAACTGCTGGTATCTCTGTGACAGTTACACTGACAGAGTCTGAGTCTGTAAGACCATCTCCATCTCTAACTGTACAGGTATAGGTATAAGAACCAACTGATAGACCATCAACACTCACGGTGATTCCACTACCAGAACTCCATGAACCAGAAGCTACTTGAGTACTACCTCGAGTAACTGTATAGGTTGTAGGATTGTCATCTGTTGCTGTCCAAGTAATTGAATGTCCAGTGTCACCTTCTTCATAGTTTACATTAGAAGGTGAATTAATAACTGGAGCTTGTGTTGGTGCTCCTTCTACAACTACACTACCATCAATATCGTTAGGATTACCAATTGTGACTGTATCTGAATCTACTAAACTGTCAATGGATAAATCTAATGAAGTACTACCTGCACCAACTGCGGTCCAGGTAATGGTTAATAAGTGGAGTTGAGAGCTTGGGCCTGTGCCCGTTGCTTCAAAACCAGCAATTGTAACCAATCCATTATCATTATCAATATTGACGGCAGAAACAAATCCTTCATCACCAGCTTCTACATCGTCATCACTTGCGATTTGAACAACATCTTCATTATAAGCAATATCAAATCCATAAGCGGCTATATTCTGACTACCAGTATCGACATAGATTTCAGTCTCAAAAGTATCTCCAACTTGTTGGGTTGATACTGAGCTAAACCATACATCTCCACCAGTAACAGGTTGGGAAGTAACAGTTACACTAACGGAATCAGAATCAGATAAACCTTCTGAATCTGTTACAGTACAAGTATAGGTATAGGTTCCGACTGATAATCCATCAACACTTACGGTGATACCGCTACCAGAACTCCATGAACCAGAATCTACTTGTGTACTACCTCGAGTGATTGTATAAGTTCCCGGATTGTCGTCAGTTGCAGTCCATGTAATGGAATTTCCAGTATCTCCTTCTTGATAGTTAACATTAGAAGGTGAATTGATAACTGGAGGATCATTTACAGGGCCTACTCCTGGTTCAATACCCCAAGAAAGACTTCCTTGAATATAGGCTGTGATATATTCATGGTCTGCATAACTGGTTATTGAAGCATCAAATGAATAATCATTTGATTGATCAAATCGGATTTGATATGATTGATCATTTAATCTAATTTGAATAGAACCAGTATTTGCATCTGATGGAAGAGTATTACTAGAACCATCTCCTCCCATCCATCTAGGAACTCTAGCAGAAGATGTAAATCCAATCTCTACATAATCCATTCCATAAGCAGAACCAAATGAATGAGTTATTGCTGAAGAACCGACAGATGCATAATCTATATTAAATGCAATTCTATCTAGTGGTACTTCAGAAGTGAACCAATATCTCATGGTAAGGTCTGTTAAAGCTAATGTCCCATCACCATCATTATATAGTCTTAAATGTGGTTTAATTTCTTGAGATAATGTACTTGTGGCTTCACAATCATATCGAACTCGAAGATCACCTGTTGGAGTAGGTCCAGACTCTTCAACAGTTACAGTAACTGAGTCTGAATCTGTAAGTCCATCTCCATCAGAAACTGTACAAGTATAGGTATAGGTTCCTGGGGATAATCCATCAACACTCACGGTGATTCCACTACCAGAACTCCATGAACCAGAAGCTACTTGAGTACCACCTCGAGTAACTATATAGGTTGTAGGATTGTCATCTGTAGCAACCCAAGTGATTGAATGTCCTGTAGTACCTTCTACATAATTGATATTACTAGGAGAATTAATACTTGGTGCTTGAGTAGGAACTTCAGTCACAGTTACTGTAACGGAGTCTGAATCAGTTAATCCATCTCCATCTCTAACTGTACAAGTATAGGTATAGGTTCCTGAGGATAATCCATCAACACTCACGGTAATTCCGCTACCAGAACTCCATGAACCAGAAGCTACTTGAGTACCACCTCGAGTAACTGTATAGGTTGTTGGATTGTCATCTGTAGCAGTCCAAGTGATTGAATTACCAGTATCTCCTTCTTCATAATTGACATTTGAAGGTGAATTGATAACTGGAGCTTGTGTAGGTGCTTCTTCCACAACTACACTACCATCAATATCATTAGGAGTACCAATTGTGTCTGTATCTGAATCTACCAAACTGTCAATGGATAAATCTAATGAAGTACTACCTGCGCCAACTGCGGTCCAGGTAATGGTTAACAAGTGAAGTTGAGAGCTTGGGCCTGTACCCGTTGCTTCAAATCCAGCGATTGTAACCAATCCATTATCATTATCAATATTGACAGCAGAAACAAATCCTTCACTACCAGCTTCGACATCATCATCACTTGCTATTTGAACAACATTTTCATCATAAGCAATGTCAAATCCATAAGCGGCTAAGTTCTGACTACCAGTATCGACATAGATTTCAGTCTCAAAAGTATCTCCAACTTGTTGGGTTGATACTGAGCTAAACCATACATCTCCGCCAGTAACAGTAGGAGCTGATACGGTCACAGCAACGGAATCTGAATCTGTTAATCCATCTCCATCGGTAACTGTACAGGTATAAGTATATGAACCTTGTGATAATCCATCAATACTGACGGTAATACCACTACCAGAACTCCATGAACCAGAAGCTACTTGAGTACTACCTCGAGTAACTGTATAGGTTGTAGGATTGTCATCAGTTGCCGTCCATGTAATGGAATTTCCTGTATTACCTTCTACATAATTAACATTAGCAGGGGAATTAAGAACTGGAGCTACAGGAGCGGAGCTAACTGTTACAGTAACAGAATCTGAATCTGTTAATCCATCTCCATCGGTAACTGTGCAAGTATAGGTATAAGAGCCTACTGATAGACCATCAACACTCACGGTGATTCCACTACCAGAACTCCATGAACCAGAAGCTACTTGAG
>Ga0315549_1001019_pt1 | contig 30604 bp, 31 predicted proteins | sample SalMarSW160200MG_FD_203101 | JGI IMG/M metagenome (GOLD analysis project Ga0315549, IMG submission 203101) | Salt marsh sediment microbial communities from the Plum Island Ecosystem LTER, Massachusetts, United States - Salt Marsh Sediment SW1601-200 ... | reverse complement strand
CATCGCCAAGCTTACCCAAGACCAGATTTATATAGTCCTGGTGGTCAAGAGAAAACGGGCACATCAGCGATAGGTCGTCTTTCAGTGAGAAACGTTCTTTGACAAGCAGCACGTCCTCTTCGACCTTTATGTCTTCCTTTAAAGTGAAGTTCTTGCCAATTGGCTTAAAGTAGCCTACCTTCAAACCCTTGCTTTTCCAGAAATCCAGTATGCCGAGCACGGCCATTGTTTTGCCGGCATACTTTGTCGTCGAGCCAATAAATAATTCAATCATCCCTTATCCCCCCTTAATATCAGTCTCCCGTCAACTGCCCAGACTCCCTCGCCTTTATCCATTACCATCAGTGGATTAATCTCCATCTCAACTATTTCGGGGAACCTTTCACCCAGGGTTCCAACCGTGGCGATGACTTCATACAGGGCTTCAAGGTCCTTTTCCTTCTCGCCTCTAACACCACTGAGCAAAGGAAACGATTTTATTCCAGAGACCAATTCTCGTATTTCCTTCTTACTGAGAGGAGTGAGCGCGAAGTTAACATCTTTGAGAACTTCAACATAGACGCCTCCCAATCCGAACATTACCAGCGGCCCGAGCCGCAGGTGATGCGAGGGCGGCTTGCCTTCGCTGACCTGCTCGCCGAACAAGTTCTTTGGCAGGCGAGAGCTTCAGCGCAAGCAGGCCGGGTGGGAAAAGATAACTCCCGGCTGGGGAAGTGGGCGGTAGGGTAGCCGGACTCTCCCCCTCTCGTACGTATCCGCCCCAATCTAAAAATGTAAAGCATGTTATTTATGCCCCTCGCCGCAGCTCCCACGAGGGCGTCAGTCCTTCACTGGTGAAGGGCGACCGGGTGCGCAAAGACAAACCGCGACAAAATCGCTTCTCCCTCCCCATTAATTTTCAAAAACAAATCAACATCCGGAAAGTCAACCCGTAAATGTCGCCATGGAAGCCCACCCCCCAGGCTAAATTTCACCCCCTCGCGACATTTTACATAAAAATCCCCCCAAAATGGCCTGTACTTAACATAACTCTAAAAACAATTCACGCCTGACCAGCCTCGAATTGTTTCCCGATAAAAAAATATCGGGTTTGCTCCCCTGTAATTGACAAAGGCCTGGTGCTATAATTACTCTAAGGTGGGGGGGAGTGCTATGCATGAGGCCGTGCTTTATGAGAAGCTGCCGGACTCAAGGGTAAGGTGCCATACCTGCCAGTGGCGCTGCCGGATTAACCCGGATGAATACGGGGTGTGCGGAATGTACCAGAATAAGGACGGCACCCTGTTCAATCTGAACTACGCCAGAGTATCATCCGTAGCCGCTGACCCCATTGAAAAGAAGCCCCTCTTCCACTTCTACCCGGATACCCTGGCTTTATCACTGGGCACGCTGGGCTGCAACTTCCACTGTGAGCATTGCCAGAACTGGGAAATTTCCATGGCCGATGGCAGCGCCTTGCAGCACGGCTGCCGGGAACTCCAGCCGCAGGCGTCTATAGAGTTGGCGAAACAGTACCACTGCCAGGGCGTAGCCTGGACGTATAACGAGCCGACCATCTGGTTTGAATATACGCTTGACTCCGCCAGGCTGGCCAAGGAAAATAACCTCTATACCGTCTATGTGACCAACGGCTATGCCACACCCGAGGCGCTGGATACCATCGGCCCTTACCTGGATGCCTGGCGCGTTGACATTAAGGGTTTCTCAGACGGTTTCTATCGTAAGCTGGCTAAGATACCGCGCTGGCGGGAGATTCTTGAGATTACCAGGCGGGCTAAAGATAAATGGGGTATGCATATTGAGGTGGTCACCAATATCATCCCCACCATGAATGACGATGACCAGCAACTCCAGGGCATCGCTAACTGGATACGAGATGAACTGGGTGAGCTTACACCCTGGCACGTGACCCGGTTCCACCCTCAGCACCACATGATGCATCTGCCACCGACCCCTCTGGTCACCATTGAGCATGCCTATGAAATAGGCCACAAGGCCGGACTTAAATTTGTCTATGCCGGTAATATCCCCGGCCACCAGAGCGAGAGCACCAGGTGCTATAACTGCGGCAAGCTCAACGTGGAGCGATACGGCTACCAGACAAACGTAAAAGGTCTGGATGGCTCAAAATGCCGGTTCTGCGGGGCGGAACTGAATTTCAGGGTACCCGGCTCGAAGGAGGCGTAAAATGATAAGGAATCCAGTTGTCGCCGGACAATTCTATCCAGCCTCGGCTTCACAGCTCAGGGAAATGATTGCATCCCTGGTCGACGAGAAAGCGGAGAAAGAGGAGGTAATCGGTCTGCTCATACCTCATGCCGGATATATCTATTCCGGGCCGGTAGTCGGGGCTACCATCTCCAGAATCAAATTCAAAGACACGTTTATCATCATGGGGCCCAGCCATACCGGGATGGGGAAACCGTTCAGCATTATGACCGAGGGTACATGGAAGACGCCTCTGGGTGATGTTGAGGTTGATTCCGAAATGGCCAGGAAAATCGTGGCTGTATCCAAATATCTGGAGGAGGATACCCACGCCCACCGGAATGAACACGCCGTGGAGGTCCAGATTCCCTTCCTGCAGTATTTCAGGTCGGATATCCGGATAGTGCCTATCATCCTGGCTTATGCCCCCGCGGCCGCGTACAAGGAAATCGGCCGGGATATCGCCAGGGCGATTAAGGAGTTGAATAGAGAGGCGGTGATTGTCGCCAGTGGTGATATGACCCACTACGAGCCGCAGGCATCCGCCGAGAAGAAGGACTCCCAGGCGATAGAGGCTATGCTGAATCTTGACGATGATGAACTTACCCGGCGGTATGAGGAGCTTGACATATCAATGTGCGCTCATGGTCCGGTGGTATGCCTTATCTCCGCCGCCAGGGAACTGGGCGCAAATGCGGCGGAACTGGTCAAGTACCAGACCAGCGGCGATGCCACCGGTGACTACGACGCGGTGGTCGGCTACGCCGGTGTCATTTTCAAGTCAGCTAGAATGCACCCGCTGGTGGCACTGGCCAGAGATACGGTGGAGGCCTACGTCCGGGAAGGTAAAACGCCGTTACCCCCCGCCGACCTCACGCCCGAGATGAAAGAGAAGGCCGGGGTCTTCGTCTCCATACACAAGCTCGGTTCCCTGCGGGGCTGCATCGGCACCTTTGAGCCTCAGGGGGCAAACGTGGCCGAGGAGATTATTACCAACGCGGTAAGCTCCGCTACCCGCGACCCGCGCTTCCCTGCCATCAGCCCCGGGGAGCTTAAAGATCTCGATTACAGCGTGGATGTGCTCACCAGGCCTGAGCCTGTAGATGATAAGAGTCAGCTGGACCCGAAGAAGTACGGCGTTATCGTGGAGGCGGGCTGGCGGCGGGGACTCCTGCTGCCCGACCTTGAAGGCGTGGATACGGTTGACTACCAGATTGATATCTGCCGCCAGAAGGGCGGCATCGACCCCGACGAGCCGGTACAGCTATACAGGTTCGAGGTGAAGCGATATAAATAATGGGAAACAATTCGAGGCTGGATAGGCGTGAATTGTTTTTAGAGTTATGTTAAGCGATGTGGGCGGAGAGGTTTTTTAGCTGTTGGAGGTGTGAGGGGGTTAAGGGGAGTCAGGTAGATAAGAATCAGCGGATAATGTAAGAAGAAGGAGTTCAAAATGAAGTTACAGAGGTCTGTTGAGATTGCGGCCCCGCCGGAGAAAATCTGGCCCTTCCTGATCGAGCCAGAGAAAATTATGAAGTGGTTTACTCTTCTTGAGAAATTTGAGTATACCGGTGAGCAGAGAAGCGGCGTGGGGGCTACCTTTTACTACGAGGAGAAATCTAGCGGGCAGCTTATGAAGTTGAACTATGTGGTTACGGAATGGGTTGAGAATGAGAAGCTCGCCTTCAGTGTGACATCGGGTTCGCTGAAGAAGGATGACCAGGTGTGGAGTATCGAGGCGACACCGTCGGGGAGTCGGTTTACAATGTTTGAGGACCTGGAGATGCCTATGGGGATTATCGGTAAGATAATCGGCGCGCTGTTCGGCGGCATGATGATAGGTAAAAATATTGAGAAAATACTGGCCAATTTGAAGAGTCTGGCCGAGGCATAGAGGGTTTTTACCGAAGTAAACACCTTTAAATTGACATAGTGGCATATATATGCTATGATATATATAAAAAACCATTGCGGGAGTGCGACATGAAGAGAACAATGATTTACCTGCCCGATGAGACCCACCAGGGACTGCGGAAACTCGCCTTTGAGGCCAACACCTCGATTGCCGAGCTTATCAGAAAGGCTGTCGATGCCGTCTACGGGGAGGATATTGAGGATATCAGGGTGATGGAGGAGGAGATTGCTCACTATAAGGCTCATCCTGAATCGGCTATCAGCTTAGATGAATGGCGTCGCCGAAAAAAAGTGAATGTATGAAGTTGAGCTGACCAGGAGAGCTCATCATGAGTTCAATAAGCTCTCTTTAGCCGACCAGGAACGAATAGAGGCGGCACTAGACCGACTGAGCGCAAATCCAAGACCTCCGGGTATCAGAAAAATACACGGGAATATATACCGAATTAGAAGCGGGGACTGGCGTATCATCTATGCTGTTTTTAATAAAGACAGGCTGGTTCTGGTGGGCAGAATCGTCCGGCGCTCGGAAGATACCTACGATAGGGTAAAAGACCGGTTCTAGTTTGAGGGGAAGGGTGCTGCTGAGCTTTGCTGAGATGGAGAATGGGTGAGAATTTTATTTAAATTTTTTATCACCCGCCGAAGCTGGCAGCATCTAGCAAAATTTGTGTTTAATGGTGTAGAATTTGGTAAATATGACAATAGCAGAAATGCAACAAATGCTTCCTGGGTTCACATCAGAACTGGATAGGATTATATATGGGGATTGTCTGAATGTTATAAAGACTTTTCCTAATGAATGTGTGGACCTGATTATTACCTCGCCACCTTATGCAGATAATCGTAAGAATAGCTATACAGGTATTCCTGTCAACAAATATGTAGAAAATTTTTTGCCGATAACCGATGAACTTAAGCGTGTTCTTAAACCTCAGGGGTCTTTCGTCCTAAACATCAAGGAGAGAGCGATAAATGGTGAACGGCAAACGTATGTCCTTGAGTTGATATTAGAGATGAAAAAGCGGGGTTGGCTCTGGACTGAGGAGTATATCTGGCATAAGAAAAATTGTTACCCGGGTAAATGGCCAAACCGATTTAGAGATGCTTGGGAGCGTTGTCTGCACTTCACCAAGCAAAAAAATTTTAAGATGTTTCAAAAAGCGGTTATGGTGCCTATGGGTGATTGGGCGCAAAAGAGATTGGCAAAGTTGAGTGATACTGACCGAATCCGAGATGAATCTCACTCCCTTAGTGGTTTTGGTAAAAATGTTTCTAATTGGTTAGGTAAGAAAAATGTAAACCCAACAAATGTAATACACCTGGCTACAGAGTGTTCAAATCGTAAGCATAGCGCTGCTTTTCCCATTTCTTTGCCAATTTGGTTCATCAAATTATTTACGGAGCAAGGAGATGTAGTATTGGACCCATTTATTGGCTCTGGGACGACAGCATTGGCTTGCATTGAGCTTGATAGACGTTATATCGGGATTGAGTTGATGGAAAATTACTATAATTTAGCATTGGAAGCTATCGCTGCTCACCGCAAGCTAGTTGTGGCGGTAAGGGAAGAGAAAAGTGAATACAAATAAGTTACAAGAGCTTATAAGTAACAGCCTGCAAGATTTTTATGAACGCCGTGTGCGGCGGCTTGAAAAGCTAAAATTAAAAGACTTCCTTCACAGAAAGAATCCGTATCTTTTCAAAGCGCTAGGAACCCAGAAAGCTTCGGAGATTGTTGAGAGAATACTAACTGCTTATATCGGTGCCTCTGATGAAACAATGTTTGGTGAAGCTTTCTTTGAACCCATCGCTCGTATTGCTTCAGGTGCTAAGGTTTCAGATGCTGAGGGGGTAGACTTTATCGTTGAATCTGAAGACCGTGTTCTCGCTGTGGCGCTGAAATCAGGCCCAAACATTTACAACGCAAGCCAGAAAAAACGCCAATCTCAGGAGTTCTCAGCTTTACGTAACCGCCTTTATAAACTTCACAAACAATTTGACCCTATGTTAGGACATGCCTATGGACGTGCCAAAGCTCAACCTACTAAGGACCTGGTTTACAGACGTAGTTCTGGGCAGGCTTTCTGGACAGAAATTACAGGTGACAGTGACTTCTATCTTAAGTTGGTGAGATTGATGAAGGAAGAACCAGCTAAACACAAACAGAAATATGCTCCTGCTTGGGATGCCGCTATTAATAAATTTACGGCGGAATTTGTTAAAGACTTTTGTTTTCCTACTGGCCAGATAGACTGGGAAAAATTGGTTTGTTTTGTTAGCGAAGATACCAATAAAAGCTGATAAATATTGGGAAATTCATGTAGTGCGAACTCTTTTTTATCTCCCGCCAACAGCCCTCGCAGCATTGGCAGCCTGTCCGTTCGTGGAGGGAGGAGAAAATACCCCTTTACGAAAGGGGGAAAAGGTGCAGAGGAATATTAACGGGCTAAGCCGCCAATGATACAGGGCGGCGGGTGGGAATAGATAAGTAACGAGGGGGGATAAGGCGGGGTGAGGTAGATATAAAATAGTAGTCAGAATAGCCTATTGACAGTGAATTGTAGAAGGGGTATTGTAGATATACATTTCCATTACGAGAGGGTGCACCATGAGTATGGATATGTTTGAACAGAAGTCGGAGCAGGAGTTCGAAGAGCAGCGATTGCAGCAGGCACCGCTGGCGACGCGGATGAGGCCCAACAGCCTGAACGAATTTGTGGGGCAGGAACATATTATCGGTAAAGGGCGCGTGCTGAGGCGGGCGATTGAGTCCGACCGCATACCGTCAATGATTTTCTGGGGGCCGCCGGGTTGCGGTAAAACCACCCTGGCTTTCATCATCGCCAACAGCACCGGGGCGCACTTCAGTCCCGTCAGCGCCGTCAGTGCCAGCGTGGCCGACCTGAGGAAAATAGTGGTACAGGCCAGGGAGCGCCGCAAAGTGCAGATGCAGAAAACCATACTCTTCATAGATGAGATTCACCGCTTCAATAAGACTCAGCAGGACGCTGTTCTGCCCTTCGTCGAGGACGGTACCGTAATCCTTATCGGCGCCACTACCGAGAACCCCTCCTTTGAGGTTACCTCTCCGCTCCTCTCCCGTACACGCGTCCTGCCGCTGAAGCCGCTTACCGAGGAGGAAATCCAAACGCTGATTCTGCGGTCGATAAAGGACAGGTTCCAGGGCATCGGCGAGCTGAATGCCCAGCTGACCCCTGAAGCCATGAACCATCTGATAGGCATGTCAAGCCACGATGCGCGGGTTGCCCTGAATACCCTGGAGACCGCCACCATGAGTACGCCGCCCAACATAGAAGGGATACGCCCGATTACGCTGGAGATAATCGAGGATGTCCTCCAGCGCCGTGCCGTGATTTATGATAAGGCGGGAGACCAGCACTACGACCTTATCTCAGCCCTGCATAAGTCGATGCGGGATTCGGACCCTGATGCGTCGATATACTGGCTGGCAATGATGCTGGATGCGGGGGAAGACCCGCTGTATGTTGCCCGGCGTATGGTGCGTTTTGCGTCCGAGGATGTCGGCATGGCTGACCCCCAGGCACTGGTAGTGGCCATGGCAGCCCAGCAGGCGGTCCACTTTATCGGTATGCCTGAGGGCAACCTGGCCCTGGCTGAAGCAGCAGTTTACCTGGCTACCGCCCCCAAGAGCAACTCCCTTTATGAGGCGTACTCCAAAGTTCAGGAAGAAATTAAGGGAGGCTCCAGCGAATCTGTCCCCCTGCACCTGCGCAACCCGGTAACGCCGCTCATGAAGGAAATGGGCTACGGCGAAGAATATAAATATGCCCATGACTATCCGGAACACTTCGTGGAGCAGCAGCATTTGCCTGATTCTCTTAAAGATAAAAAGTTTTACACCCCCGGGAAACAGGGGTATGAAAAAGAGATAGAAGAGCGGTTGAAAGCCTGGTGGCAGAAGAGGGGTAAACCGAAGGAAATAGAAGAGCTGCCCGAGTCCGATGAAGATACGGAAATCTAAATGATATTCCGGCAGGGCACGGAGATTTCTTGACAATTATTCAGAATCTCTAATAAACTTGTGTCAGGTAAGTGCTGAAGTCGCGGTTCAGATGCAAGAGTAAAGTTCCACCCGGTATGCTTGGGCAGACGTCTAAAGTTGCCGGAACTATCTTTGCATCCTCACTTCATCAATACATTCTGTTTACCCACCTTGTTCCGAAGCTGCGGCATTGCCTCTTATCGTATTTCCTGGTTCATTGTCTCTGGTTACCTCAGTATAATTTTTACCAGAAGAGGGGAAGCATCTATGGTCAGGTTACCTTTCATTCCTAAAGAGCACAAATTTTTCGACCTATTTGAAGAAAGCGCTCAAAACATAGTGAAAGCATCCCAGGTGCTGAAGGAGATGACTGACTCCTGGCAGTTTATTGACAGCCGGGTGGCGGAAATAACCGAGATGGAGCACCAGGGTGATACAATAGCCCACCAGATTATCTCACTGCTGCACCGCACCTTCGTTACTCCCTTTGACCGGGAGGATATCGCTCAGCTGGTTCATACTATGGACGACATTATTGACTTTATTCATGCTGCGGCTGACGCCATGTTTATCTACAAGATAGATAGTCCTACACAGAGGGCAAAAGAACTGGCCGATATCATCGTCCAGGGGGCGGTGGAGGTGGAAAGGGCTGTCCGCGGGCTGCGGCGGCGGTCAGAGCTGAAGATGATACAGGAGCGGTGTGTGGAGATTAACCGACTGGAGAATATGGCAGACCGCGTATTCCGGGCGGGCATGGCGGAGCTTTTTGATAATACGACGGATATTGCCCAGGTTATCAAATGGCGCGAGATTTATGAGCACATGGAGGCGGCCACAGACAGGTGTGAGGATGTGGCCGATGTTCTTGAAGGGATAGCCCTCAAGCATGCCTGATTCATCTCTGGCTCTTCTTATCCTTATTATCCTGTTTTCTATTGGCTTCGGTATAGTCAATGGCTTCAATGACGCAGCCAATGCCATTGCGCCAGCTATTGGTGCCCGCTCCGTTTCCCCGAGGACGGCCATAATGATAGCCGCCGTTGCCAATATGGCTGGCGCATGTACCGGTACGGCGGTTGCCCACACAATCGGCAAAGGTATTCTGGTCCCTGAGGCAATAACCTATTTAACGGTTATTGCGGCTCTGGCCTCAATTATTATCTGGGGTACGCTGTCTACCTACATGGGTTTACCCATAAGTTTGCATCATGGTTTCATTGCCGGGTTGGCCGCTGCCGGGATGGCGGTTTCTGGTAGTAGTGCCGTGGTATGGAGTATTATGACGCAGATTCTGGCGGCGGTAGTTATCGCTCCTTTGCTTGGCTTCGCCGGTGGTTTTGTGGCAATGGTCTGTCTTTTCTGGGTGCTCCGGCGGACTGCGCCGGACAGGATAAGGAGGATTTTCAGCAGGGGTCAATTTTTTACAACAGCCTTCATGGCCTATAGCCATGGGAAGAATGATGGCCAGATGCCGATAGGAGTTATCGCTATGGCACTGGTGATTTTCCATAGCGATACCGGCCTGTGGGACAGGCTCTCTGTACTGTCTGCTGACACATGGTGGGTAATTGTCGTACCGGCACTGGCGATTAGTGCGGGTACAGCGATGGGAGGCTGGCGGGTAATTAAAACTATAGGTATGAAAGTTACTACGCTCAGACCGGTGCAGGGCTTCACTACCCAGGCTGCCGCTGCTACGGTTATTGAAGTTGCCTCGTACCTGGGTATCCCTGTCAGTACTACCCATCTCATTAGTGCGTCTACTATGGGGGTGGGGGCTACGGCGCGTTTTTCGGCGGTGCGGTGGGGGATAGCGGGGAACATCGTGGCGGCCTGGGTGCTGACGTTTCCTATCTGCGGTGTGCTTGGCTATTTCTTTTCCTGGCTGCTGCACCTTTGGTTCTAAGCTGCCGCTGGCATCCGGTAGATAGTCTTAACCTCACCCCCTTGGTCCCCCTCTCCAAATTGGAGATAGTATGAACGGCGTAATTGATATGTTTGGAGAGGGGGAAGATTTTTTAAAGAGAGGCGGAGCCTCTCTTAGACTCTCCGTGGGGTTATGGGAGAAAATTATGGGACAAGCCGCTGATGTCACGAGGGCGGCTGTCCTACCCTGACAGGAAGGATAAAGGTGGGAATAGATAAGAAAAGGGGGGAGTCGGGGAGGGAATCATGGGTTAGGATACTGATGACAAGAGGGCGGATGTCCTACCCTGACGGGAAGGATAAAGGTGGGAAGAGATATCTAATTATAAGGTAATTTCTCTGGGCACTACCCGGCATTTTTCGGCGGTGATAATGGCCTCAATATCGGCTACGGCACGGTTAATCTCACCCCTGCGGTTAAAGACAATGTAGTCGAACAGGGGCAATTGCTGAAGCTCTTCCTCGGCGGTCTTCAAACGCAGGGCTAAATCTTCAGGTGTTTCCGTTTGGCGTAGTTTGAGTCTGGATTCGAGTTCTTCCATCGAAGGCGTTGCGAGGAAGATAAACACCGCCTGCGGAAGGATTTTTTTAATGGTAGCGGCTCCCTGAACGTCGACTTTGATGATAACATCTTTGCCGCTGTCCAGCGCCTGTTTGACCGGCTCTCTGGGGACGCCGTAATAGTTGCCGTAGACGTTCGCCCATTCCAGCAGCTCATTACGGTCAATCATTTGCTGGACTTCAGTATCGGAAACGAAACGATAGTGTATGCCGTCTATCTCGTTGGCACGTGGGGACCGCGTGGTGACGGTAACAATGAATTCAATGGGAAAGCTGGACTGCCTGAGTCTGGTTAAAACCGCATCCTTACCGACGCCAGAGAGTCCGGAGAGGACTATGAGCAGGGGTTGCGCCGGTGGATTGAGGGGGGTGTTACCCTCATGGCTCATCTGCGGTTTCACTTTGTTCCTGTTTTGCCGGTACGTATGTCCGGCTTGAATGTAGCCTGCTGGCGATGGTTTCTGGTGCGAGTGCCGCCAGTATAATATGGCCGCTATCGGTGAAGATAACCGCCTTGGTTCTCCTCCCGCTGGTCATATCAATTACCAATCCATTATTTTTTCCATCATGGATAGTACGCTTGGTAGGTGCTGAATTTGGTGAGGCAATAGCGATAGCCCGACTCATCGCCATGATGTTGCCAAATCCAATGTGAACCAGTTCTACGGCCATATCATCACCTCGCAAGTTGTTCTTAAGACGTATATCAGCGTCCTGGTTAAATTCATAAATCATACTTGTATCCAGTCAGGCCGGGCATAAAGAGGTTGTTGTAAATAACAGGATTCATCAGATATGTGTATGAATATATTACCTCGTACGGAAATCCCTGCTATAAGCTATCACTTGTCTCTGAGGTTGTCAAGGGTGTTTTACTCTCAACAATCCTTTCATTTAGACATATTGTATACAAAAATTCTACATTATTTATACTAGAAATCTACCATTAACCTCTTTTCATATGCGGGATATTGTGCTAGAATACTGGGTAGTAGTTAATAATAGTCCAGTTCGTTAACAACATATGATTATGAGAGTCGAGAATTGCCTCTTGGTGGTTAGAGCGGGGTGGAACCACCCGTTCCCATCCCGAACACGGAAGTGAAATGCCCCAGCGCAGACGATACTGAGGGGGTAACCCTTTGAGGAAAATATGCCACTGCCAGGAGGCTTATAAATTTAGGAGTCACATTATTATCACAAAATAGTACTGTAAAAAGATACAATCTGCGAGCCCTGGTTGCTTGACAATCTGCTTTATTATAGTATTAAAATAGATAGGGTGTTATAAAGCGAAGTGGCTTTGGGGAGAAGAGATGGCCAGCAGATTTGAGAAGTTTTCAGAGAGAGCCCGCCGGGTCCTCACGGTAGCCCAGGAAGAGGCCCGGAACCTTAACCACAGTTACATTGGCACCGAGCACATTCTGCTCGGGTTGGTGCGTGAGGAAGAGGGCGTAGCCGCCAGGGTGCTTACCAATCTGGGTATTGGACTGGGTAAGGTACGCTCGGCTGTGGAATTTATTATCGGGCGTGGTGAGAAACCGGGCACCGGTGAGACAGGGCTTACTCCCAGAGCTAAGAAAGTTATTGAGCTGGCCATAGATGAGGCGCGCCAGCTCGGTCATAATTACATCGGGACCGAGCATCTGCTGCTGGGATTATTACGAGAGGGGGAAGGCGTCGCCTCCAGCGTACTGGACAGCTTTGGCATCACCCTTGAGAGGGCGCGTGCTGAAGCGGCCCATATTCTCACCCAGGGCGTACCCAAGGCGAAGCTTACCCGCGGTGGTGCCAGCCGTACCCCGGCTCTGGACCAGCTGGGTATCGACCTGACGGCGGCTGCCCGTGCCGGAAAACTCGACCCGGTCATTGGGCGGTACAAAGAGATTGAGCGGTTAATCCAGATACTCAGTCGCCGCACCAAGAATAACCCTGCCCTTATTGGCGAACCGGGCGTGGGCAAAACGGCCATCGTCGAGGGACTGGCACACCGTATTATTGCCGGTGATGTCCCCGAGACCCTGGAAGGCAGGCGTCTGATAGCACTGGATATGGGCTCACTGGTCGCCGGTACCAAATACCGGGGTGAGTTCGAGGAACGGCTGAAAAAAATTATCGATGAAATAAAGACAGCGGCCAACTGTGTGCTCTTTATCGATGAATTTCATACCATGGTCGGCGCCGGCGCCGCCGAGGGGGCGGTCGATGCCGCCAACATACTGAAACCTTCACTGGCGCGGGGAGAGCTGCAGTGCATCGGCGCCACCACCCTTGACGACTATCGCAAGTATGTAGAGCGAGATGCGGCTCTGGAGCGCCGCTTTCAGCCGGTCCTGGTAGAGGAGCCCTCGGTGGACGAGACGCTGGAGATATTAAGAGGAATTAAAGAACGCTACGAGGAGCATCACAACCTGACGATAAGCGAAGAAGCGCTTGGCGCCGCGGCTACTTTAGCCGCTAGGTATATTCCCGACCGCTTTTTGCCGGACAAGGCTATTGACCTGGTTGACGAGGCGGCATCAAGGGTGCGGATTAGACACAGGACGATGCCCATTACCCTGAAGGAAGCGAAACAGCTGGGAGATAACATACGCAAGGATAAAGATGCCGCCCTGGCCACACAGCAATACGATTATGCCGCGGAGTTGCGCGAGCGAGAGCTGCAAATCGACGAAAAGATAAAGGCACTGGAAGAAGAGTGGCGGAGTGAGCAGAAGCAGGAGAAGCCGGAGGTAGTTGCTGAAGATATCGCCGAGGTAGTAAGCATGTGGACGGGGGTACCGGTGGTACAGCTGGCCGGTGACGAGACCAGCCGCCTGCTCAATATGGAACAGGTGATGCACCAGCGTATTATCGGCCAGGATGAGGCCATCGATACCATAGCCAAGGCGATACGGCGAGCCCGGGCAGGACTTAAAGACCCCAGGCACCCGATAGGCAATTTCATCTTCCTCGGGCCGACGGGTGTTGGTAAGACCGAACTTGCCAGGACGCTTGCCGAGTTTATGTTTGGCAATGAGGATACGCTGATTCGGATTGATATGTCCGAATTTATGGAGAAATTCGCCGTATCCCGACTTGTCGGCGCACCGCCGGGATATGTCGGCTATGATGAAGGGGGGCAGCTGACCGAAGCGGTAAGACGCAAATCCTACAGCTGCATACTCCTGGATGAGATTGAGAAGGCTCATCCGGATGTCTTTAACCTGCTCCTCCAGATATTTGATGACGGACATCTGACCGATGCCAAGGGAAGACGGGTTGATTTCCGCAACAGCGTCATTATCATGACCAGTAATATCGGCGCTGAGCTAATCCGGAAGGGCACGACGATAGGCTTTACTTCTCGCAGTAACGAGGCCAAGACACAGGAGCAGTCTTACGAAAGGATGAAAGAGAATCTGCTCAACGAGTTAAAGAAGGCCTTCCGTCCCGAATTTCTGAACCGGGTTGACGGCGTGGTGGTGTTCCACTCTCTCAGCAAGGAGCAAATACGGTCAATAGTTGATTTGATGCTGGTGACGGTGAGCCAGCAGCTAAAAGAGAAGGAAATAATGCTCGAGGTAACTGGAGAGACTAAAGACCTCCTTGGAGAGAAGGGTTATGACGAGGTCTTCGGGGCAAGGCCGTTGCGCCGCGTGATTCAGGATATGATAGAAGATAAGCTATCGGAATCGGTGCTGCGTGATGAATTCAAGGTCTTTAACAGGGTTTTTGAGACGAAGACTACAATAAAGAAACCGGAGGCTATATCCGGTATAATTGAGGCTATCAGAGAAATTCCGGGCGTTCTCAATATAGAAGAGGCAGGGGCTTCCATAAAGGTATTTTCAAAGGGTAGTATCAAGTTTGATGTAGAAAAGGCTGCCAAAGACCATATAAAAGAACTGATGAAGGATGAACCCGAGGACAGCATCAGGGATAAGGATGTTCGTGAGCCCCGTGTCTCGGAGAATACGTACATATCATACGTGGTGGTTGATGTGAAGGACGGGGAGATAGTGATAGATTCCAGGGAGAATTACGTATTGCCCGATATGGCAGTAGGCGCTGTTAAATAACATAGCGTGACTTGTAAAACCGACTCTTGTATAATAGGGCGGTGGTGGTTCAGATGATTGAGCCCGCCGCCCTTTTAGTATAATTAAGGCAATCTTCATCAATTTAAAGGTGAGGGGATAGTAAAATGGGAATAGACTGGGGTTTTGCCGGACAGGTTGGGGCTGCTGGCTTTGGTATGGTCTTCGCCCTGTTGATTATTCTGTCGGTAGTTATCTGGCTGACCGGAAAGCTGGTTAATAGAAGCGGCAGCACCGAGGAAAAAAGTGATGACAACCAGAAAGGAGCTTGAGAATTGGCAAGAGAAACAATAGAAGTTCCCATAACCGGTAAGATTGTCAGTGTAAATGTAAAAGTCGGCGATGCCGTTAAAGAGGGTGACGTCATCTGCATGCTGGAGTCCATGAAGATGGAGAATCCGATACTGGCGCCGGTAGACGGCACCATCACCGAGGTAGGGGTCGCCGTTGAGCAGGTAGTCAAGCCCGGCGAGGTAATTGCCGTTATCGAGTACTGATAGAATAACGAATTATGTTCGGTCTATTTGATACGGGGTTTCAGGCCTTCTACTGGGGCAACCTGCTGATGCTCGTTATCGGCGGGGTATTAATCTATCTGGGAATCAGCAAGAAGATGGAGCCCCTTTTACTCGTGCCGATAGGTTTCGGCATCCTGCTGATTAACCTTCCCCTGGGCGGCTTGATGGACTACGAGCTGCAGATAGCCAACACCGGCGAAACAACGGCTAAAGTAATCAGCATCGAGGTGGAGAAGGACAGCCGGCTCGGGGAAGACGACGTCATCCTGGTACTGGACTCCGGGGAGGTGGCATCGCCGGTTCCGGGCAGGGTCAAGGAAGTCCTGGTAACGCCGGGACAGGAGGTCAAGCCCGGCGAGGTGATGGTGGTGATGCTTACGGCCACCCAGACTCCCCTCCCGACAAAGCCTATCGGTTTGCTCTCCAGGATATTCGAGTACGGTATCATGTGGCAGATAATACCGCCGCTTATCTTTCTCTGCCTGGGGGCATTGACCGACTTTGGCCCGATGCTGGCCGACCCGAAGACGCTGCTGCTCGGCGCGGCGGCGCAGTTCGGGGTATATTTAGCCTTCTTTGCGGCGCTGGCTACCGGCATGTTCAGCATAGCGGAGGCCGCCTCCATAGGGATAATCGGCGGGGCGGAGGGGCCGACCACTATTTTTGTCACGTCCATGCTGTCCCCGCACCTAATAGGGGCGACGGCTATCGCCTGTTATTCCTATATGGCGCTGGTGCCCATCATCCAGCCGCCGATAATCAGGCTGCTTACCACCAAGAAAGAGCGTGCCATCTATATGAAACCGCAGCTACGCGAGGTCTCCAACCGCGAGAAGATTTTCTTCCCGATAATCGCCTCCGTGATTGTCGTCCTGTTCGTCCCGATGTCCGCCCCCCTCATCGGAATGTTCATGGTGGGCAACCTTTTTGCTGTGTCGGGCGTTACGGAGAGGCTTACCAAGACGGCGTCCACGGCGCTTATCGACGTCCTGACCATTTTCCTGACGCTGGCAATCGGCGCCAGCATGACCGCCGAGAACTTTCTCCAGCCCAAGACATTGATGGTACTTGTGCTGGGTGTCGTGGCTTTTGCCACCGCCACCGCTGCCGGTGTCCTTATGGCCAAGCTGATGAACGTGTTCGCCAAAGAAAAGATTAACCCGATGATAGGCGCGGCGGGTGTTTCGGCGGTGCCCATGGCCGCCCGCGTGGTGCAGGTGATGGGGCAGAAGGAGAACCCGCGGAACTTCCTCCTGATGCACGCCATGGGGCCGAACGTAGCCGGGGCTATCGGGGCGGCGATTGCCGGCGGAGTTTTCCTGGGCATGTTAGGGTGAGAAGTATCTTATGGTGTAAGCCGCTTCCAAATGGAAAAAATTCATTGGGGAGGAGGTAACCCATGAATGTAGAGGTACAGGGTTATTGCGATGAGAAGTTTACGGCAGTGAAGGAAGTGTTCAGGAAGAACTTCGAGGCTGACCTGGAGGTAGGTGCCTCATTTGCGGCAACGATAGACGGCAAGTTCGTGGTGGATATCTGGGGCGGTTACGCCGACGCCGCCCGAACACGCCCGTGGAAGAAAGACACCATCGTTAATGTCTACTCGACTACTAAAGTGATGACGGCCATCTGCGCTCACATACTCATCGACCGGGGACAGCTCGACCCGGACGCGCCGGTAGCCAAATACTGGCCGGAGTTCGCGCAGGCCGGAAAAGAGAAAATACCAGTGCGGCACCTTTTAAGCCACCAGGCCGGACTGGCCGTTTTTGACGAACCGATTCCGGTAGAAGCGCTCTATGACTGGGAACGCATAATTAAAATGCTGGAAAAGCAGAAGCCAGAGTGGGAACCCGGAAAACAAAGCGGCTATCACGCCCTTACCTTCGGTTACCTTCTGGGCGAATTGGTACGGCGTATCACAGGTAAGACACTGGGAACATTTTTCCGGGAAGAGGTCGCCGCGCCTCTGAACGCCGACTTTCACATAGGCGTTCCTGAAGAGCATGACTACCGCGTCGGTGAGATCATACCGCCACCGGTACTGAAGCCGGGAGATCCCGGCTACGTTGACATCAATGACATCAATCCCGATTCATTAATTGGGAAATACATGTCGAATCCCCCAGTCACTGATTACAATAAGGGGAGGGCATGGCGGGCCGCTGAGATTCCGGCGGCTAACGGACACGGCAACGCCCGCTCTATTGCGCGGGTGGGAGCCGCCATGGCCTGCGGCGGCGAACTAGACGGCGTACGCCTGATGGCGTTACCGACCATCGAAAAAGCCATCGAGGAACAAAGCTATGGCACCGACCTCGTACTTGGTACTCCTACACGTTATGCACTTGGATTCGGTCTTGTCAGCAAAGAGATACCGATAAGCCCAAACCCGCGTACCTTCTTCTGGGGCGGAGCGGGCGGTTCATTGATGGTAGTCGACCTTGATGCCAGGTGCAGCTACGGCTATGCCATGAACAAGATGGCAGCCAATTTAGTAGATGACAGGCGCATCGCGGGAATGGCTAATGCCCTGTATGCCTCTCTTGCCTAATTACCTGAAATCCTGTAAAGTCAATCTGTGAGCAAATCGGATAAAGCTTCCGGAAGGACTGTCTTCGTCTGCCAGCAGTGCGGCAAGGAGAGCCTGAAATGGCTGGGGCGTTGCCCCGACTGCCAGGAATGGAACAGCTTCGTGGAAATGGCAGTGACGGCTACGGTAACCTCGTCCCGACCGATGAATCCGCTAAAGCCACCCCAGGAACTATCGCAGGTGGTTATCGAAGCCGCCGACCGACTGCCGCTGCCACTGGCCGAGTTCAGCCGGGTGCTCGGCGGCGGGATGGTAACCGGCTCACTTGTGCTTATCAGCGGCGACCCGGGTATCGGCAAGTCCACACTTTTGCTACAGGCGTCGGCATCCATAGCCAGCAGTCGGAGCAGGGTGGTCTACGTTTCCGGAGAGGAGACGGCGCACCAGATTAAGCTCCGGGCGGAGCGCCTGGGACTGAACGGTGAGGGACTCTATATAATCGCCGAAACAGACCTCGAGGCAGTGCTGAACCAGGCGGAGCAGCTAACGCCGGGGCTGGTGGTCGTTGACTCCATCCAGACCGTCTATTGCCCGGAGCTAGAGGCAACGCCGGGCAGCATCAGCCAGGTGCGGGAGTGCACCATAAGACTGATGCAGTGGGCCAAGCTCAGGGGCGTGCCGGTTTTCATCAGTGGACACGTTACCAAGGAAGGCGCTATTGCCGGCCCGCGGGTGCTGGAACATATCGTCGATGTCGTCCTTTATCTTGAGGGAGAGCCTTTCAGCGCCTACCGGCTGCTGCGTAGCGTGAAAAACCGCTTCGGCTCGACCAACGAGGTGGGCGTCTTCGAGATGAAGGAGCAGGGGCTGATAGAGGTAGCCAACCCGTCACAGGCATTCCTTTCCCAGCGCGGGACCGAGGCGATAGGCTCGGCGGTGGTGCCCACCATAGAAGGCAGCCGGCCTCTGCTGGTAGAGGTTCAGTCACTGACGACCCCCACGGGCTTCGGGCAGCCGCGGCGCACCGCCAACGGGGTCGATTTCAACCGGCTGCTGCTGGTGACAGCCGTCCTGACCAAGCGGGTCGGCCTCAGACTGGGCAACCAGGATATAATGGTCAATGTCACCGGCGGACTCAGGGTAGGCGAGCCGGCGGCGGACCTGGGCATGGCTCTGGCGATTGCTTCCAGCTTTCGTGATATAGAAGTCGCGCCGCAAACGGCGGCGGTGGGCGAGGTGGGACTGAGCGGAGAACTGAGGAAGGTCTCCCAGCTTGAGAGGAGGCTGAGCGAAGTCGCCAGGCTGGGTTTTAAGCGCTGCATAGTACCAAAAGCAGGTGACAGAGTGACGCCGTCGAGCGATATTGAGGTGATACCGGTAAGCAGCTTGAGGGAGGCGATGGGCGTGGGGCTTGTGAAAAATAAGGCAAAGTCGAGAGATAGTGAAGAGCGATTGTAGTTAAACAGAGAAAGGGTATTGTTTTGGCAAGTAAGGAACTTCAGAAGGTATTGGAAGCTGTGAAGTCGCGGCCGGCGCTGGGAGACCTCAGCATCCAGGAACAGCGCGCCGCCATGGAATCCGACTTCACACAGCTGCCGCTGGCACCGGATGTGCGGTGTGAAGCGGTGGATGCCGGGGGTGTTCCGGCTGAATTCGTAAGCACGCCGGAATCAGATGAGGGGAGGGTCATTTACTATTTACACGGTGGCGGCTACGTGATTGGCTCAATAATAACCCACCGCGATATAGCATCGCGGCTGGCGCGGGCAGCGAAGGCGCGGATTCTGCTCGTCGACTACAGGCTGGCGCCGGAAAATCCGTTCCCGGCGGCGGTGGAAGATTCCGTGGCCGGCTATAGGTGGCTGCTGTCCAGCGGGGTGAAACCCGGTCGGGTGGTTATCGCCGGGGAGTCGGCGGGCGGGGGACTGACGGCGGCGACTCTGGTGGCGTTGAAGGAAGCCGGAGAACCGCTACCGGCCGCAGCTGTTTGCGTCTCACCGTGGGCGGACATGGAATGCACCGGGGAATCCATGGTCACCAGGGCTGATGCAGACCCGATGGTGCAGCGGGACACTCTTCTGGAAATGACCAGGACTTACCTTGGGGATACCGACCCACGTTCACCGCTGGCCTCGCCGATATACGCAGACCTTACGGGGCTGCCGCCGCTGCTGATTCAGGTGGGCACGGCCGAGGTGCTGTATGATGACGCGAAACGACTCGCCGAGAAGGCGGAGTCAGCCGGCGTGGAGGTCGTTCTTGAGCCCTGGGAGGACATGATACACATGTGGCATTCCTTTGCACATATGCTGCCGGAGGGGCAGCAGGCCATCGACCGCATGGGGGAGTTCGTGCAGAAGCACGCAAAATAGTAGGGAGAAGAGTTGAGGGGGGTGGGGGTGCGAAAGGGAGAAAAAATCTCCCTTATTCCCTCCTTACGAAGGAGGGAGACAGATCGGGTTAAGGCATTGATATACGGGTTTGGACAAATTGGGGGCGGGGTGGATATTAACGGATTAGACACGGATGGTGCGAGGGCGGCAGGGTGGGAAAAGATAATGAACGAGGGGGGACACAGGGGGTGAGGTAGAGAATAAAGGATTACCTCTGAGGACTTAATATGAAAAGTAAGCAAAAGCAAAAAGCAGCCGCCATTATCGTCGCGGCGGGGGAGGGGAAAAGGATGGGTGGCGTGGATAAAGTCTTCACCCTGCTGGGAGGAGAGCCGATACTGATGCGGGCAACGCGCGCCTTCCAGGAGTGCCGGCTTATCGACCAGGTAGTAGTGGTGGTGAGCGCCGAAAACCATGCTAGATGCCAGCCCCTGGCAGGAAAAGGTGATTGGTCGAAGATAAGCGATGTCTGCCTCGGCGGAAAGCGGCGGCAGGACTCGGTGGCGGCCGGGCTGAAACAGCTTGACGGCTGCGAATGGGTGGTGATTCATGACGGCGCCCGACCGCTGGTGACCGTCGAGCTCATCGAGAGGGGGCTGGCGGCGGCTAAAGAAACGGGGGCGGCGGCGGCGGCTGTCCCGGTAACGGACACTATAAAAGTCGTGGACGACGATGAGATAGTACGCGAGACGCCTTCGCGTCAAAATCTGAGGGCGGTCCAGACGCCGCAGGTGTTTCGATTTGATATAGTCCAGATAGCGCACCAGCAGGACTGTGGCGACGTTACCGATGACGCCGCGATGGTAGAGCAGATGGGCCATAAAGTTAAACTGTATCCCGGCTCTTATGATAATATAAAGATAACCACACCCGATGACCTCGCGCTGGCCGAGGTGCTATTGAAAAAGTATGAACGGTAGAATGCGAATCGGTATCGGCTATGATGTTCATCCCCTAACGCCAGGGCGGAAGCTGGTGCTGGGGGGGATAGATATACCCTTTGATAAGGGCTTGGGCGGCTGGAGCGATGCCGATGCCCTGACCCATGCCGTTATTGATGCCCTGCTGGGGGCGGCGGCGCTGGGCGATATCGGGCAAAAATTCCCGCCCGGAGAGCCGGAATATAAGGATATTTCGAGTCAGGTCTTGCTTGAAAAAGTGATGCAAAAGCTTGCGGCGGGCGGCTGGCGGGTGGTGAATATTGATGCTACCGTAGTGGCGGAAAAGCCGAAACTCAGTGAATACATTGATAATATGCGCGAAAAGCTGAGCAAGACGATGGGAATAAGCACCGGGCAGGTGAGCGTCAAGGCCAGCAGCAATAACGGGCTGGGATTCATCGGTGGCGGCGAGGGCATCGCGGCTTGTGCTGTGGCGCTGATAGAAGGCGGTAAAGATGAAGGTATTTAACACTCTCTCCGGAAAGAAAGAGGAATTCGTGCCTCAGGGCGATGAGGTAAAAATGTACGTCTGCGGCGTTACACCCTATGATGATGCCCACTTGGGGCACGCCATGAGCTACATTATCTTTGATGTCATCAGGCGCTATCTCAAATATTGTAAATACAACGTTAAGTACGTGCAGAATGTTACCGACATTGACGACAAAATTATCGACCGGGCTAACCAGCGCGGTGTGTCCACGCGAGAGCTGGCGGAGAAATTTACCGCCAGCTATGTAGAGGACATGAAATCACTGAATATCGAGCCACCTGACAAAAACCCGTATGCAACCGATGTAATACCAGACATGATTGAGGTGATACAGGGTTTAATAGATAAGGGGTATGCCTACCCGGCCGGGGGCAGCGTCTATTTCCGGGTGAGAAGCGTGCCCGACTACGGCAAGCTTTCGAAACGCAGCCTGGACTCCATGAGGTCCGGGACAACCTGTGAAATCGGGGAGGAGAAGGAAGACCCGATGGACTTCGTCCTGTGGAAGGCAGCCAAGCCGGGTGAGCCGTCCTGGGAAAGCCCCTGGGGCGAGGGGAGGCCGGGATGGCACATAGAGTGCAGTACTATGTCACTGAAATACCTGGGACAGACTATTGACATCCACGGTGGCGGGCGGGACCTTATCTTCCCGCACCATGAGAACGAGATAGCCCAGTCCGAGAGCTTTACCGGCCAGAAGCCGTTCGCCAAATACTGGCTGCACAATGGGCTGGTGCAGCTCGGTGAAGAGAAAATGAGCAAGTCAGTGGGCAACCTGATAACGATACGGGAGGCGCTTGAGCGATACAGTCCCGACGCCCTGCGCATTTTCGTGCTCAGCTCCCACTACCGAAGCCCGCTCACATACTCCGAGGAAGCAATAGAGGCAGCTAAGGGAGGCGTTGAGAGACTATTACGAGTAGTTTCGAGGGATGACCCCATTGGGGGCGAGGGGGAAGCTATTGATGCTAAGCCCTACGAGGAGCAGTTTATTAAGGCGATGGATGATGATTTCAACACTCCTCAGGCGATAGCTATACTCTTCGATTTGACCAGGGAAATAAACCGTGCCGATGAATCGGGGCTAGAATCCAGTAAAGCTCGTGACATGCTGAGAGAGTTGGGTGGGGTTCTGGGGCTGACTTTCAAGGCGCCTGAGGAGGCTCCTCTTGATGTCAAACTATTTGCTGAAATGAGCAAATCTATAATTGCCCAGTTAAAAAGGGATAAGCTGGAATATGTACTCCAAAAGGTTGCTGCTAATCCGGATGCGGAAAATGTTGATGGATACTTAAACTTACTCAGAGGGTTAAGGGATGCCCTGCGCAAGGATAAGAAGTTCCAGCTTGCGGACGATATAAGAAACAGACTCAGTGAATTTGGCATAGCCCTTGAGGATACGCCGACGGGCACGGTCTGGAAACGGAAGAGGTGAACCAGTGCCAAGGAGAGTTTTAGAAAGGTTATATTTATTTTGTATCTATTCCCACCCGCCACCCTCGCGGCATCAGCGGCTTATACCTTAATAGATACCCCCACCCTAAAGCGGGAGTTCTAGAGGGGCGAAGCCCCTCTTCCAAATCCTTCCCCCTCCCTTTGCAAGGGAGGGGGACAAAGGGGGAGGGTTGTAGAAATACCCCAACTGGAGGTTTATTATGTGGCAGAATGCAGCCTTTATCCTGATTGGACTCGGGGTGCTGGCTCTAATCGGCTGGGCGGTTCAGGGTTTCTTTACGGCGAGTGATATTCCGCTGCTGATAAGGATAGCCGTCGGGGCTGTGGGGGTGGGGGTGCTGATACTCATAATAGTTGCTATCAGGGACAGGATTGTGAAGGCAAAAGACGAGGACTTTAAGGGGGTTGAAAGATGATTATCACGACCACTGAGAAGATTGAAGGCAAAGCAGTCAAAAAGACAATAGGCACAGTCAAGGGCAGCACCATCCGGGCCAAGCATATCGGCAAGGATATCATGGCTGCCTTCAGGGGGATGGCCGGCGGGGAAATTACCGAATACACCAAGATGATGGCCGAGGCCAGGGAAGAAGCAATTCAGAGGATGGTCGAGGACGCGGAGTGGCAGGGCGCCAATGCCATAATCTGTGTACGGTTTACAACCTCAATGATAATGCAGAATGCCGCCGAGGTGCTCGCCTACGGCACCGGCGTAGTGGTATCGGAATAAAGGAAACACAGGGGGTCGTCCCCCAGGTAATCGCCGGAATGGGCATAAGCCCGACCCCGGCAGCCACCGCACATTTTCTTGTAAAGACAGGAGGAGCATTTTTCCCCCGTGAGCTTCTCCCTGTCCCGCAGGTTATTGAATAAGTCCGAATGATACCAGAGGTACTCCAGGGGGTGGTCGCGTACGTTACCGGCGCTGATGGGGACAAAGGGGCAGGGCCAGACGTCGCCGTTGGCCTTAACATAGCACAGACCGCTGCCAGCGACGCACCCCTTGAAAAGCGTCTCCGCCAGTTTCATTGATAGTCCTGAAGGTTTATGGCCATTCATATTCCGGCTCATCAGGTAAGCCCAGTACTGCGGGGAACAGGTCGGCTCTATTATAGCCCTGTTTGTTCTCTGTTTATCCGCTACCATCTCGGTCAGTGCTTTATATTCCCTGATAGACAGCTCCATATCCTCCTCGCCCCTCCCCTCCGGCACCAGCTGATACAGCAGGACAATCTGGGCGTTAACCTCGGAGGCAAAATCCAGGAGGCCGGGGATGGCCGAGCGGTTTTCCTTCATTACGGTAGTGTTAATCTGCAGATTCATCCCGGCTTCCACCGTGGCGTACACGGCATTCCTGCTGGCGATAAATGAGCCGGGGACATTGGTTATTCCGTCATGAATCTCTTCATCATTGGCATTAAGTCCCACAGCGATGTTGGTCACCCCCAGCCGCTTGAACTCCCGCGCCAGTTCCGTAGTGAGCAGCGTGCCGTTGGTAGCGATAGATATTTCCAGTCCCAGACTGCGGGCGTAGGCTACCAGTTCCACTATGTCAGGCCTGACCAGCGGCTCGCCGCCACCGAGGGCAAGCATGCGGAACTCATCAATGCTGGCCATGCTGTCCAGCAGCCTTTTGCCTTCCTCCGTATTAAGCTCACCGGGCGCTTGTTTGCCCGAGCAGGCATGGCACTGCTTGCATTTAAGGTTGCAGGCATTGGTTACCTCCCAGACCGGATGGATGGGGAAGCCAATACAGCCCATACCGATGGCACCCGCGGCTGTGGGGAGCGTCTTTTTCCCTTTCATAAGCCAGGGAAAAACCTTTTTCCAGCCGACGAGATAGCTGAAGTAAAGAGCACTGGCCGCCTGCCGCAGCAGCAGCGTAGGTGGATTATAAAAAGCTTTTACTCTTGGAGAACCATTCTTGAGCAAGCTACACCGAGTCCCTCCATTCCAAAAACAATAACGAAAGCGGCTGCCAGTATTATCAGGTAATCGATTCTTATTTCTATCATACCGAGGCCAGCCACGATAAAACTAATGGCATAGATGATGGTTATCAGGTGGTCAAAGACCATAGTGCTCAGACTTAAAGGTTGCTGTACTTCTCTATCGGCAAGTCCCTTTTTAAAGATAGTCCGGATGTTCCATACCATAAACGGCAGCAGGATGACAGAGAGGTAAGCACTGATCTGGGGCACACCGAAGAAGACGATGATAATGATATTCAGATAACACAGGATGAGCAGGACAACGTACAGGACTCCTGTATTTTTCTTATCCAAACGGACTGCCAGATTCCTTTTGCCGAAAAGCCTGTCGGAGTTGATATCGGGGACTTCATTAATCAGTATGAGCAGGAAGACGCTGGTGGCTCCGGGGAGCGAGGCGAGAGTCGCCACGGTATCAAGGTGTCCCGTCTGAAGGTAGTATCCGGTTATAGTGGCCAGCCATCCGCAGGTAAACCATATACCAATTTCACCCAGGCCGTGGTACGACCATTGAAAAGGCTTGGCCGTGTAGAAATAGCCAATGATAATAGCTATTGCCCCGAGGGGTATGGTGAGAGGGCCAGTCTTGAAATAGAAATGCAAAATAAGGCCGATGACTACAGCGATGGCAAGGCAGACATGGGCAGCGATTATGGAGTAATGGCGGGGGATAAGTCCCATGGGTAATACCCGACTACCGCCCGAAAGCATGTGATATTCTTTATTAGCCATGTCGGTTTCGTAGTCGTAATACTCATTGATGAGGAAAGTCATCAGCATGATGCAGATTACGGCTATAGACGAAAGTAGCAGTATCAACCAGTCGATAGGGCTCCCCTGGCTCCAGGCAATGACGGCGCCGAGGATGAAGGGAAGGACGCCGCGTGCGGTAGCTCCCAAGCGAAATAGGGTAAGCCATGAAAGCATACGCTGCTTGGTCGGGAGAACCTGTACCATGTAATTCCTCCTGTTATGAACGGACACAGGCTATGGCTGATACCGGATAATGGATATAGTACTCAGAGTTCACTTGCATATTAATTATGACATAGGAAGCGTATCCAGCGCAACGGATGGATACGGCGTGCAGGTAGAGATAGAAAAGAAGGCACCGCTTGTACAATGCCTTCTTTGATTAAACGGATACGTAACTGGATATATTAAACTACAGGTGAAATAATAACAACACCTATTCTTCAGCACGCCTTCTTTAAAATAGGGCTTGCTGCACAACAACTACAGGATACCTGTAGTTAATAAAATGATACCGGATCTGATTTCACACCGCAGGATGAGCGGAAAGCTACGATAAAACTAACCCCTACCGATACGGAATACCTTGGTACCACAGACAGGGCAAACGCCCTGTGTTGCCGGACGTTTGTTCTTCAATGTAACCGATTGCGGGTTCTTGATTTCCACTTTCTTCCTACATTTCATGCAGTACGCTTGCATTTCCGCACCTCCTTCATAGTCCTGCCAAGCAGCGTAGCAAACATGATGGTATTTGTCAATGCTATATGGGTGAAAAAACGGACAATTTACTGGCTGAGCCCTCTAATTTTCACCTCGTCGCCTACGCTGGCGTTGAGAAAGGTACTGGCATCGCCCTCCTGGAGAGATATTTCCAGGTAGTCAGAGCTACCGATGAGTGCCAGCAGTCCCCCGGTTGAGCCGTAGGTGCGGCTCAACCTGGAGATTGTCTCATTGCCGACCTCAATCGTTAATGCCGTCCTTCTCTGAATGACCGACGGCAGGTCACCACTCCTGATATTTGTAACCAGGTTGCCGAAATTATCAATGTGCAGGATATGCCCCACCAGTGTACCATCCGGGTCCTGATGGGGGCGGGGTAACGGAAACACCGTCAGCGTATCTATTGATTCCCCGAAATCGGCTGGAGGTATGCCTGAAGAAAGGTGGGCCGCTACCGGGGCAAAGATATCGCGTCCGTGAAAGGTGGGACTGACGGGTGAACGCCAGAACTGCGGCCTGGTGATGGCTACAGCCTCAAGCCCGGTCCCGGGCTCTAATAGTTGCTGGTTACCCTCGGCGAGTCTGGTCGAGTACCGCTGGATAATGTAGCTGAGGACACCGTTGTCCGGCGCGACGAAGTCAGCTGTCGGTGTCCTCAGGATTATAGCCCTTCGTTCGGTGCCTACCCCGGGGTCGACGACCACCAGGTGAATAGTACGGTGGGGAAAGAACTCGCAGGCTGTGCTCAGGACAAAGGCAGCCTCGGCGATGTCGTGGGGTTTAATAGAGTGGCAGATATCAACCAGCTTTACCTCAGGATTAATACCGAGTATCACCCCTTTCATAGCCGCTACGTAGGCGTCAGCCAGGCCGAAGTCGGTGGTCAGGGTAATTATGGCGCTCATGTTCTTATTTTACCGTAAATTAACCAGTAACCTTGAGGGAGACTATTGAAAGGATGACAAATATAACCACCAGGGCGATGGTCATTTGAAAGAGCGTTTTTTCCACGCCTCGTTTGGTACGGTATACCGTGTCGGCCTGGCCAAAGATGCCACCCAGGCCGCCGCCGCGCACCTGGAGCATAGCAACCATTATCAGGGATACCGCCACGACTATCTGGGCTATGTATAAGTAAGTTTCCATTCCTATCCTTCACCTGCCATATTTGCGGTTTCAGCTCGAAGAGTCTTCGACAAGCTTTTGCTTCAGCACTTCATTTACCAGCTGCGGATTGGCACGACCCCTGGTTGCCTTCATTACCTGCCCGACCAGGAATTTTAAGGCCGTCTCTTTCCCCGCCCGGTAATCGGCGACAGGCTGTACATTAGAGTTTATCACTTCCGCGGCTATTTTCTCAAGCTCCTGAGTATCGCTAATCTGGCTGAGTCCGCGCTCTTGAATGATTTCATCGGCAGTTTTTCCAGTCTCGATAATATACACGTACATCTTTTTTGCAGTTGTTGTATTAATAATACCTTCGGAGTTCAACTGTGCTATTCTGGTCGTTTGTGCCGGGGTAACCTTTTGCCTGAATTCTTGTATGTCTTGTATGTCAATGTTTAGGAGCAAGTTACTTATATCTTTTGGAATTACGTCTTGACTGACGCTCTCTTCAAAGTAATCAGCCATGTCTTTGGAGCCGGTGAGCAGGCTGGCGTCATAAAGCGGCAGGCCGTATTCGGCAATAAAGCGGTCGCGCCTGGCCTCGGGCAGCTCAGGGAGCTTCTTCCTGACATTTTCCACCCAGTCGCGCCCGATAACGAGCGGCGGGAGGTCCGGCTCGGGGAAGTAGCGGTAGTCGTGGGCATACTCCTTGCTGCGTTGGGAGACCGTCTTGCCTTTGTCTTCCACCCAGCCCCTCGTTTCCTGGACGAGTCTCCCGCCCTCGGCGGCCGCCTTGCGCTGTCGCCGGGCTTCGTACTCCATAGCCAGGTAGACTGCCTTAAAGCTGTTCATGTTCTTGACTTCTACCTTGGCGGTATACTCCGAACTCCCTTCGGGAAGGAGGCTGATATTGGCATCGCAACGAAAGCTGCCTTCCTCCATGTTGCCGGTGGACACGCCCAGGTACTGTAGAATGCTGCGCAGCTTTATCAGGTACTGCCGCGCTTCCTCGGGCGAGCGCAGGTCGGGCTCGCCGACAATTTCCATCAGGGGACAGCCGGCGCGGTTGACATCCACCAGGCTGTAGTCGGAGCCATCAGGAGAAGAACGGTGCAACAGCTTGGCGGTATCTTCCTCAAGGTGAACGCGGGTAATGCCTATTTTCTTTGTCTGCCCGTCGACCTCAATAGTGAGCCAGCCCTTCTGCCCGATGGGGGCATCATACTGGGAAATCTGGTAGCCTTTCATGAGGTCGGGATAGGGGTAATTCTTGCGGTCAAACTTGGTATATTCGGAGATAGGGGAGTTCAGGGCCAGAGCCGTCATCATGGTGAATTCCACCGCCTGCCGGTTGATGACGGGGAGAACGCCGGGCATACCCAGGCATACCGGGCAGACGTGGGTATTGGGCGGCGTGCTGGCATAATCGGTGCTGCAGCGGCAGAACATCTTGCTCTTGGTTAAAAGCTGGGCGTGAACCTCCAGGCCTATGATGGTCTCGTAATTCATAGCTATCACCGAAAACACAACATAACCAGTATAGCAACAATAGGCGTGGCTGACAAGGAAGACAGGTGGAGAGTCATGACTGCAATTCAGTAAGTTGCAGATTGGGTGACTAAACACTTGACAAAATTGCAGATATATATTATAATATGCATAATAAATGCAGATTAGTATGATGAGAATGTGTAATGACCATTAATCAGCAACAAAATAGCAGCTATGCTATTAGTAGTGCCTATATTCCTATCTTCACTAATTCGCAGGATATCAAATTCCGCCTAAGTAACATTGATAGGGACAAGTGGGCTTTTGAGCGCCTATTGTTAGATCCACGATATGAGTCATGGCTGAAACGACGCGCTATACACCGTAGCTTACATCACACCACAAAAATAGAAGGGAATACGCTGCGTGAAGACCAGGTTGATGATATTCTTCAGGGCGAGAAGATACAGGCGGATACTAAAGAGATTTTGGAAATTGAGAACTGCTACAAAGCATACCGATTTACTGATACCATATCAGACGATGTCAATATTCCTGTTGATGAGCACGCAATACGTCACATAAACGCTTTGATATTAGGCGATGATGACCCTATGGTGACACCCGGACAATACAGAAAAGGTGAGAACTATGTCAGGCATTACATGACTGGGAAACGTGTGTATACGCCTCCAAACCAAGGAGATGTGCCAGGGCTAATGCGTGAGTTCAGCATCTGGTTAAGGGGAGATCACAAGGACATCAATCCTGTTTTGGTAGCAGGGGTATCCCATTTGAGGCTTGTTGAAATACACCCATTCTGGGATGGTAATGGTAGAACGGCCCGTGCTCTAAGCACCCTGATTCTACAAAGATTGGGTTACGGGTTTAATAAACTCCTTTCTCTTGAGAGATTTTTCAGCTTAGACCTACCTAACTACTTTGAGGCTATTAACAAGGTTGTAAGCGCCCACTTTGAGCAGGGGCGTGATGTGACAACATGGCTTGAATATTTCACGAAGGCGCTAAATATTGAGATTAGCATGGTTTCCGATTATCTCGTTGATTTCAGAAAGCTAATGGAGGATTGGCATAATATATTCGCAAAAGAATATGGCTTGGGTGGGCGCCAAATAGACGCATTAGCGTATGCCTTTCTGCATGATGGAATTCGTCCGAGGGACTTCATGCAACATACGGGGACTTCTCACGAGACAGCTAGGCGGGATTTGCAGATACTTGTAGATATTGGACTCCTGCAACCCAAGGGTAGAGGGAGAGCCCGTAAATATTTATATAGGTCTCCTTCTGAAGGTCAGTAGATACAACACTAAATAGTAAGCAGTATTGATGGTGTCATGGAGTGGGGGGGGGGAATATAGAGAGGGGTTTGTAAACGCAATAGGTACCCCCTGAAACTTCCTATCTGAAAGGTCACCCATGCCTTATAAGCAGTACATAGAGAACAAGTTACTGCCAACACAGTCA
>Ga0315549_1001018_pt1 | contig 30639 bp, 21 predicted proteins | sample SalMarSW160200MG_FD_203101 | JGI IMG/M metagenome (GOLD analysis project Ga0315549, IMG submission 203101) | Salt marsh sediment microbial communities from the Plum Island Ecosystem LTER, Massachusetts, United States - Salt Marsh Sediment SW1601-200 ... | reverse complement strand
TAGTTTCCACCGGGCATGGCAGGTTACATTTGTATCACGCCGCGCTTGCTGCTCAGAAAGCAGGTCTGCTCCACTCAATGATAACGTCGATGTATTTAAAAAACAGATGGAGGCCTTTGGTTAAAATTATTGCAAACACTACCGGGAAAAATGTTTTCAAACGAATGCTTCTTCGACATGATGACAGCCTTGAAGAAAAAAGAGTTGTTTCGCTGCCGAGTACAGAATTTGTTTCCAGATTAAAAGCATTCATAACTTGTCGGGGTGCGAAAGAGGAGCTTCGGTTCCGGCTGGAACGAATAGAATCTTTATACTACGGCAAAAGGACCAATAGATATATTAAACAGGGTGTCAGGTTGATTCATTCACGCTCAGGCTATTCACGGGCTATTATTCCTTATGCCAAAAAAATAAATGCTAAAATATTACTTGAACAATCCGCCGCACACCCAAAGTTTGCCAACAAGATTCTGGAAGCGGAGTATGAGCATTGGGAAATACCCAAGAAATTCAGGACTTATGTAGGACCAGTACGTGAAATGGAATGGGATATTTCACAGGCAGAATACATTCTCACAAATTCTGATTATGTCGCTCAATCTGTTAGAGAGAACACCCAGAGCTATAAGAAGCTTTTCGTTGTACACACCGGAATCAATGCAACTGTGTTCAAGCCGAGGAAGAAAGATTTACAGGGCCCATTTAGAGTTCTATATGTTGGGAACATTTCAACTTATAAGGGTATCGGCTATCTAATTAAGGCTTTTGCAAACCTTAAACTTCCCCAAGCGGAGCTCGTATTGGTCGGCAATAAAAATATAGATTGTCCCTCTGCAATTGAAGAATTCAGACAATATTTCAGGTATATCCCGGCGGTGCCTTATATTGATATTCCTGCGATATTTGCCGACGCAGATTTATTTGTGTTTCCATCCGTAGTCGAGGGTCCATCCAGGGTCGTTGGAGAAGCTATGGCAACCGGCTTGCCGTGCATAGTTACGCCCACTATTCCTAATTGCGGACACATCATAAAAGATGGGAACGACGGTTTTGTCGTCGCGCCGCAAAATGAAGATGCTATAGCCGAGAAGATTCTCTATTTATATGAAAATAGAGATATCTGTCACGAAATGGGGCAAAGAGCGCGCAAGAGCGCGATTAGCTCCCTTACCTGGGAGCACTATCAACAGAATCTCATCAAAGTTTACGAAGAAATACTAAGCGACAGGAATAACATTTAGAGAGGTATTATGGAAGGTTTTCCGTGGTTTGTAATACCGGTTGTATTTGCCGCCGGCATCATATTGTCAATTTTCAGACCCTTGCTCGCTTATCTTTTTGCTTTATTTATAATTCTAAGCATCAAGAATTCATTGTTAGTATATACAAGAATGCCGGCATTAGGCCCATTTAACTTAAGAGATACATGCATAGTCGTTATGATAATCGCATTTTTTGCGAATACCTTCTCAACGCGAAGCCGGATCAAATGGCCTAAACCGGCGGTGGCAATATTAGTGGTTTTATTTATCGGTTTTTTAAATTCCGGCTGCAGGTATGGTTTTAACTATTATACAATTCGCGGACTGAGGAATGCAATTGTATTACCGACCCTATTTATAATAACCGCTAACTTGGTCAAGCCCCGTGATGTTGTTTTATTGTTTAAGACAGTGCTGTTGGGGGCGATAACGTCTTCTATATGGCAGATATTATATATTACTAAAAGGTTTGCCAGCATATCTATATTATCCCAAGTGCGTTCAATTGAATTTATCTCTGCGGAACAACAAGGCTTTTTAATTATTGGCCCTCTCAGGGTGGAAAACAAGTTTCCCCGAATAGGCTTACAAATAGCTCTGGGCGGTCTTTTTATTTTTGCATTGTTATTTACCCAGACGCGGTCAATATTTCTGGCAACAGCATTGGCCTTGTTTGCCTATTATTTATGGTTTATACGAGATGTTAAAGCTAATTATTTCAAAAGTGTCGCTGTTGCAGCCGTTGTCATTCTTCTTGTATCGGTGATTCTTTCGCATTTCGGCCTAACCTCCCTGCTGCAAAGCTCTATTGAACGGATGCATGGATTATTCGATTCAACGTCCCAAAGCTACAGCAGTGTTGAATTAAGGCTGAATGCTTTTGAGAAAGAAGTGTCAGACTGGTGGAACAGTAATATATTTATAGGTAACGGCCTTTTTTATTATCAAAGGGACGGCTATGGTGAACTTACCGGCGGAGAACTTGGTACGGGCTACGGACACCTCGGTTACGTGGCGTATTTGTCACAACTTGGGGTTTTGGGGTTTTTGGTGTATGGAATTTATTTTCCGGTCAGTGTCCTCCTACAGGCCAAGAAGGTATTTTTGGCTTATCAGGACAAACCTGTTACCGCATATTTTATTGCCTATGGAAGTGCCGTTTTTATTTTTAGTGTTTTTGAATTTCTCTTTTCAAGCAGTTTTTTGAGTGTAAATATTATTGCTGGAATAGCAGGGGGAACGGTGTGGGCATTGTCGGATAATAACTGCAAGAGCATGCCAGCGGTTACATCTAGAACCTTGTTATACCCGAAAAGAAGCAAATGGAATCACCAAAGATAAGTATTATCACACCATCGTTCAACCAAGGGCGTTTTTTGCGCCAAACAATGGAATCCGTCTTCAGCCAGGGTTATCCGAACCTGGAATATATAATCATCGATGGCGGCAGCACAGATAACAGTGTTGATATTATCAGAAAATATGAGGGTAAGCTGTCTTTTTGGATTAGCGAAAAAGATGACGGCCAATCACACGCAATAATGAAAGGGTTTAATAAAGCCACCGGCGAATTATTTGCATGGGTAAATAGCGATGATATTCTATTGCCCGGTTGTTTAAATGAAATCAGAAAATGCTATTTACAAAGGGAAAAACCAGATATTATAACTGCCAACGTTGTATATATAGATGCTGAGGGAAAGGTTATAAAATATGTCCGCATCCCAAGGCAAAACCGGTTCTTCTTTTTTAAAGGTGTCTGGTATGCCCAGGCACCCGCGATTTTCTTTAAGGCGTCCTCTTTTCGCAAAGTTGGTGGTCTTAATTTAAAGTATCATCTTTGTATGGACCTGGATATCTGGATGAAGATGATGCAGGCAAAGGCAACGACGGCGCATATAAGGAATTATCTTGGAGCTTTTCGTCTTCATGAAGAATCGAAAACAGTTAATTTCGTAAAAAGAAAAGCAAGATGGTCATTCAGCATTGAAAACATTCAGATTCTTTCAAAATATATACCTGGTATTTCTGTTCGTGAAGTGTTTTTTTGGAGATATGTCTATAAATTATATCAGGTGGTCAATTTTAATTACATACGAGCATATCTTCTGCTACAGGCAGTCAAGGGCAATAATGTATCATGTATCTTTTCTAAGGGTGTAAATCAGGAGTGTCAGCCATAGCCAGTCAGGCGTAATAAGAACCTACAATTTGCAATATTATCGGGCAAACAATGGAGGAAAGAATAAACAAGACCGCAGCTTTAGTTAACGCAGATGTGTATGATTCAAAGGCAACACGCGAGTATATAAATGGCGCCCCGCACATTAAACATCCTAAACTCAGGAGTTTGTACAGTAAACTTGTCGTTAATGCCTACGATTTTGCGTCCGCACATACATCTGCTCCACAGGTGCTTGACCTTGGAGCAGGAGAAGGATTCGCAACACTACCGTTTTTGGCACTTGGTGCAAAGGTTACAGCGGTTGATATCTCGAAAAGCCAGTTACAAGCATTGCAGGCAAAATGTACTGAGTACGCTGGAAAGTTGAAACTACGCAGTGAAAACGTGTTCGAGGCTCTCAAATCAATGCAATCAGAGGGCATACTGTATGACCTTGTTGTAGCTAATTCATTCTTGCACCATATCCCCGACTATCTAAGCTTGGTACGCGAAGCTGTGAAGGTTTTATCGCCTTATGGCCAGTTCTTCTCGTTTCAAGACCCTTTACGATATGATTCTTTGGGTCGATTCAGCAGAACTTTCGATACACTTGCTTATTTTTCCTGGCGGATTTTTCAAGGGGATGTAGTTAATGGAATTAAAAACCGTATTCGGCGGGCAAGAGGTGTATATCTTGAAGATTATGCTGAGTATCACGTTATAAGAGACGGTGTTGACCAGGATGCTATCTATTTGTTGTTTGAAGAGTTAGGTTTCGGATGCAATATTATACGCTATTTCAGCACACAAAGTCGTATATGGCAGCCTGTAGGAACAGCATTAGATATTGAAAACACCTTTGCAATAATAGCGAGGCGAAGCGACAAAAGTGTTTTTTAGGGTGGCAAGTAGGAAATTTTATCAAACCAGAATCTCTGTTGCAATTCTTTAAAAATGGATTCAAACAAGTTTAAAATTCTGCAGATCGCTCCATGTGTTGATTCATATTTTGGCGGTAGTGCCGCCGTTGTGCGTGCTTACACAGAAGGTATATTAAAACTGGACAATAATGTCACAATTCTATCTACAACTGACAGCAAAATAGCCAAAGATGACCAAAGGGAATTCTTTAAAAATAAATACGGAAATTTCCAGTTAAAGCAATTACAAAGATGCTGGCCTAAATGCTGGTTCAATGCTAAAGACCTCATCCGCAACATCGAACACCATATACCAAGTGCCGATATAGTTCATTTACACTTGCTTTGGGACCGTCCAGTCTTAATAGGCGCCAAAGTTGCTCAGCACATGAAGAAACCATATCTTGTTAGCCCTCACGGCTGTCTCGAACCCTGGCGACTTCGTCATAAATTTATAAAGAAGGCCTTATATTTAAGATTCTTCACACGTTCCATAATGCAAAAAGCAAAATGTTTACATGCTGTAACAGAGATGGAATTTGAGAGCTTTCGTAAAATTGGGTATAACGGCGATATTACAATTGTTCCAATTGGTATAGAAGCCCGCCAATTCCAGAATCTACCAACCCCTGCTGAAGCGGAGGATCGCTGGCCAATATTAAAAAACCACAGGGTAGTGCTATTTCTATCCCGCCTGAGTCCAGAGAAGGGCTTGGACATCTTAATAAGTGCCTGGGCACAATTGATGAGACAGCAAAAATATAGAGATACAATTCTAATTATTGCCGGGCCTGATAACCGTGGATATGAATTGAAGGTTAAAGAAATTATTAAAAGTTACAGCCTTTCAAAACATGTTCTCCTGTTTGGAATGGTTCAAGGTCGTCCAAAGCATGAACTTTTTTGCCGGGCTGATATTTTCATTCTGCCGTCATATTCGGAAAATTTTGGGCTTGTGGTTCCCGAGGCGCTTGCATGCCAGTGTCCTGTCATAACAACAACAGGCACACCATGGAAAAAGCTCAACGAGGAAAACGCCGGACGTTGGGTTCCCCCTACTCAGGAAAGTATATACGAAGCGCTTTGTGAGCTTCTTGATATGCCGGAGAATCAGCGTAAAGAAATGGGACAACGAGGAAGAAAACTGGTGCTTGAAAACTATACCTGGGACATAGCAACTCAGAAGTTACTAACCGTTTACAAATGTATCTTTGACGGCAAAGATATTCCTCTACATCCTGAACCTTTAAAGACAGCAAACTATACGACAACTTGTTCTGTTAAAACCACAAGTTAACGACAAGAGTATTTATGAAGAAAGTACTTGTTACAGGAGGCTCAGGTTTTATTGGGACAAACGTAGTAGAACGTTTTATCGAGGAAGGTTGGGATGTTTGTTCTATTGACAAAGATACCCCACGGAATCACAATCATCAGGATTACTTTAAAGCGCTTGACATCCTCGATTCCGATGCCTTACTAAAAGTTCTTCTGGAATTCGAGCCTGAGTATATTGTTCATTTAGCTGCCAGAACCGATTTAGATGGCAAAACAATTGAAGATTATTCAGCCAATACCGTAGGTGTGCAAAATCTAATAAACGCAATATCCAGGCAGAAAACGGTCAGTCGTTGCATTTTCACTTCTTCAAAACTGGTGTGCAGGACCGGTTATAAACCATGCTACGACGAAGACTATAAACCAAATACATTGTATGGTGAAAGTAAGGTTGAGGGTGAAAAGATTATCAGGTCTGATAATTCCATCAACTGTGAATGGTGTATTGGCCGGCCTGGTTCAATCTGGGGGCCATGGTTTGATGTCCCGTACAAATATTTCTTTTTAGCGATAGCTAAAGGGCGTTATTTTCACCCGGCAAATGTTGATACACCCAAGAGTTTCGGGTATGTAGGTAATGTTGTTTTTCAGATTGAGAAGCTTCTTAAAGCCCCGGCAGATCAAATACACGGAAAGACTTTCTATTGGTCCGATTATGACAGCTTCACTATAAGGCAATGGGCAGATGCCATCTCGGAAAAAACTCGAGGTAAGAAGGTAAAATCTGTCCCGGGACCAGTTATCAGTCTTGCGGCCAAGGCTGGTGATTTAATGAAGAAATTCGGTTTTAAGAACCCGCCAATAACATCATTTAGATTAAGTAACATGCGAGCCGACACCACGGACATCCCATTAGAACCAATGAAAAAAATATCGGGCCTGGTACCTTACACAATGGAGGATGGAGTAGAACTAACTGTCAATTGGCTTAAAAATCAAAAGCTAATATAAACAATTTAGTGAAATTCTCCATAATTACAATCTGTTGCAACCCCGGTAATAATATAAAGAGCGCCATTAAATCTGTTCTTTCACAGGATTATCCTGATATTGAATATATTATCATTGACGGGGCCAGCACTGACGGAACGGTTGAACTTGTCAAGTCTTATGGTGACAAGATAAGCAGGTTTATATCCGAGCTGGTTAAAAGGTTTTATTATGCCCTTAATAAGGGCGTAGACCTGTCCACCGGAGAAGTTGCCAGCTTTGTCAATGCCGACGATTAGTTTGCTGGCGGATCCGGCCTGCAGTTCAAATCCTAAATGATTCCAGTGGAAGCATATATATTGAAAGGGTATTTTTTTATGGGAAAGCAAAAGCAAGCTTTAGTGTGTGGTGCAGGTGGCTTTATTGGAAGCCATTTAGTCAAAAAACTAAAAAGAGAAGGGTTTTGGGTTCGTGGAGTTGACCTGAAGTATCACGAATTCCATGAGAGCCAAGCGGATGATTTCGTTATAGGCGATTTGCGCAACCTGTCAGTTTGCAAAAGGGTTACCGACCGAGCATTTGACGAGGTGTACCAATTGGCCGCCGATATGGGCGGTGCAGGTTATATCTTCACCGGTGAACATGATTCTGAAGTAATGCATAATTCAGCTATGATTAATTTAAACATGGCTGATTTATGCCACAAAGTAGGGGTCAAAAAGATATTTTATTCCTCATCTGCCTGTATTTATCCCGAGTATAATCAAGTGAATCCGGATACTCCGAACTGCTCAGAGGATTCTGCTTATCCGGCCGCTCCTGACAGTGAATACGGGTGGGAGAAACTTTTTAGCGAGCGGATGTATTTGTCTTATTACAGGAATTATGGTTTGGCGGTTCGCATCGCCAGATTCCATAATATATTTGGCCCGGAAGGCGCTTGGAACAACGGCAGAGAAAAAGCTCCAGCAGCACTCTGCAGAAAAGTTGCGGAGGCTTCTGCAGGTGGCACAATTGAAATCTGGGGAGACGGTGAACAGACACGGTCATTCCTCTACATTGACGAATGTCTCGAAGGTGTCCGCAGGCTCATGGATTCAGATTTCATAGGCCCGGTCAATATCGGCTCTGAAGAAATGATAACAATAAACGGTCTGGCTGAAATGATTATGAATATTGCCGGCAAAACACTGAATATAAAGCATATAGAAGGGCCATTAGGGGTAAGAGGCAGAAACTCTGATAACAGGCTTATTCGTGAAAAATTGGGTTGGTGCCCAAGCATCGAACTCCGCCATGGGATAGAAATTACTTACCGATGGATAGACGAACAAGTAAGAAACTCGGTTGTCGCATCCTTATGATATGTTCCTGATTAAGGTCCCCCGTTTAAGCTACCCTTCCGGAACAGAAAAGCAATAAAAATGCCAAGAGTGCTGATATTCTATCATTACTTTTACCCAGATGACGTCGTGAGTGCCCAGCATCTCACACAGCTGGGAGAAGAACTGCAAGCACGCGGGTGGCAGGTTATCGCGATGCCGTGCAATAGGGGATGCAGGAATGAAACGAAGGCATTTACAACTTTTGAAAACTGGAACGGTATTGAAATCAGGAGAATCTGGCGGCCTCGTTTTCGCCAGTCATCTACAATAGGACGAATCTTAAACGCGCTGTGGATGCTGTGTGCATGGAGTGGTACTGCGTTTAGGAAGAGAGGTATGCCGGATATAGACGTTATGATTATGGGAACTGATCCAATTTGTAGCGTACTTGTTGCGAAAGTCTGGAAATTAGTCCGGCCCGGGACACGAGTTGTACACTGGTGCTTCGATTTATATCCAGAAGCTGCTTTAGCCAAGGGAATTTTACGGCCGGAAGCTCTCCTTGTCAAAATTCTCAAGCGATTGCTAAAGTCGGGATACCAAGCCTGTGATCTTATAGTAGATATTGGGCCATGTATGAGAGCAAAGCTGCAGGCTTATGACGGATCAGCCAACAAAACTACCTTGACCCCATGGGCGTTGGTCGAGCCGTGTAATCCTCTCTCGGTACACGTTTCCGAGAGAGAGAAGGTTTTTGGTAATAGTAAACTTGCATTATTGTATTCCGGCAATTTCGGCCGAGCGCACACCTACGAAATGTTCCTCAATTTAGCAAGTCGTCTTCACGGAGAAGATATAAGGTTTGCCTTCAGCATCAGAGGTAATCGAGCCGATGAGGCGAAAAGAGCAGTTTCTGATGAGGACAAAAATATTACCTTTGTGCCATTCGCACCGTCAGAACAGTTGCAAGAACGACTCAGTGCAGCGGATATTCATCTGGCGAGTTTAAGACCAGAATGGACTGGTACCGTTGTGCCATCTAAGTTCTTCGGTTCGCTCGCGGTCGGTCGTCCAGTGATATTTGCGGGAGGAGGCGGCTCTGCCCTATCAAAATGGATCAAAACCTATAAGATAGGATGGGTTCTAACGATGGAGACATTAGATTCTGTTGCCAAAGAGCTGATACGGCTGTCTAACTCACCAGAAGAGTTGAAAAAAATACAACAAAGGTGCCATCAGGTATATCAGGAAAATTTCTCCAGAAAACATATAGTAAATAAATGGGATAAGGAACTCCGCAAACTACTTACAGAGGCTTGAAAGTGATGCGCCGGATATTTCAATATTACCCTTTACATCTGACATCTTATAGCAAATGGCTAAAAGTAAAACCTAAACCAAACTTTGATACCGATGTCTATTTTCAATGTCAAGTGACTACTAATCGCAGCTATTTTCGCTATGGTTATTCTCTTGCTTACGCATCTTACCGATAAGGTAATGCCAACGTGCCGATTTGATGCTGTCACATCCCACCCTTTATTTAAGACATGATGTTTACCATTTTGCAAAGTTCAAAGATACAAGATAGATAATATTTATCTGCCACAGGTGCTTGTATAGATGCGGGTCGATGGCAAGAACAATAAAAAAATTATATGAAGATTTCTCTGCTATGCGAAGAAATGGCATAAGCGGTTTTGGAACACTAATGTGTAAAAACTTTCGTACACTTCCTTAATTCATCTCTATCTCTTCAACAATTTAGAGGTTGTTGCATACAATTTTAGTAAAGCACTGCTGCATCCTCCACTAACATCGATACATAACGCATCTCCTTAACAAAACTACACTTACATCCAAGCTTAAGACTCTTTTTGCTTACCAAAACACGCCTTGCATTGAAGTTATAGTTCTATCTGTCCACCGGAGAGACTCCCAGTCTGGCCTATTCCTGATGTTTGGGGAAAATGCAAAAGACTATGATTTACTCCGTTGGTTGTATAACCCGAACAAAGTGACACAGACCGGGTATAAAATTAAAGTGCTGCCGTCGTGGCTTCAGCACGACCGGCAGCACTGTGCTTTTGAACTATATAAAGTATAGGTAATTTAAGGCGAAGCCGGACTTCGTACTACTCCACTGGAGCCGCCACCGCCGCCGCCACCGGCAGCTACTCCACCGGCTGTACCGCCAGCTATGGCGCCAGCCTGCAAAGTGCTAAGGCCCATAATACCGGGAGCCACAGCTATTTTCATAGAACCGATTGGGCCGATATTTTTTGCTAGATTCGTCGCAACAGTTCCAAGTTGAGATGAACCGGCTATGTGTCCAAGTCCCTGCATTGCGACCATCCGGCCTGCCGGCACACACACAGTAACAACGGGATTGGGTGCCCCTTCACAGGCCAAAGCTGCGCAGGTATCGGCTAATCCGATGACTCGCAGGGCATCACGGCGAACCCACCTGGGAATATCAGTAGGTTTAGTAATCTTCATATCCTTGTTGGTAAGCCCGACCTTCCTGACAAGCTTCTCGAATTCCTTGCCAAGACCTGCGAAGTTAACCGGTATTGCTGCATCGTCAGTCATATAAGTGGCCAGCTCATGTCTGATTTTTTCCTTGAATCCGTTGACATTTGTCCTGGCCTCAAAAACAGATATGCTCATATAGATTTGCTCGATTGACTGGTCGAAAACATATACTGAGTTGACTTTGCATTTGACCTTGTCTATCTTATCACCTATGCCGGTCGTCTCGAAGGTAAACGGCTCAGATAATGCCCTGACCGCTATCATATCCCCTAACATATCCGTTTTCAGGTCAACGGCCGTTACGGTCAATTTCAGCTCGGACGGTAAAGAACCGTCAAGGAAAGAAAGGTCGAAGGTTTGCTTCCATGTTTTACCAATGTTGTCCGCGGCGACCTTCTCCAGAGATTGTGCACAATGGTTATGTATCATCTGAAAGAAGCTCAGGCTGCCGTTGCTCGTTACAAGTTCTCTGTTGGCCCGGTCAAGCACAAATGATATCTTACCAAAATCACTTGAACCTGATTGGCTGGCATCGTCGGTCCAAATCGAATACTGAACCTCGTTATCGGACAACGGTTCCCTGTCAACTGTAAACAATGATTCGGTGCGATTCTTGAATTGGCCTTTGCCGCTGTATTCCAGCGACGAAACCATCTTGTAATTATACGTCCCTGTATCCTGTCCCGCGCCGGCAACATGGGCAAATAAAAACAACATCAAGCCCACTATGACCGTGGCCAATGCAGTCCGTGTCCATTGGTAATTTGTTTTGCTCTGCTTGTTCATACTGTTTTCCCCTAAAAAAACTACTGCTCCACAAACAATTTCCTTACGCTTCTGCTTCCCCAAATACAACAAGATATGTGATTAGGGCGCGTTTCGTCATATTCCGGGAGAAACTTAATCTTAAAAGTACTACTTCCTGTTTTTAACCCGGCATATGAAAGAAACCGCGAATACTGCCTGTCATATATGATTTATGGGCATCTATGGTCCTATAAACATCGTTTTTGAAATTGAGATGCTCAAACAGCCCCAGAATATTCTGGAACTGAATCCGAAGTTTTTACATACTATTTACTGAACGCAGAGGTATGCACAGGCTATAATTTGACCAGAGATACAATGGCAACAAAAAGTACGATTTTGATTGTTGAAGACGAGCCGAAAATCAGATCGGCGCTGTGCGACTTTCTGGAGTTTAAGGGCTTTGTCGTCCTTGAAGCAAAAGACGGTGTCGAGGCCCAAAAGCGAGCCTCTCAACATAAAGCCGATCTGATTCTTCTCGATTTGATGCTGCCGGTAATTAGCGGCGAGCAGCTTTGCAGACAATGGCGAAAACAGGGATTGCAAACACCGATAATAATGGTCACAGCCAAGGGCCAGGAAAAAGAAAAAATAGCGGGACTGAATCTCGGGGCCGATGACTATATTACCAAACCCTTCTCATTGGAGGAGTTGTTGGCGAGGATAGAGGCGGTACTGCGAAGAACAGACCCTGCCCGAGCCGTAGGCGCCGTGTTCAGATTCGGTGATTTAGATGTTGATATCTCGGCACTAAAAGTCAGACGCGGCCGAGAAGATATCGACATCAGTAAGCGCGAGGCCCAGATTATTCAGTTCTTCGCAGCGAATCCGAACCGAGTAGTCAGTAGAGAGGAACTCTACGAGAGGGTCTGGGAGGATATAATGACGGACCTGGGTACAAGAACAATTGATATGCACATCGCCAAGCTCCGTGCAAAAATCGAAAGAGACTTATCCGAGCCGCAGATTATCAAAACAGTGCGCGGAGCCGGCTACAAATACGAGGTCTGATTCAAGAAGTGTGTCAAGCAGATAAAAGCAATGTATAATCGGCTAATCATTTTGTCTTTGATTATAGTGCTGGCAACTGGCGGACTCGTGCTGCTCGGATATCATTCCATAAGTATATGGGCGGACGGCCTGGAAGGCGCCAGGCTGGCTGAGTTTGCGGAAGTTGCCGAACAAATTCGTGAAGATGTCAAGCTAAAGCTCGATAAGTTCATACATCAGGAGCAAAAACGGCCTTATACAGATTATCAGTACTACTCTGTTCCGGAAACTCCGGCGAATATGCAACAGCAGTCGCTTGTGGTCTCACCACTTGCAGGCAAAATTGAGAACAATCTTGCATTTGGAAATTTTGAGATTGAGCCTGATGGCTCGCTTGTTACTCCGTATTACTCACCAGACCAATCCAGGGTTGTCGGAGAATTGGCCACAAAAGCACAGGACCATATTTACAATATAAGAATTAACCTGTTACCTAAACTGGGTACAGACACAATCACATCAATAGAGACGTGGCGAAAACTAACACCATCTACACAAGTTAGAGATAAGGAAACCGATGAGGAAAAAGTATCCCCAGCATCATCGGCCAAAGGGAAATTTGAGGCCAAAGATTCAAAATCAAGACGGGCAAAGTATGATATAGAAAGTCTCCAGCAGCAGCCGCAGCAGGTGCAGGTTATAGAACAGCAGCGACAAGTAGCTGTCTCTAATGTTGCGTACAGAAGTCAGATCTCTGCCGACCAGCTGCAAGTCGGCGACAGCTCGTCGCCGTCGAAATATCATGAGCAAGCCGAAAACGAGCTACTGCAGGAGCCTGCTTCTGACGGGGCGCAAATCAGCAGGCCATTACCTACGAAACTTGAAGAGACGATTGATTCAGACTTAGCCCCGGCAGATCAGCTCGAAGGGCAAATACAATTAGAAAAATTTGATTTGAATCAGGCTCAACAGCAGTTAGGTGCTATTGATGAATACGGATTTGTCAGGAGTACGTCACCACAGAATGATACCATCCAGATTCGGATTGAACCTTTTGCACCGATAGTAGTGCCGGGTGGCGGCGAAGATTCAATATTCGCCGGTCAGGTTTTTATGCTCAGACACGTTCAGATTGAAAATGAACATCTGCTACAAGGTTTTCAACTAAACGAGAAGCGGCTAACTGAAGAAATACACGATTCGGCAAGCAGGTTTATCCGTGACGACATGGATTTTTGCTTAGGTAAGGCAGAACAGCCGAACGCGGCATATTCGGCAATTCTGGATTTTGGTTTTGGTGTGGTGACGCTGAATCTGATGGAAATCGACCCAGGCTGGATAACTTCGCAGATAGCAAAGCTGCGAGCCTGGTACTTCAGTATCGTAGCAGTCGTCTTTATTGCAATGGTGCTGGTTATCTTCAGCTTGTGGCGGGCTATGCGTGAGCAGGTTAAGTTCACCGAACAAAAAGATGACTTCATATCAGCGGTATCACACGAGCTTCGCACGCCCCTGACGTCAATCCGTATGTACGCTGAGATGCTCGAGAAAGACTGGGTCAAATCGAAAGACAAGGCGCAGGAATACTATAAAGGGATGCGACAGGAGAGTGAACGGCTGAGCCGGCTGATTGAGAATGTCCTGGATTTCTCACGCATTCAAAAGGGACGGAAAAAATACTACTTTGTACTCGGTAACCTCAATGAGTGCGTCACAAATGTGACAGAAGTAATACGTTCATATGCCTCAGAAGCCGGGTTCACTATTAAACTCAAGCTCGGAAAGATTGAGCCGCTGACGTTCGATGCGGATGCTGTAACGCAGATAGTGGTAAACCTTCTGGACAATGCCGTTAAGTACGCCCGTAACGCCGAGGACAAAACTATTACGGTCCGTACACAAAGCCAGGGACGATTTGTATTAATCGAGGTCGAGGACCACGGCCCGGGTGTGCCACACAAGCAGCGAGACAAGGTCTTCGATGTATTTTATCGCTGCGAGGCTGAGGCTACCCGCCAGACCAAAGGAACAGGACTGGGCCTTGCTTTAGTCAGCAAATTTGCTCAGGCCCACAATGGTTTCGTTCAAATTCTAACAGCTAAGCCCCACGGCGCGATATTTCGTGTGGGTATGGCTGTCCAGCCTTAAAGACAGCTAATCCAAATTATTTGAATTCTCGCCAAACTGTGTCACCGCGCGCAGGGGACACCAGCTGAGTTCCGGAGTTTTTACATACTATTTACAAAACATACAGCCGCTTGTGGCTTATACTATAAGCAGTGAACAATTTCAATAATGTTTCTTAATCTGGGAAAATAAAAAATGAAGTCACATCAAAAAAACAATTTGGTTATTATTTTAGCAACTGTATTTGTATCGACAACCTTTGGCCAGCTTCGTCATGTCGGTGTAAGAGACGTAACAGAAAATATTATCATACCGCAGAGCAGACGAGTCGCGTTTGCACCACGGCACCAAAATACGATAGAGGTTACCAAAGTCAATGTGCTCGTGGATATCCTGCATAGTACAGCGACAACAACAGTCGAGATAGAGCTTCGCAACAACACACACCAAAGGCAGGAGGCTGAACTGATTTTTCCCGTACCGGACGGAGCCGTAGCCAAGGGCTTTGCCTATGACGGACCGGGCGGGGAGATCACCGCAGAAGTTTTGGCCAAAGAACAAGCCAAGCGGATTTATGAACAATTGGTAGCAAAGATCCGAGACCCTGCATTAGTAGAGTTTATCGGCTATAACCTGATTCGCTCGAGTGTCTTCCCTATCGAGGCCGGAAAAACACAAAAGGTTCGCCTGACTTACGAACACCTTTTGGAAGTGAACGGCAACAGGATTGACTATACATTGTTACGTACCGAATCGCTGTCATACGAAGTCCCGTGGGACATCACAGCTAACATTAAGTCCAAGGCGCCTATATCAACTGTTTACTCGGCCAGCCACAAACTTACATTAGACAGAAAGAGTGACAAAGAAGTAGTTGTAAAAATCCAGGAGCAATCCAGGAAAGAGCCGGGGCCATTCAGACTCAGTTACCTTCTGCAGGAAAACGGCGTAACTGCTTCAATGTTCGCATATCCGGATGATAAAGTCAGCGGCGGCTACTTTCTTATATTAGCGGGATTAAGCCCGGATAAAACCGACTCTGAGAAGTTATCAATACCGCGAGAGCTTACAATTGTAATCGACCGTTCGGGCAGTATGCGAAATGAAAAGATTCAGCAGGTCAAAGAGGCTACCTTGCAGATTATCGCCGGACTCAACTCTGGCGAAGCCTTTAATATCCTTGCATACAGCGACTCGGTTGACTGGTTTTCAGCCAAGCCCGTTTTGAAAACCGCAGAAACCGAAGAAGCTGCAAGAAAATATGTCGAAGGCATAACGGCTAACGGGGGGACTAATTTACACGAGGCGCTGCGCCTTGCACTGGAACAGAAACCGGCAAACAGTGATATGCTGCCAATTGTTTTGTTCATGACTGACGGGCTGCCTACGGTCGGACAGACTTCCGAAGTCTCAATCCGGCAGCTGGCCATAAAGTCAAATCCATATAAGCGCAGAGTCTTTACGGTCGGTGTGGGGGTGGACCTTAATGCACCGCTACTTGATAAAATCGCCGAGGATTCACGGGCCAAAGCCGAGTACATATTGCCGGGCGAAGACGTAGAGGCAAAAATAGGCAAGGTCTTTGACAAACTTACAGGCCCGATACTTTCCGACGTTGAGCTTGAGGTACTCGGCAAAGACGGCGAGCCTGCCGTGGGCAGGTGCCGTGATATCCTGCCAAGAGAGATTGCGGATTTCTTCGAGGGCGACCAACTCGTGCTTCTCGGACAATACGTGGGCACAGACCCGATTGTTTTCAAGCTAACAGGCAACTACAGAGGCACACAGCGCACTTTCAGCTTTCAGTTCGATTTTGACCAGTCAAGTGAAAAGAACGGTTTTGTACCTCGACTGTGGGCCAGCCGGAGGATTGCAGAATTGATTGATGCCGTCAGACAGCTCGGAGCCGAACCCGGCTCGCCGAGCGATGACCCGAAAACAAAGGAACTCGTCGATGAGATAGTAAGGCTGTCAACGGAGTTTGGAATACTTACCGAATACACGGCTTTCCTGGCACGCGAGGGAACGGACTTCGAGAACCCAGAAGTCCTCTTTAATGGCGCGGCGGATATTCTTGAGGAACGAGCTATGAAGGTCCGTTCCGGAGCCAGTGCAATCAGCCAAAGTTACAACATAACCGGCCAAAAGACTCAATCAGAATTAAACGTTCGAAATCTTTACTATGACAAGGACATGGGCCAGGTGGCGATTGCCAATGTTCAGCAGATAAACGACCGGGCCTATTACTACAGGAGTAATCGCTGGATTGACAGCAGACTACTGAAAGATGAGACAAAAATTCAACCGAAACGAACAATCGAATTCGGCAGCCCTGAGTTTATTGAACTTGTTTCGAAACTCGCAGCAACTAATCGGCAAGGCAGCATCGCGCTCGGAGGCGATGTGCTGCTTCTGGTCGATGGCGAGCCGGTTCTTGTCAAAGGACCAGGAACAAAATGAGTAAGTTATAACTAAATGTTAAACAAGAAAGGCAGGTGACATTATGAAAAGTATGATAGTGATTGCGGCGGCTGTTGCGATTATCTCAACTGTGTATGCTGTAACTGAAGAATCGCCAAAGACAACGGAGACGATACAACAACCCAGTATCGAGGTAGTGTTTGTTCTGGATACGACCGGAAGCATGAGCGGCCTGATAGATGCCGCTAAGCAGAAGATATGGTCAATAGCAAATACGCTGGCAATGACCGAGCCGGCGCCGCAAATAAAAATGGGACTGGTCGGCTATAGGGACCGGAGTGACGAATATGTAACAAAGCATCTCGCATTGACTGATGACCTGGACGCGGTTTATGAATTTTTAATGGGCTTTGTGGCGAACGGCGGCGGCGACGGGCCGGAAAGCGTGAACCAGGCGCTATATGAGGCCGTCAACAAAATGAACTGGAGCACCGACGATGAAACCTATAAAGTGATTTTTTTGGTAGGTGACTATCCGCCACATATGGATTATGACAACGACGTGAAATATCCCGAAAGCTGTAAGCTCGCCGCAGAGAAAGCAATTACTATCAACACAATCCAGTGCGGCACGTACACTGATACCACACCGATCTGGCGGGATATTGCCAAAAAGGCGGAAGGTCAATTCTTCTGCGTCGACCAATCAGGCAGTGCAATCGTACAGGCAACGCCGTTTGACGAAAACCTCGCTGAATTATCACGCCAGATGGACAACACACGTATATTCTACGGCAGTCAGGAGGAAATCGCAGAGCAGGTAAACCGAGCCGAGAGAGGCGATAAGCTCTATGAAATGGCCCCTGCCGGTGCAAAAGCTGCTCGAGCCAAATTCAACGCAAGTGAAGCCGGAAGTGACAATTTTCTGGGCAGTCGTGAATTGGTTATGGACGTCTCCTCCGGTCAGATTGATTTGGAGAAACTCGAGATAGACCAACTGGACGAACGCCTACAAAAAATGACGACACAGCAGCGTAAAGAATACGTGGCTAAAATGACTGAAGAGAGAAGCCAAATTCAAAAGCAAATCGAAGAAGTCAGCCTGAAAAGACAAAACTACATTAAGCAGCAAATTCAAGAACAAAATCTTAATAATACGGATTCGCTGGACCACCAACTCTACGAATGTATCAAAGACCAGGCTAACCAGAAGAACATCGTTTACTCAGATGGACCGGTGTATTGAAGCGGAGAATCCCTAAGGAGAATTAAATATGGAAAAAGCAAGACTAACAATCACAGCAGTGTTTTTGACTTTTTTAGCTGTACACACTACAGCACAACCGCTGGAAATACCGGGCAAAATCAATAGTGTTATTGTGTATCGCGGCCAGGCCCTGGTGACACGAATCATCGAAACAGACATGCCCGAAGGAGCTTCGGAAATAATCGTATCAAATTTGCCGGGCGAGATTGTTTCCGAAAGCCTCTTTGCACAATCCGGAGATAATGCAAAGGTTATCAGTGTCCGTTATCGAGAAAAATCAATCAAAAAAGACACACGAGAGGAGGTCAAACAACTTGAGGCTAAAATCGATGATATTCAGAAAAAAATTTATGTGATCGGCAGAGACCGACAGCACAGCGGGGATTGCTGGGTTAGATATAACAAGCTCTGGGAACTAACATTACAGGGCGAGCAACAGGATTTGAATCGAGCTCTGCTGCAGCCTGAAGCCCTGAGCGGACTTACCGAATATCTGGAAAAGAAATCTATCTTTTGGCACCAGGAAAATGTCAAACTCGAACAGCAAAAAACTCAGCTCGAAAAGGAACTGGAACTATTGAATAAGCAGTTAGAGGAGCTTAAGGCCGGAAGAAGTAAAAAAGAACGGCAAGCTGTTATTTATATCGACAGCTCTGAAAAGATAGAAGGCCAGATTTCGCTGAGCTATCTGGTGAATGGTGCAAGTTGGCTGCCGCAATATAACCTGCGTGCCCTGTCGGACAAAGAAAAGATGCTTGTTGAGTACAATGCCGTGATACACCAGGCAAGCGGCGAAAACTGGGACGGTGTACAGGTCAGTCTTTCTACTGCTCAGCCTACGACCGAGGCCGGAGCCCCGGTTCTGGATTCAATGAAAGTCGGACTTCTGACGGGAGCTATATCAAAGGAACCATCAGGAGTTCCGGTCGATGCGATGAATGTACAATCGCGTATGATTGACGATTCATCAGATAAATGGCGTGATTTGACAAAGGATTTCGAAAAAAATCAGAGACAACGACGGCAAGCTGGTATCAGGGGTAAAGCCGCTCAAGGCGAATTGCAACTACTCGCCATGCACAATCAAATGATAGAACTCAAGGCCGACAAGAAAAGTCTGAGGATGATTAGACAGCAGGCAGAAACCTTCTCGCGAAACGAAGGAGTAAGCGTTACCTACGACCTGTCCGGCAAACTGACAATGCCCAGCAGGAGCGACCAGCAGTTAGTGACAATAACGTCATTCGAGGCCGATGCCGATTTCGTTTTCGTAGCAACACCGCTTCTGACCGATTATGTATATCTCCAGGCTGACTCTGTCAACAATTCTGATACACTTTTATTAGCTGGGCCGTCGAACATGTATCGCGATGGACAATTCGCAGGCAAAGGGCATTTAGAAATGGTGCCGGTCGGCAAAAAGTTTACTGTGGGCTTTGGCGTGGAAAGCCGTATCCAGATCGTTCGCGAACTTGAAGACAAAGAGATTGACAGCTGGCTCGGCAACTGGGTTGAGAATTACAAGTACCGTATTGCAATTAACAACTACAGCGACCGGAAAATCAGCCTGCGACTGATGGATAGAATGCCATATTCAGAAGATGAAGGCCTTGGTATCAGCGATTTCAAAACAAACTCCACTCTTAGTGGCAACAGAGAGTACCTCAGAAGTGCCAAGGCAAAGGGCATTCTCAGATGGGACTTAACACTCGAACCTGATACTTTCGATGAAACAGCCACGATTGTCACTTACGAGTACACCATAAAATATGACAACGATATGCACATAGCCGCTTTAGGCGGTTAAAAACTGCTGAAATTCAGCATAAAGACAGGGTTTTCGCACGTATAATGCGAGCGAAAACCCTTTTGCTTTTGGGCTTATAGCAGTAAGTTAGGCAATTGTTTTCCGCACCTTTTTCAGTTATATTCGTAACAGGTGTCATTAAATTGCAACGCTGACAGAATCGAGGCTGGTTATGCCATACAATATCAGAATTGTAAGTACTTATCCTCCGCGAGCCTGCGGCATAGGCACCTTCTCACGTCATCTCGCCAACGCCTTGGCCAACTTTACCGGAGAAGTCGGCTACGTCAGGGTAGCCGCTATCGATAAAGAAGGCCTAGCATATAATATCCCAGTGGACCTCATTATAGACCAGTATAACCCACGCTCATGGCAGGAAGTCGCCGGTACTATCGCCTCCAGAGCAAAAGAAAGCCCCAACCCAACAGTGGTATTGCTTCAGCATGAGTATGGTCTTGACCCGGCCGGGCCCGGCAAAGACGCTGAGGGTAAAAACTTTATTGAAATGGCAAAGTCATTGCGAACTTCAGGGCTTGTAACCATGGCCTATCTGCATACGGTGCTGGACAGTCCAGATGAGCACCAGAAGACAGTGTTACAGGAATTGGCAGAGCATACAGACGGACTTCTTGTCCCGACGCGAAATGCGGTTGATATCCTCGAATCAGACACTTACAAAATCGACCGCACAAAGATAAAGCACATTGACCACGGTATAAGGATGCAGAATCCTTCGCAGTATGACCGTTTGGCAATCAAACAGCAGTTGCATCTTGAAAATAAATTCCTTGTAACTACGCTTGGGCTGCAATCGCCGGATAAAGGCCTGCCGTACGGCATCCGGGCATACGGCAGATTCGTCAACGAGTCGCTCACTGAAAACCAGAGGAAACAGATTGTCTATCTTATTGCAGGGCAATGTCATCCTGAATTCGTTCAGGTCGAAGGCGGCGTACCGTATAAGCAATTCAAAGCCGACATGGAAAAAGCCCTTGCCGAGGCCGGTGTTCGCTGGTGCACACTTAACGAACTATCACCAGACAAACTTGATTGCTGCGATATTGTTTTGTGGGATATGTTTTTAAATGAAAATAGCCTGATGAACCTATACGGTGCGACCAATGTGGTAGTGCTGCCTTATCTCAACATGCAACAAATATCCAGCGGGATTTTAGCTGACACTGTCGGTTCAGGTCGAGTCGCCATCGCAACAAAATTCAGATATGCTGTGGAACTTCTGGATGCGGATAATGCAGGACAAAAAGGATTGGTAATCGGATCGCACGCCAGAGGGATTCTGGTTGACCCCTGTGAAGATTCAGTTGAACAGGTTGCACAGGCGCTGGACTTTCTTGTCTTCAACAGGGCGAAAAGGCTGGCAATGGAAAAACGTGCCCACAGGCGGGGGTATCAAATGAAATGGGATAACACCGCATGGGCCATCCTACAGTATTTGGAATTCGTCAAGGAGCAGCACGATATAGTTACAGGCCGAGGATTGGAATTTACCCGACAAAAAGCATCTGTCTTTGAAAATAGAGATCTTGAATTTTTGAGTTAACCAAGAAAACTGAATCGAACATCTACGCTTTCTGAAAGGACTTGTATGGCAAAATTTAAACTACCCCATTCAGGACACAACAAACATTTATGCTATCTCGTTAACCTGGGAATACAGGACCGTAATCCAACCGAGTACAGGAAGCTTGTTCGTGAACCCAGATTCTTATGCAAAAAATGCGGCAGAGTAGCCGCCAAGCCGCGCAATCTGTGCAAACCAGTAAAACTCTAAACCAGTTCGAATGAAAAGTAATAAAGGACAGCTCTATCATTTAAAGGAGCAAAATAATGAAAAACAATCATGGAATAATCCTAACAGCATTATTACTGCTATTTCTTGTCGGCAGTTGTTCCGAGATGGACAATATACTCGGTGCCCCTAAGCCCACAGCAAGTATAAAGTCCATCAACTTCGGGGATGTTTCCCTGGAAGCTGCATCACTGTTGTTCGACGTTGAAGTTCATAATCCCTATCCTGTGTCTCTGCCGCTGACTAACCTCAATTACAAACTCAATAGCCGAGGTAGTCAGCTGCTGGAGGGCGAGGCAGGGGCCAGCGCAAGTATTCCAGCCAAGAAAAGCGCAGTTGTCCCCCTGCAGGCCGATGTTAAGTACCTGGATTTGATTAGAGCATTTAAAGACATACGGCCAGGCACTAAAATACCATACGAGGCACAGGTGGAATTGCTGGTTGATGCCCCCGGCGTTGGTGTTTTGCCCTTGCCGATAAACAAGAAAGGTGAAATTGCGGTACCAGAGATCCCCAAGGCAAGCGATATTGACTGGGGCGAGGTTCTGCAGAAAACCATCGGTGACTAACGTCGTTTATGACACGAAGGTCATGTTTTCACTTGATTTGATACACGGAACACGTAGAATTAAGAGGATAGTTCAAAAAGGAACCATTCACAGATGCGATATTTTCTTGCTACAGTACTTCCGTTAATAGCAGTTTTGCTTTGTGGCAAGCCTATTCAATTCCTGCCCAATATAATCCTCAAAAATACTCGACTGGATTCCGGGAATAATACATGCAATTTTCGTTGTATACTCCCATCTGGTTGACAAGTGAACCTGTAGGGTAACTAAGGCAGTGTCGAAATAAAATGGAAACTTTTTAAAAGAGGTCATTATGAAAAAGTTTATTACTCTTGGGTTTATGTTCAGCCTGTTTGACCTGTGTGGCTGCCAACAGGCATACTACAAGACGATGGAGACATTCGGGTATCACAAACGCGATATCCTTGTCGAGCGGGTCGAGGAAAGCCGTGATGCCCAGGAGCAGGCCAAGGAACAGTTCAAGTCGGCCCTGGAGAAATTCAGCGAGGTGGTAACTTTCCAAGGCGGCGAACTACAGGAAGAATATGACCAGCTCAAGTCCGAACTGGATAAAAGCGAAGCAAAAGCTTCAAAGGTAAGCGACCGCATCAATGCAGTACAGGACGTAGCCGAGGCTCTGTTCAGGGAATGGGAAAAGGAGCTCGACCAATACAGCAATGAGCGATATCGGCAGTCTGACGAGGAACTTTTAACTCGGACAAAGCAAAGTTATGCGAAGCTGATGGGTGCAATGAAACGAGCTGAATCAAAAATGGACCCGGTGCTCAGCGCCTTCCGCGACCAGGTACTTTACCTCAAACACCACCTCAATGCACGGGCTGTTGCATCCCTTCAGGATGAGCTGGAAGCTATCGAGACGGATGTGGCATCGCTGGTCGCCGAGATGGAGGCCTCTATAACCGAGGCCAACACCTTCATCAGTAGCATGACTGAATGAAAACCGGTCGAGTCTAAAGTGACATTTTTCGAACCGGAGGAACGTTAAGTCCGAGAAAAGCCGGTCGGTACAAACGTTGCAGTCGGAGTTGACGGAAAAAGACAAACACATAAAACTGATATACTGTTGTTTATAGGGCCGCTGCGGAGCGCCCTTTTTTTATAACCCAACTTTTAAAGAACTTGCGTTTTAATGTCGAATTGCGAATGAAGGTGGCCCCATGCTGTTACTGTGGAGAAGGGTTTGATGAAAGACTCAAAACGAAACAACAGAATACGACTCCTCACCAAAAATCTAAACCGCCAGCGCAAAAAACAGGCGATACAGATTGACTTACTGTGCAATGACATTATCAACGCTCATCGAGATTTCCTCGATACAGTCAGAACTTTGACCTTTACAAGCGAGCTTTATGAATCGCTGATAGGCATCATTGATTTGGATAGTTTGTTCCGTAGTTGTGCCTGTATGATAAAAAAGCAAATTTCGAATGCGAACCTCGCCTTCTTCCTCAGACAACAAGACCGCTTCCAATTATATGCCTTTGATTGCAATACAAACGCCACTGACGAGGCATACCTACTGGAGCAATACTTTACGAGCGAAGTTGTAGATTCCATCATCAGGGCCAACCGTCCATGCGACATTGATGAATTGCTTCAGATGGGATTACAGGTAAATCCGGCGATCCTCAAAAACAGTTCGGCAATAACCGTTCCAATCGCAGCTAACAAGCCGATTGTCGGATTTATACTGCTCTACAAATTCTCTGGGCAGAGCTTTGACCAGCGCCAAATCAGGCTGCTTTGCGCCGTCAGACGGGGTTTGTCGCGGGCCATTCGAGCCTGCGCTGTCGCTGAGCAACCAAGCGCTTAATCTGCCTGCCCTAACCATCGATCTTTTACCCTGAGCATAACCACTGAATTGGCAGGACAATAAATCTGGAATCTTTAGTAGGTTTTATTGTCTTGCAATACCAAGAGGCTTTGCTATATTTATGGTTTTCTGCCGCGGGCAGGTAGCTCAGTTGGTAGAGCAACGGACTGAAAATCCGTGTGTCGGCGGTTCAAATCCGCCCCTGCCCAATCTTGCCCAAGGCCTGAATCCCTTTAGTTAAACTGCACACGTGTACAGAAAATTTTTCGCTGTATTCAGGAAACCGGCGAGGATATTCTTTTTTAACTGTTTCTATCAATGCCCCTATGCAGTCAGCTTTTACCAGCGCTCCCGCGGCGCCCTTATCTCCTCCGCCGAGCATTCTCGCCCCCAGCACGCCGGGCACACGTCTGGCGATATCGCACATTGCTTCAAGCTGAGGCCCTGAAATTCTGTAATGGTCTCTAAGTCCAATGCCATCTTCATTAAACAACCGTCCTACCGTCTGGAAATCCACATTCCTCCACGCATCGAGCATTTCGTAAAATCTTTGTTGTGCATGATAAATGTATTTCAGACGTTCGCAAAGGTCTGGATATTCGCCGGCAAACCGGCTCATTATTTGCTCATAACTCTCGCTTGTTCTTACATCAGCCAGAGTATTTATTTCAATGCCGTCCTCGCGTATTAAGCCGACCAATTTCTCACACTCGGCGCGACGTATTTTATAAGTTGATTTGTCCAGTCCTGCCCGAACTGTTCCTGTGTCGAGTATCACTATCTTAAAATTATCACCGCCAAGACCAAAAGGAACATAGTCAATAGACATGGTTTTCGGCTTATAATGAATCCCTGCATCCTCTCGCGCGAACATAATCATAATCTGGTCGAGCTCGCCGCATGGAGAACCTATATATTCATTTTCTACAGACTTGGCCATAGAGACTATATCGAATCGGTCATTAACTTCTATTTCATTGACCTCAAAAATTGAAAGTATCAGATTCAGCGTCAAAGAGGCACTGCGGGACATTCCTCCTCCGGGGATATTCCCATAAACAATCCCGTCAAGACCGGTTTTCAAATTGTAACCGCACTTTTTGAGTATGTAATCTATGCCGTAAGGAAACCTCGCCCAGCTATTAGTTACTTGGGCAGATGTTGGTGGAGGAACATTTCCGAGTTCATATTCAATAACACCGTCCTGAGGAAAATTTGCACTGTAAAGTCTCATTCGACCGCTTGTACTTGGCTTATAGACAAACCAGATAAACCTGTCGATGCCGACACCGAACAGTTCCGTTCCGTTATAATCACCATGCTCAACACCGAAACAAAAGCGAGATGAAGTCCGCAGAATCTTCCCTCCCAAGAGATTTATATTAACTTCGGAGGACTTGCGTATGATATTATCTATCGCCTCTTTGTCCTGCGCGGTCAAATCCATAACTTCTCAATTTACTCATCTATCGTGTAAGCCAGCCGCCGTCAACCGGTACTATCGAACCGTTTAAATACGATGCGGCCTCGGAAGCCAAAAACACAACAGCTCCTTTGAGGTCTTCCGGTTCACCCCATCGCCCTGCCGGAATTCTTTCAATGACAGCTTTGCTTCTCACTGGGTCGGACCGCAGCGCAGCCGTGTTATCAGTGGCCATATAACCGGGTGCTATGGCGTTTACATTAATGTTTTCCTTTGACAATTCATTAGCCATCAATCTTGTTAGGCCTGCTACTGCACTTTTCGAGGCGGTATATGAAGGAACAAGTATGCCGCCCTGAAAGCTGAGCATCGAGGCTGTATTTATGATTTTTCCCCCACGACCTTGTTTGATAAACACCTTTGCCACCGCCTGGCTCAAAAAGAAAAGGGTTCGAATATTTACATTCATCACATCGTCCCAGTCCTTCTCGCTGAACTCGACAAGCTGCGCGCGTCGAATTATGCCTGCGTTGTTAACCAGAATATCAATACCGCCGAGGCTCTTTATCGTAGTATCGACGATTTTGTCGACACAACCTTTTGAAATTAGATCCGCCTTTATCGCTACGCAGCGCCGGCCAAGCTCTTCTATCTGCTTTTGTGTTTGGTTCATGTCGAGTATATCAACCAAAACAATATCGGCCCCTGCTTCAGAAAGGCCTACAGCCATGGCCTGACCCAATCCCCTCGCTGAGCCGGTGACTATCGCTACCTTGTCATCGAGTTTGAACTTATTCAGAATCATTTTCGTATCCTGTCACTCTGTCCGGGTTTACCTAAACTGTTCCAGTGAAAAGGTCTGCATATCGGCGAACGCTTGGTTCTCACCACCCATAGACCAGACAAAGCTGTACTTTTTCAGGCCAGCCCCACCGTGAATAGACCAGCTCGGAGAAAGAACGGCTTGCTGGTTTTGAACAATAATATGCCTTGTCTGGTCGGGCTTGCCTATGAAATGCACCACGACAGAATCCGTGTCAATTGCAAAGTACATATATATCTCCGTTCTTCTTGCGTGGGTATGACCGGGCATAGTATTCCAAACGTTACCTTCGGCAAGGTCAGTGCACCCCATGACAAGCTGACAGCTTTTGATGCCATCCGGATGAATATACTTGTATATGGTTCTTTTGTTGGAATTCTCATCACTACCGAGCCGTAACGGTTCGGCTTCTGATTGCTTCGCATACGCCGTGGGATATTCTGCATGGGCAGGGTAGCTTACCAGATAAAATTTGGCTGACTCTTTACCATTTGTACTTTCAAACTGGATATCCTTGCTGCCCTTTCCTATATAAAGCACGTCCTTTGTACCCATTGTAAACCTATTGCTGTCCACCGTAATGGAGCCCTCACCACCGATGTTGATAATACCAACCTCACGTCGGTCGGCAAAGTGCTCAGAGGCAAGCTCTTCACTAGCCTTCAGGGCAATTGCTTCGCTGGACGGAACAACCGAGCCGATTATCGCTCTGTCATCAAACGAATAGACCAAATCTATTCTGCCGGCCGTGAAAAGATTATCCACAAGAAAGCTGTCTCTTAATTCCTTAGAATTCATCCTTTCAAAGCGAACAGAGTCAGCAACATAACGCATTTCCATTTTTTAGCCTCCTATCGATTACGCCACTTGTCAACTATTATGTTGGGTAAATCTCGCAGCAATTATACAATTGGTTTTACTCGCTTACATAATCGTAAAGGTACGTCTCAGAGGTCGCGCATCGTTATAAAATCAGAATCATTACCCATTTTCAGCTTCTCAAATACCATCGCATAAAAAATCGGTCCAATAAAGAAACTACCACTTGTTCAATGCTGATGACTTATATAAAATTATCTGCTCCTCGTCAAAGATTAAAATCGACATCGAAACCGGGCTAAAATGTCCCATGGCCTATGTGCTATGAGGCATAAAACGTGCTTTATAAAATACTCTGTTTTTAGCTCATGTGGTATCGTCTAAGCATTATAAAAACAAAAACGGCCTGCAGGAATAATCCTGCAGGCCGAATATTCTTCAATCCTTTGGATTCACGTCATTTATGCAGCTTACCACGCCAGGCCAAGCTCGGCAAAATCCCGGAAGTTTACAGTGCCGTCGATGTTAATATCGCCGGGGCCACTACCAATCCAGTTGTCACTCATTATCTTAATATCTTCCCAGTCAATGTAACCATCTCGGTTAAGGTCCGTTACGGGCGGCCAACCAAGAAGCGCACTGGAATCTACCTCGAAATCATCAAGACAGACTTCACCCTCGCTGATAATCGTACCGGAAGAACCTCCTCCTAACGATACGCCTACCGCAGATGAAGACCATTGACCGGCCAGCAGGCCTGATATGGTCTGCCAGGCATTGCCCGATCCGTACCCGCTAAAGCTTAAATATAGCTCATCCAGACCGGCATCGTAGGACATGTATAATGTACCGCCATCAGAAGCTCTCGAGACCTGACCATAGACCGCATTTCCGTCAACGACTTTCTCGTAGTAGAAATGCGCCCCGCTGTCGTTGAAATCGACTGAGAGAGAAACATAATTATCTATGCTGTTTTCAAGGACCATCCCAGCCCACCCTGAGCCGTCGGTATTACTGTAGTGGAAGTCGACCTTGACCTCGAAATCTCCCGAAGTATCGAAAGCCCAGCCGTTGGCTGTAAAGAAGGCGGAGCCATAACTGCCGACGGACATATCCTCTGTGCCGTTCCCTTCGTTATAGAGGAATTCTCTCTCTTCGGTAGTCAGGGCCTTGTCAAATATCATCGCATTGTCGATATCGCCGGCAAAGAAACGACCTGTATGTATACTTCCTGAATCAAAGTGACCGCCAAGAACAAGGGGTTCATCAGTGGCGTCAAAGCTGCTGAAGCTGCCGGCCTGGGTGGTAGTCTGTTCAACGTTATCGACATAAATCTTCAACGAATCGAAGCTGCTGCCGCCGTCATATACGCAGACAACAAAATGCCAGGCGCCATCGTTGTAAGTCGATGCAGTGGTTGTCTTGAAGCCGGCGTTATCTCCGAACCTTATCTGGCCCGCGTTCTTCCCGGCCCAGTAACCATAAGCCGTTCCCGTCGTGCCTTTACTCATTATCCAGCCGGAACCGCTCGAAGTATATCTCGTCCAAAAGGCAAGGGTCAGTGCGCCGGGGATATCCAGATTGTCGTCATCAGCAACAACTACATAATCATCCGTGCCATCGAAGGTCAACGCCCCGTCTATCCTGCCTGTAACATGATGCGCTGAAGTATTGGGATTACCCATCGCATCGATAAATGTACCGTTATAGCCGTTGCCGGAATCATCCAGGACATCCGTATTAGCGGCGTTGTCATTCATCTTCCAATGACCGATGCAGAAAGCAGCTATATTCAAATCGCTGATAGATGTAATATTCAACTGATTAACATCTTCAGCTACGCTGACGTTTGCATCCGGGGATATCCGCCAGATTGCGCCCCGCATATTGTCGTTAAAGTCGTCCAGAGGCAGGCCAATCAGAAAGGCTTCATAGTCCTGATTCAACTGGTCGGTGGTAACATTACTGTAGCTCCTCAAAGGCGGACTGAAGGTGTAATATGTCTTTACCGGTATTACCATACCGCTGAAGCCGGAATCCACCGTAGCTGTGTAGGAACCGCTTGCATCTGTGCACGGGTCGCCAGGCAGACCACTCATCTGAACATCGGCAAGACCATTGCTGTCAAACGTTACTGTACCGCTGATAGTGTATGTAACCAGTATAGTCGCACTGTAGTCGTCGCCAATATGGTCTTCGGCAACATTACTATAAACCCGCTCTGAAGGATTAAACGTGTAACCTGCCTTCGAAGGAGTTCCTGTGCCGCCGAAGCCGGGATCCACCGTGCCGGTGTAGAAACCATTTACATCAGTAATGACACTGCCGGGCAGACCCAGTATTGTAACGCCGGAAAGACCGGTAGAATCAGATAAGGCTTCTGTACCGTCCCCGTCGTTATAGAGAAGTGCCCTCTCTTCTATGGTCAGGGCCTTGTCGAATATCATCGCATTGTCGATATCGCCGGCAAAGAAACGACCTGTATGTATACTTCCTGAATCAAAGTGACCGCCAAGAACAAGGGGTTCATCAGTGGCGTCAAAGCTGCTGAAGCTGCCGGCCTGGGTGGTAGTCTGTTCAACGTTATCGACATAAATCTTCAACGAATCGAAGCTGCTGCCGCCGTCATATACGCAGACAACAAAATGCCAGGCGCCATCATTGTAAGTCGACGCGGTGGTCGTCTTGAAGCCGGCGTTATCTCCGAACCTTATCTGGCCCGCGTTTACAGCGGCCCAATAACCATAAAGACCTCCGGTCGTGCCTTTGCTTATTATCCAGCCGGAACCGCTCGACGTATATCTGGTCCAAAAGGCAAGGGTCAGTGCGCCGGGGATATCCAGGCTATCGTCGTCAGGAACAACTACATAATCGTCCGAACCGTCAAATATCAACGCCCCGTCTATCTTACCCGTAACATGGTGCGCGGAGGTATTGGGATCACCCGTCGCATCGACAAATGTACCGTCATAACCGTTGCCGGAATCATCCAGGACATCCGTATTGCCGGCATTGTCGTTCATCTTCCAATGACCGATGCAGAAAGGAGACAAATCCAGCAAACTATCAACTGCTACCGTGCCGCTGATAGTGTATGTAGTTAGTGTAGCAGTATAGTTGTCGCCAATATGGTCTTCGGCAACATTACTATAAACCCGCTCTGAAGGATTAAACGTGTAACCTGCCTTCGAAGGAGTTACTGTGTCGCCGAAACCGTAATCCACTGTGTCGGTGTAGAAACCATTGACATCAGTAACGACACTGCCGGGCAGACCCAGCATTGTAACGCCGGAAAGACCGGTAGAATCAGATAAGGCTTCTGTACCGTCCCCGGCGTTATAGAGGAAGTCTCTATCTTCAGAAGTCAGAGCCTTGTCGAATATCATCGCATTGTCTATATCGCCGGCAAAGAAACGACCTGTATTTATACTTCCTGAATCCCAGTGACCGCCAAGAACAAGGGGTTCA
>Ga0315549_1001016_pt1 | contig 30648 bp, 26 predicted proteins | sample SalMarSW160200MG_FD_203101 | JGI IMG/M metagenome (GOLD analysis project Ga0315549, IMG submission 203101) | Salt marsh sediment microbial communities from the Plum Island Ecosystem LTER, Massachusetts, United States - Salt Marsh Sediment SW1601-200 ... | reverse complement strand
GGGTCTCGCCACGTCCCCAGCAGGAGAGCGCCATCGCCAGCGTGGTCGGCCCGCAGTTGTTCCAGCCCTGGTGCTCGTGGCGCAAGCCGGTCAGTGTGATACTGATCGGAGGCGTGGGCGTTGGTGTCGGGACAGGGGTGGACGTGGGAGGCAGATATGTGGGAGTGTGGGAGGGAGCGGGGGTAGGAGTGCGGGTGGGGGAGGGAGTAAGAGTGTGGGCGAGGACAGGTGTGGGAGTATGGACAAGGGCAGGAGTGGGAAGGGTGTCCGGGTGGGGGTTGTGGCGCAGTTCCTGGAGCGGCCTCGGCAGGTAGTAGGCGTAGCGGCCCGGCAGCGCACGGATGAGCGCCGGGCAGGTCAACAAGCTGACCCCCAGCAGCATCAGCGCCGCGATCAGGACGAGGACGTAGCGTGACTTCGCCATACGCCCATCATACCAGAGATCAGCACACGGTACAAGGCGGGCCACCCGCGCCGACTGGCACGAAGAGGGAATCTGTGGCATACTGGGCAGTGGTTCAATGACCAATGAACGAAAGGCTGGACGCTGGATGCTAGACACTGGAAGGCAACGTGAAACCTGGAACCTCAAACGTACCCTTGTTGTTAGCGTCGTAGGGGCGTTTATCCTATCCGCCGTGTTGGCGGGCCTGACCGCGTGCCAGCCCGCGACACCTGCCCTGCCGCCCCCCACCCCAACCCCTTGGACTGAAACCGCGCCGCCGGACTCTTTGCCTGAGGGCCCCTGCGAACTCGAGCGATTCGCTCCTCCCGAAGACTCGGCCGCAGCGCCTCAGGACGAAGCAGCGACCGTCACACCACTCCTCACTGCCCCCCCCACCCCTTCGCCGACTTTCACACCCGCCCCTCCCACGCCTTCGCCGACCTTCACACCTGTCCCCACCCCCGACGCCACCCTCACCCGTGGGCCGTACCTCCAATCCGTCACGCCCAACACCATCATCGTCGTCTGGGAGACCGACCGGCCCAGCCATGGGGAGGTGGCCTACGGCAGGACGGAGGTGTACGGTCCGAGCGTGGCCGACCAGGCGGAGGGCACGCGCCACGCCGTCACCCTCACCGGCCTGACGCCCTCCACCGTCTACCACTACCGCGTTGAAAGCGGCGGCGCGCCGCTGAGTGAGGATAGCGAGGACGCGACCTTCCGCACCGCCGCCGGCCCCGATCAGACCGCCTTCACCTTCGTCGTCTTCGGCGACACCCGCACGCAGCATCAATGCCACCAGGCGGTGGTGGAGCGCATCGTCGCCGTGGAGCCCGACTTCGTGTTGCACACCGGTGACCTGGTGGCCCACGGTAACGCTGACCACGAGTGGGAGACTTTCTTCGAGATCGAGCGGGAACTGATGGCCCACGTCCCCCTCTTCCCTGCGTTGGGCAATCACGAGGGCAATGACCCGCGCTACTTCGATCTCTTCTACCTGCCCGGCAACGAGCGCTGGTACGCCTTCGACTACGGCAACGCCCGCTTCGTATGCCTGCAGGTGGACGGCCTCGCGGACTTCGGCCCCGGCAGCGAGCAGTACGATTGGCTGGAGGAGACACTGGCGACCAACACGCAGCCCTGGCTCTTCGTCTATTTCCACATCCCGCCCTACAGCTCAGTACAAGATAACCTCGAGGGCAACGTGCGCCAGACGCTGCCCCCGCTTTTCGAGCGGTATGGGGTAGACGTGGTATTCAACGGCCACAAGCACAACTACGAGCGCAACGAAGTGAACGGCGTCACCTACGTCGTCACCGCCGGGGGCGGAGCGCCGCTGTACGCGATGCAGGAGCGGGAGCCGACGCAGGCCGCGTTCGTGATGGCATACCACTTCACGCTGCTGGAGATTGACGGCGACCACCTCCGGGCGGCGGTCATTTCCAGCGCGGGGGAGGTGCTCGACGAATTCGAGCGCAGTGCGGACTGACGGTAATGGTGCCTCAACCAGCGGATCTCGAATGAGCGGACCCTGGATGCGACCAGCAAGCAGTGCCTGGGCGCGACAGCCTCCGTGACAGGTCGCAAAAGCCGGGCACGTAGCACAGTCGGCAGGCACCAGGGAACGCCAGTGGGTCATGGCCTCACCTTGCCACGCCTCTTCGATGGACTGGGTTCGGAGGTCTCCGGCAATGAGAGGCGCGTGGTTGCACGGGCGCATTCGCCCCCACGGGTCTATCGTGGCAAAAGTGCTGCCATCTTTGTTTTGTCTTCCTCCTGAGCCTGTCGAAAGGATGGTCACCGCCAGCGCCTCCCGGTCCTGGGGGAAGATGAACTCGAAAGCCGGATCCGGGAGCGTCTGCAGACGGCCTTGAGAACGGTCCCGTAACTGGTTGTTCCGTGGGTCATTGTTCATCGACTCACCGGTTCTCCAGCCGGAACCCGTGCCCCCGCACAGTGACGATGTAGGCGTGATCCGGATCCACGGCCGAGATGCGGTCACGCAGACGGCGCACCAGCGCGTCAATCGCTTGCTCGGAGATACCCATCGTCTTTTCCTCGGGCCACACAGTCGCCACGACCGCATCCCGAGAAATCACCCGCCCTTCGTGGTCGAGCAGTAACTCCAGCAACCGATACTGGGCCAATGAGAGGGGCGGGGTTAATTCATGCCCCCCGATAAAGACCCTTCTGGCCGCCCGGTCAATGCGCAGCCCCCTGTTGGGGCCGGTTAACTCCAACGGCAGCGTCGCGTCGGCGCCTACGAAGCCCATCTTGACGCACAGCGCGATTTGTATCTCGTCCCCATCTTTCAAACGGCAGGGCCTATCGCGCACCTCCCGGCCATTGACGTAAGTGCCGTTCTTGCTCTCCAGGTCGCGCAGCAGGTAGCCGCCGTCGTCTCGATCGATCTGGGCATGGTAGCGCGAGACTTGCCGCTTCGATAGCACGATGTCGCAATCCGACCCTCGCCCGATGGTCACTCGATCCTGATCTATGATCCATCGTTGCCCTTCCAGCTCTCCCTCGTAAATAATGAGCATTGGCATTTCCTGTCGCGCCATCATTGCCTCCTTGACAGAATGGCCTTTCTCAATTATGATGCCACTAGCCGCAACGGAGAGAAGAGGAGAAATCGTGGCCCGCCTGCTTGCACCTGGAACCGTCCTGCGCGGACGGTACAAAATCATCGCGCCTGTTGGCCAGGGGGGTATGGGCGCGGTATACCGCGCTGAGGACCTGCGCCTGGAGGGTCGCATCTGTGCGATCAAGGAGGTCCGCCCGGACCCCGACGCCACGCCGGAGGAGCTGACTCAGGCCCAGGAGCAGTTCCACCGTGAGGCCTTCACCCTGGCGCGACTGGACCACCCCAATCTCCCCAAAGTCTCTGATACGTTCACCGAGCGCCGGCGAGAATACCTGGTGATGGATTTCGTCAGTGGGCAGGATCTGCGTCAACTGATGGAGGAGAAACGTCGTCGAGGAAAGTTCCTCGACGAGGAAAGGGTACTCCGGTGGGTCGATCAGTTGTGCGATGCGTTGGAGTACCTCCACAGCCAGAACCCTCCTGTGCTCCACCGCGACATCAAGCCGGCCAACATCAAGTTGACCCCTGGCGGGTTGATCAAGCTGGTGGACTTCGGGCTGGTTAAACTGCTGGCGGCGGACGACTCCCGCACCATCACCGTGCTGCAAGGCCGGGGCACCGTCGCCTATACCCCGTTGGAGCAGTATGGTGGGGATACCGGCCACACCGACGCCCGGTCCGACATTTACTCGCTTGGCGCCACGCTCTACCATCTGTTGACCAATCAACCTCCAGCAGATGCCAAGCAGCGTTTCCTCAACCCCAATGTGCTCGTGTTCCCCCGAGCGATCGATCCACGCATCTCTCCCGCCACAGAGCGTGCCATCCTGACGGCCATCGCCATGCATCCCGATCCACGCCCACCCAACGTGGCAGCGTTTCGCGAACTGCTACACACCAATTCGCTTCCCCCTTCTTTAACTACTCTAGTTCCTGCGCAAGGGGAGTGGCGCCGGGCGGTAATCGAAAACCGGGGGTTGCTGGCACTGGCCGCCGTGATGCTCATCCTCGCGGTATTGGTGACCCTCTTCAATTAGCCGTTAGCGGTCAGCAGTTGGCGATCGGCTACTGCGGCTCGACAGCCTCCTATTCAGGTCGTCTCTGCCGGCTGGCAGTCCATGCGATGAGCAGCGGCACCATGCCGCCAAGCAGCGCCATCCACCACGCAGCCCACACGCCACTTCGCTCTCGCAACCAGGCGGCTCCGGGCAGACGTAGAGCGTAGACCAGATACAGCGCCAGTCCTCCCATCGCACACCACAGCACCAGGCGCAGCGCCCGGCTGACTGGCCCGCTGTTCACGCGCACAACGTAGTACCCTGTACCGCTGACGACCAGGACGCCGAACAACGCCAAGACCAGGTCCAGTGGCCCAACCCCTTCGTCGGCAGCGGGTGTCTCCTCCTCCTCGTCTACCGGACCAGGTGTGGGGGTTGGCGTCTCTTCGGGCATAGGTTCCGGCTCCCTCGTAGGCGTGGGCGTCGGTATGATGGGCGTAGGGCTGGGCGTGGGCGTACTAGGCACGACAATAGCCACCTCTCCCTCTTGGATCGTGATCTGCAGGGCGATTGTACGTGGAACAGGGTCTGCTTGGATGGAAATGTCGAGTTGGCCTGTTCGATCCAGCGTAACCGTCGTTTCGGCCACGCCATCATGGGTGATCGCAATACCAGAGTGTTCCAGCCCTTCTTGTGGATAGGTGAATATGAACTGGACAGGGGTACCGTCGGGCACCGAGTGGCCATTGTGATCCACGATCACTCCGGTGCGCAACCTTAACTCATCGCCGACCTCAAGTTTAGGCGGCTCTGGCGTTGGCTGGCCCTCCTCAGCCGGCTCTGGCGTCGGCTGACCTTCCTCAGACGGCCCGCCGATGTAGTAGTAGAGAGCGATGATTTGCTCAGGGTCGGGGGAAGTCTGAATCAGCAGGTCATAGTTGACGCCAGTCACACTGACCGGCAGGGTTCCCGCCTGTGCAGGCTCACCAAATAGCGCCCGCACCGAAGCCTCAATGAAAGACTCTATCCGGCTGTAGGCCACGTAGTAGGCGCTCAGTTTGCTGATCTCGGTCGCGTCCAGGTAGTAGGGGGCATCATAAGCCAGCACGACCAGATGTGGGTCACGTAATGCATCGGCCCGCTCGGCAAGAAAACGTCGCACAACTTCTGACCGTGGTGGATCAGCAGTCGGGTTGAGCATGGCGAAGATGATCCAGTCGGCCCTTCGCAAGGCCTCTTCGACAGGGTGAAGCAGGGTTGGCGTGATGACTTCTCCAGCCGCAGGGGTCGGCGTAGGGAGCGGAGGCGGCGTGCTCATGTATTCTTCCAGTTGGTCGAAGGTGAAGTTAGCCAACAGTGAGGGATTGACCTGCCCTGTCGCATCAGGGCCATAAAGCCGCAAGATTGTGTCACGCAGCGCGAGGGGGTCAATGTAGGGCACCGGCGCACACGTGGCACAGGGCTGTCCCTCCTGACCGTCGGTGAAGACGACGATGTTGTCTTCGAAGGTCGGAGGCGCGGGGACCAGGTCGGGTGAGGGAGGAGAGAGCAGCGTGACGGCGTCGCGGCCAATGGCTGATAACGCTTCTAGACCAAGCCCTACCTGTTCGCCGGCTGTCTCCGCATCCGGCTGGGTAGCAGCGAGCCCAAACGTGCCACCATAGAGTGCAAGTTTCAGCCGCAATATACGCGCCACAGCCGCATCCACCGACGCTTGAAACGCAGGATCACTGTCGTACCTCTCACGAAAGAAGGTAATCGTGGACTTGATATTGGCGACCTGGTCTTCCCATTCGTCGCCGAGCGCGAATTGGGAGAGAAGCAGGAGATCATTGCCAGCGAGGAACGCATCTTGCGCGATGCGGCGGCTGTTGAAACTCTCCTCGCTGGGATCGTAGAAACGCCGCAGCGCACGCACACCCAGTCCGTCGGAGACTGTCACCCCACCCTGCTCGCGCCAGCCAGCCAACTCTGGCAATCCTAGCAGCCGCTGGAGCACCTGGCTATCCACGCTGATCGGGCGGGTGGCGACGAAGCGACCACCCTCCAACCCCCGAAAGCGGATGTGAGATACCATCACCCCATCCGGGCGCGCCAGTAGATCATCTGCCTGCGCCACAGCAAAAAAGGGAGCCAGATCAACCTGCCTTAGTTTCTCCAGCGTGCGCTGTACGGTGGAGACCTCTTCATTGAGCGAACGGTCGGAGGCCCCCAGGCCGGGGAAGTGCTTCGCTACGACCGCCACTTGCCCCTCGGCCCCTTCATGGACACCCCGGATATACGCCTGTCCCATCCGTCCCACCCAGAACGGCTCGCCCCCGAAGGTTCTCACACCCAGGTCACCGGCGCTTTCAGGGCGTGGGTTTTCGAGCACGTCCAGCGACGGCCCCAGCAGTATATTGATGCCCAGAGCGCACAGTTCCTGCCCCACAATCTGGCCTACGGTCTCAGCGTAGGTCGGGTTCCAGGTGGCTCCCAGCGCCATCTCAGAGGGCAGCGGGGTCGTCCCGTTGACGATGCCGGTGAAGGGCATGCCGTTCCCCTCATGGTGCACAGCGATAAAGAGAGGGACGAAAGGACCTGGGAGGGCTTCTTCCTCAACGAGCGTCTCGGTCACCGGTTGTGTCGCCGCCCAGACGGTCCCTTGGAGTTGACTAACCAGCGTAGCCACCTGTGCAGGCGTGTCGCCCTCGTTGACAATGTTACCGCTATCAGGCAGAAGCACCACCCCGCCGACGTGATAATCGCGGATCAATTCCGCGATGACAGCATCCTCGGTGACCTCAGCCCCGGGGAAGGTGACCAGGAAGAGTTGCCCGACCTTGACGGCGCTGGACATACGCTCCATCAGCCGCGCAACTTCATCTTCCCCCTGCGCATGGGCCGTCCTGAGCGGTACAAGGGGTATCAATATGGTGACCACTAGGGCCAGCGTAAGTAGCCGTTTCAATTGAACCATTTCACCCAGCAGGGCCTATTGTACCTGAAATGGGGCGGAGCGCAATCAAAGAACCCCGGCTTCTGACAGTAGGGCGGCCTTCCATGGCCGCCAAAGCCGGGACCTTGCTCAGTCGCGCCCTTCAGATCACCAGCCTTTGACCCTCCCGAAGGCCACGTTGGGTTTTCCGACGGCTTGTGATTCGCCCTTATTCCCGTTCCTCTTCTTTTTCCTTCTCCTCTTTCTTCCCCTCTTCCTCCCCTTCCTCCTCCCACCCGATGATCCAGACGCACAGGCCAGCCAGGCCGATGGTGGCTACGATCAGGGCAGCCCACTGCCCCGGCAACAGGCCCACATCGCGAGCGGACCAGACGAGGATGACCACCATACCTATGGCCAATACCAGCCAGGCTGTCAGGCGTGGGTGCTGAACGACGAATTGCTTCAGAGAAGACATACTCACCTCCGATGAAACTTGCGCCTCGTTTGCCCGATCACAGCGGGCGGAGCACGCGTGTATCACGTAACTGCTTCACCAACACGGTATCGCTATATTCTAGCCGACCTTCACGGGCGGCCTCCCGCCACGCCTTCAGCAAGTCAATGACGGCTTGAGGCTCGTACCCGAGCGCTCTGCAGCACTCGACCAAAGCGGGAGGGGCCGGACGCGGCAGGAATAGCAACGCTGCCTCACACTGTAACTCAGCCGCAGCCCGCTCCATCTCAGCGAACAACGCTTGACCAACGACAACGCGCTCGGAAACCGACCCAACTAGAAAGTCGGTTACCCTGACCACGAGGTTCTCGGCCTGCCATCCGAGCATTCCAACCAGGTTGCCATCCCGCTCGGCCAACAGGAAGCCCACACTGCCAAAGCGTTCGATGACCATCAGTTCATCAACCTGCATCCGCCCTTGCCAGGCACGATTGACAAACGCGGCGATTCTACCTGCATCTCCCACTTTGGCCCGTCGCACCGTAATCTCTCGCCGTTGTACCATGTTTCATTTCTCCTCTACCCATCAAGATCAAGTGATAATTATACTCTAAATGTCTCTCTCTTCCAAGGTCAGTGCTCTCCGCCACCTTCTCTTCTGGTCAACCGCTCCCATGCCGCCTGTACCTGTGCCTGCGTCCGCGCAAGCGTGCCTGAGGTGTCAATGACCACGTCGGCGCGGGCGATTTTCTTCTCCTGGGGAGACTGTGCTCGCACGCGCTGCTCGGCCTCGGCCCAGTTCAAGCCCCGTCCACCCATAATACGGTAAACCTGTTGCTCCGGTCGGCAGGTCGTCACCCATACGCCGTCGCAGGCGTCGGCCATCCCCACCTCGATCAACTTGATGGCCTCGACCACCACGACGGCAGCGGAGGTGGCACTGATGCAGCGATGGATCGCCTCAAGGATGGCGGGATGGACGATGGCCTCCAGTCGCGCCAACACCGCGGGGTCGGCGAAGACCAATGCCCCCAGTCGCTTCCGGTCAATCTCGCCATCGTGGTCTAGCATCTCCGGGCCGAAGGTTTCGACGATCCGTGCGTGGGCAGGAGTGCCGGGCTGCATCACCTCGTGGGCTACCTTGTCCGCGTCAATCACTTCTGCGCCCAGTTCGGCCAGCATCTCAGCGACGGTGGATTTGCCCGTGCCGATGTTGCCCGTGAGGCCGATGAGCAGCGGACGCTGGCTGTTCATTGGGCCCGGCGGTGCCCCTCCCCCCACCGCCGGCAGGGGCTTCATCGGTGACCACTGGCTCATCAGCCCATATCCGTCCAGGCGGCGAGCAGCGCATCCAGTTCCGCCTCGACCCAGGCGTACTCGGCACCCAATTGGCGCACCCGCTCGACCGCCTTCCGCTCGCTGGCGACGGCCAGTTGCCCCTCCAATCGCGCCAGGTGCATCTCCAACTGGTGGATCGTCTGTTCAAGTTCGACCTGACGGCGGGCCCGCCGCGATGCCTCCCGTTCTGAGGCTTTGCGAGCCTCCCGCGCGCGCTCTCTCTCCGTTTTGACCCGAGTTTCCTGGGGCACCCCCTTCTGCTGACGCCGCGGCGCCCCCCAGCCGTGGTACTCCTCGTACCCCTCCTTGAATTCCCACAATTGCCCATCCTCAATCGCCCACACGCGGGTGGTCAGCCTGCGAATCAGGTAGCGATCGTGAGTCACGATCAGCAGCGTGCCGCCAAATTCGGCAAGCGCCTCTTGCAGCACCTCCTGAGAGGGGATGTCGAGATGGTTGGCCGGCTCGTCGAGAATCAAGACGTTAGCACCCTCCAGGGCCAGGACAGCCAGCGCGACGCGGGCTTGCTCACCGCCGGAGAGGTCGCCGACGCGTTTGAAGACGTCATCACCGGAAAAACGGTAACGGCCCAGCAGGTTCCTGGCCTGGCTGCTCATCAGTTCGCCAGTGCCCAAGATGGTTTCGAGCACGGTTTTTTCGGGGACGAGATCCACGTGCCCCTGGGCAAAGTAACCTAGATGCACACTCGCTCCAATACGCACGTGCCCGGCAAGCGGCTGAACCTCGCCCATAATAGTGCGTACGAGCGTGGTCTTGCCAGAACCATTAGGTCCCAACAGCGCCACCCGCTGCCCTCGCCGCAGTTCGACCTCCTCGGCTGTGAAGAGAGGGGCCGCCGGGTCGTAGCCCACAGTGATGTCCAGGCCCAGTACCAGGTCACCGCTGCGGGCTACATTGCCCAGAGTAAGGCCCATCGGACGATACTCCTGCGGCCGCTCGATCCGCTCAATCCGCGCCAACCGTTTTCGCCGCCCCTTCGCCTCAAGGCTGCGCTGGCCAGCGATGTTGCGACGGATGAACTCCTCAGTCCGAGCGATAAACTGCTGCTGCCGCTCGTACTTGGCCTGCTGGAGAGCCAAGCGCTCGGCTTTCTGAGCAACATAGGCGCTGTAGTTGCCCCGGTATCGCCCGAGCCGCCCCCACTCCAGTTCCCACACCCGCTCGACGACCCCGTCGAGGAAAGCCCGGTCGTGGGCCACGACGACCACAGCTCCCTTCCACGCTTTGAGATAATTCTCCAGCCACTCAATGCCCGCCAGGTCGAGGTAGTTGGTCGGTTCGTCCAGCAGCAGCAAGTCAGGCTCCTCCAGCAAGAGGCGAGCCAGCAGGGCGCGCGTCTTCTGTCCTCCGCTGAGCTGTAGGACGAGACGATGGAAATCATCCTCATCGAAACCCAGGCCGGAAAGCACCTGCTCGATGCGCTGCTCGTATGTGTAGCCGCCGGTCAGTTCAAACGCTTCCAGGGCTGAGCCGTATCGCTGTAACACCTCCCCACGGGTGGCAGAATCCGCCATAGCGGCCTCCAGGCGGCGCAGTTCGGCGGACTGAGCCTGCAGGTCGGCGAAGACTTCTAGCATCGCCTCCCACAGCGTGCCGGTGCCGGAGAGATCGGCCTGCTGAGGGAGATAGGCGATGTATAGACCCTTAGCCCGATGGATGGTACCGGCTGTGGGTTCTTCCAACCCGGCTATCAGGCGCAGTAGAGTCGTCTTGCCTGAGCCATTAGGCCCGACCAGGGCGATCTTGGCTCCATGGGGAATATCGCAGGACACACCCTCGAAGATGTCCTCAGGGCCATATGACTTGGCTAGATTGCTGACAGTCAGGATGGACATAGGAAACGTGTCGCGTGCCTTGGTTCTAACGTGAATCATGGGTAATTATACCACGAGGCTAGAGCGTGCCAACCTTGCCACCAAAGTCATTTTGTAGTACACTTTGAACCAGTAGCCAGTAATTAGCAGCAGCGGTTGGCGACCAAGCGATTGTCAAACAGCCAAAATCCAGCCGCCAACAGCCAGAAAGAAGGAGGATCGCGATGTCCACTAAATTGGGTGCCCACGTCCTGCGGGCCGCCACGGATTTAGGCGAATACATCCAGGCCCGCCCGGCAGTGATCAAATTCGTGGGCGATTGGGGAATGGCCCTGAATGTCCCGAAGGGCACTGTGGTGATCGGTCGCAGGCATCAAGGAGACTACGATGCCCAACTCCAGAAAAACACTGGGAAGACGCCCCTCGAAGCAGCGCAGCAGTTCATCCAGGATCAACTGGAAACGTATCAGTCCAATCCCCACATCAAGTACTGGGAAGGGCACAACGAGCCGGTTTGGAACGACGAGGAAGGCATGGGCTGGTATGCCCAGTTCGAGGTGGAGCGGATGCGACTGATGGCCGACCTGGGATTTAGGTGCGTGATCGGGAACTTCGCCACCGGCTCGCCGCCTCTGGCTCTGTGGCCCGCTTTCTTCCCAGCCCTCCAGGCCGCCAGGCAGTATCAGGCCATTCTCGGCCTCCACGAGTACAGTTGCCCCTGGATGTGGTGGATGACGGGGAAGCATCAACTGGATCCCAACGCGGATGAGGGGGATGAGGGCTGGACGACGCTGCGTTACCGTAAGGTCTACCGCCAGCACTTAATCCCCAATGGGCTAGGTGACGTGCCGTTAGTGATCACCGAGTGCGGCATTGATCCGCTGGTGAATCCCAAGCCGCCGGGCGCGCAAGGCGGGGCCTGGAAACAACTGGGCGGGTTCTGGAGCGCGCACGACAAAGAACCAGACAAAGCCGATTATTATTACCGGCAATTGGTCTGGTACGACAAGGAAATGCAAAAGGATGACTACGTCATCGGCGCAACCATCTTCACCTGGGGCAATTTTGGCGGTCCGTGGGAGAACTTCGACGTGGCCGGTACGGAGGTGGCCAAGAAACTGATCACGTATACGCAGGCAAACCCGGCCAAGTCCTTTAAGTACCCCGGCGTCGGGGAACCCCGTGGGCATCCCCGCGCTCAGTACGAGCGCACCTACGTGCTCCTACCCCCCAAAACAGACGCCGCCTGGGCGCGGGCTGTGGTGGAGGGCGCGTGGGGTAAGAAGCGTTACACCATCGGCAGCAGTGCCGACGACGCGGGCATCGGTAACTTGGACGCGCGGCGCGTGATCGCGGTCAATCCGCAGAAATGGCCCGGCTCTCTGAGTTTGGAGGATTTCTTCAAGAAGTACTATCCGGATGTCGAGTACAAGCCCATTACGGCTGCAACACCTGCGGAACTGGCAGAGAAGTTAGCCAGCGAGTAGAGCGACACCGCGCCATCGGCGGCACGATCCGCACGCCACCCGGCACCGGCATCCCCGACCACTCGGCCAGTTGCCGGAGCCGCCGCATCAGCCGCTCGGTCACCGTCAGCGAGGCCAACCCTTCCGCCTCCTCCGTGGCGTACCGCAGTCGCGCGCTCAGGTCTCGCAGCAGGCTCAGCGCCAGCGCAGGCGACTTCCGCAGACAGTAGAGCAGCACATCGCGGTGCAATTCCAGCGTCCGGGTCTCTTCCAATGTCTCCACGCTGGCTGAGCAGGGCAGGTACTCAAACAACGCCATTTCTCCAACGATCTCCCCCGGCCCGAGGATGCGCATCGCCAGCGCATCGCCAGCTCCCGCCCGTCCTCTCCTATCACTAAGACCCGCACACTACCCCGCATGACGACGCGGCAGGTAGACCCTGGCTCTCCCTGGTAGAAGATCACTTCACCCGCCCCATCGCATAGTACCAGCGCGTTATTGCCTTTCCCTGCTTCCTCTGGTATCCTATAAAACATGACCGGGTTTCGCCCTCAAGGACTAGAACGGAAAGAAGGTAACAAGATGAAAATGCGAAGTCTCTTACTATTAGTGCCACACGGCTGTCCACGACAATGAACACGAAAAAGACACAGAACCGGCTCGGGCCCGGCATCCTGCTCGTGGCCCTACTGCTGGGGGGCGGCAGCGTCCCCCAGCATGCCAGCACCCGCGCTGCCCCCCTCCAGGCTGTCCAGGCTCCCGTCCTCAAGTGGCAGCACGGCGGCTGCTACTCCTCCTGGTGCGAGACCGGCTGGTATTCCTCCCCCGCCGTGGCCGACCTGGACGGTGACGGATCCCCAGAGGTCATTGGAGCCGCTTACACCCTCTTCGTCCTCAACGGCGAGGACGGCTCCCCGCAATGGAGCGTTGACCCGGCTGGCAGCCGGGTGTGGCCCGGCGTCGTCGTCGCCGACCTGGACGGGGACGGTGACCCGGAAATCGTCACCGCGCACGGTGGTGGCTACGTCCACGTCTTTGACCACGCCGGGAACACCGTCTGGTCGCAGCACCCCGTCAGCAACGAGTTCCGCTCCCTGGCCGTGGCTGACCTGGACGGCGACGGCGATATGGAGATCGTCGTCGGGTTGGCACGCCTGAACCGCGTCAACGCCTGGGTCTTTGAACACACCGGCAGCATACGGGCTGGATGGCCCCAGTTGAGCAACGACGAAGGCTCAGCCGCTGGCCTGTACAACGACAACATCGGCCTGGGCGACCTGGACGGCGACGGCCTGTTCGAACTGGTCATCCCCTCCGACACCATCACCATCTGCGCCTACGAGCCGGACGGCACTCACCTCCCGACACACGAGATGTACCACGGCCACTCGGGCCACGACATGGATCACTGGGGCGAGGTGCCGGCCTACGTTGACCTGGAATACGAGACCCGTGGCTGGGGGCCGTGCTACACCGAATCCACGGCCCGGGCCAACTTTGCCAACGGACCGGCGAACGTCGTGGACGTGAACAGAGACGGCGTTAACGAAGTGGTCGTCATCGGTGACGTGCACGACTGTCACACCAGCCCCTACACTGACCTGTACAACGGGCCGTATATCTTGAACGCCGACCGCAGCCGTTTCAACGCGGATGGCTTCGACTGGACGACCTTGCCTGTGGATACGGGCGCACCAGTGATCCAGAATTACAACGTCATAGAAAGTGTGCAACCGAACCCGGTGACGGTGGACCTGGACAGCGATGGCAACTTGGAGATCATTTACCCATCTTATGATGGCCGGATGCACGCCTTCTGGCTGGACAAGACCGAACACGGCCACTGGCCCTACTCCGTCTACAACGCTGGTGAGGGCTTTTACCGCTTTGCCTCCGAGCCGGTCGTGGCCGACCTGGACAACGACGGCCACCCCGAGGTCATCTTTGCCTCGTGGGCGCAAAAGGGCACCTACCAAACCGGCAAACTGCACATCCTGGACTACCTGGGCAACCCCCGGCATGAAATAGACCTGCCCGCCGCCTACGGCAGCCCGGACTGGAACGGGGGACTGGCCGCCCCCACCCTGGCAAACATTGACGGCGACGCCGACCTGGAAGTGGTGCTGAACACCGCCCATTCCGGCCTGGTGGCCTACGACCTGCCCGGCACGGCGAATGCCCGCATCCTGTGGGGCACCGGCCGGGGGAACTATCAGCGCACGGGATCACCGCTGTACGGATCGCTCGAGAACTCACAGGTCAGTGTGTTTCCCTCTCTGCCTGGTCCCGGCGACGCGCTGACCTGCACCATCTGGCTGGAAAACCCCGGCCCGGCGCTGGGGGGCGTCTGGGTCACTGACACATTGCCCGCCGAGGTGTATTATCTGGGGAACGTATGGGCCTCCTCTGGCAGTTACGGCGAGGCAGGAGGCGTGATTACCTGGACAGGAACGGTGCCCACTGCTGTGCCCATTACCATCACCTTCGGAGTCACTGTCAGCCAGCAGATCACCATGCCTTATGCTATCCCCAACACGGTGCTGATAGATGACGGCCTGGGCAACGTGTTGCAGCGGCCAGCAGGGGTCATCGTCAACGGCTACGCCCTCTACCTGCCGATCATTCAGAGGCAGTGACGCAGAGATTGGCGATGGGCGCATCCCCGATCACTCTTTAGGTCCAGGCTATTTGCCAAATCACCTCCCTACCAGTAAAATAAAAAAACGTGCGCTATGCTCGGTACGTCACTTGTAAAGGTGCGCAATGGCCATCAAGATTACCGAACGAGAAGTCGCCGCCGACTTGGCCGGCGAACTGGATCACCTCCTTAAACAGGGCAGTTACCCCTTTCAGAAAACCACGGTGGAATCTCACGCCAGTAGTGGCTACCCTGACATCACGGTTTGGACGGACTACGCGGCCCAACAAGCCTTCGCCTCCTGGAAACTGAAGGCCCCCGGCCTCAAGGAAGACCTCTCCAAACTGCCCCAGAAATCCCAGAACCTGGGTGTCTCCTTCGTCGTCGTCTGGAACTTCCAGCATGGCACGCTCTACGAGATCATGCCGGACGGCTCTCTGCACCCCCTCAAGTCCTATCCCAAGCCTCTCCTTAACACTCTGGATGAATGGAAAGTTGTCCCCAAGCGGCTAGCCGTGATCCAGCAGGCCAGGCAGATTCTGGACGACCTGGATCACCTCTATCAGCAGGGAACCGTCCATGCTTTCGTCCCTGACAAGATATACTTCATCTCCATCCTCCAGAAAGCCGTCCGGGAACTCCACCCCCTCCTGCAGCGACATCTGTTCGACAAGAAGAAAGATACCCACGTCCGGCAGCAGGTAAACCGGTGGGCGGTCAAACAGGGCATCCCCACCGGCACGCCCGACCTGGATGACACCATCGCCCGCCAATGGGCCTACTCCTTGGCCCTACGCATCCTTTTCTACTTCACCGTTCGCCGCCACTATCGTGGCCTGCCCGACCTCAAGCCCCTCCCCGGCAGCGCACAGCCCGTCGCCGACCTGCTTCAGAATGCCTTCTCCAAAGCCCAGGCAGTGGACTGGCAAGCCGTCTTCGAACCCAGCCCGCTGGATCAACTGGGCTTCCCCGCCGGGGCCGACCCTGTCCTGGACAATCTGCTGAGGGATTTCCACCGCTACGATTTCAGCCTGCTCAAGGAGGATGTCATCGGCGAGATCCTGGAGGGGCTCATCCCAGACGAGGAGCGTCACGCCCTGGGCCAGTACTTCACCCGTGAGGACCTGGTGGACTTTATCATCGGCTTCGTGGCCGACCACCCAGACGCTGCCTACCTGGACCCCACCTGCGGCTCTGGCACTTTCCTCAACCGCCTCTACAGCCGCCTGCGCTGGCTATCTACCTATCGGGCCAGCCACGCCGATCTTCTGGAGCGACTCTGGGGTGTGGACATCGCTCATTTCCCGGCCGAACTGGCCACCATCAATCTCTTCCGCCAGGACGTGAAGGACGTGTCTAACTTTCCCCGCGTCATCACGGAAGACTTCTTCCGCATCCAACCAGGGCAAACCTTTCAATTTCCACCACCCAAAGCCATCGCCCCCGACTACCCCAAAGTCCAAGTGCCAATGCCTACCTTCCACGGACTCGTCGGCAACTTCCCCTACATCCGCCAGGAGTTGACTGAGCGGCAGAACCCAGGCTATAAGCGGCAAATCACGCAAGCCATCGCGCTGGAGTGGTTCTGGAATGACCGTGACATCTTCACCCTCAAAAGGACCCCCGAGGCTGAGGTCGAGGCGATAGCGGCCAGAGTGAAGCAGGAGCAGCAGAAGTGGCTGGAGACTCAGGTGCAGAAAGGGCGCATAGACCTGCACCTCTCCGGCCAAGCCGACATCTACGCTTACCTCTTCCTCCACGCTGCCGCCTTCCTGCCAGAAGGGGGACGCATCGGCGTCGTGACCTCTAACTCCTGGTTGGATGTGGCCTACGGGCTGGAACTGAAGCGCTTCTTCCTACGCCACTTCAAGGTAGTCGCCGTCGTCGCCTCGTGGGCCGAACCCTGGTTCGAGGACGCCGCCATCAACACCGTCTTCACCATCCTGGAGCGGTGCAAGGACCCAGAGCAGCGGGCCAACAACCTCGTTCGCTTCGTCAAGGTGAAGCGCCCCCTGGCTGAACTCCTGCCCCGTGACCTGCTGCTCAAGGAGCACGAGCGTTGGTTAAAGGTGGACGCCCTGGTGAACAAAGTCCGTATGGCCGACGCGCAGTTGGCGACCTGGAACACCGCTGGTGAGGTAGAGGTGCCGAAGGGAATCAACGCGGTGGAAGACGCCGACCTGCGCATTCGCCTGGTGCGCCAGGCCGACCTGGAGACGGAAGTACAAGCACAGGGGAAGCAAGCCAAGTGGGGGCCTTACCTGCGTGCCCCCCAGGTCTACTTTGACCTGCTGAAGGAAACGGGCAGTAAACTGGTGCCCCTCACAAAGGTGGCCGAGGTACGGCGTGGCTATACGACAGGCATCAACGATTTCTTCTACCTGCAGCCGCTGGGGCCGGGAAAGGAGCCTGGAACCCTGCGGGTGCGTAACGGGCGGGGGTACGAGTGTGAGATCGAGGAAGCCTGCCTGCGCCCGATCATCAAGAGCCCCAAGGAGGCCCAGAGCATCGTGATAGACCCGGGGAGACTGCGCTACCGCCTTTTTCTCCCGCCCGGGGTCGGCGTCATCCTGCCCGACGAGGGGCCCAAGGATGAGCCCCAACTGCGCGATGAACTTCTGGAGAGCGGGTGGACGGGCGCTCGCGAGTACGTGGAATGGGGGGCACAGCAGCAGACCTCCCGTGGCGTCCCCTGGCCCCAGGTGCCCAGCGTGCGGGGTCGCAAGGCGTGGTGGTTGCTGAGAGAGGCTACAAGGCCAGACGGGATGTGGCCCAAGTCATTCAATGACAGGTTTGCAGTCTTCGTGAACGAAGGCAACGTGCTGGCAAGCGACAGGATGTATGAAATTGTAGTCAAGGAAGGCATAGGCGAAACACTCCTGTGGGCATTGTTGAACAGCACTGTGATGGCTCTGTTGATAGAACTGAACAGCCGTGTCAACCTGGGGGAGGGTGCTCTGGATAATATGGTCTACGAAGCAGCACAATGTCCCATCCCCGACCCAGCCCAAGTTTCTCCAGCAATGCGGAAGAAAATCCTGTCCGCCTACGAGAAACTGAAACGCCGGCCCGTGAAGCCCATCGTGCAGGAGGTGAAACGGAAGGACCGGCAAGCGCTGGACGCGGCGGTGCTGGAGGCTCTGGGGCTGAATCCCCTTCTCTACCAACAGCGCATCTACGATGGGCTGGTGGAGATGGTGCAGGAGCGGCTGGCCCTGCCCAAAATGCGCCGCCGCCGCAAGAAACGAACGCGCCGGATGAGCCGGGAGCAGGTGAAACAGCAGGTGCGCAAAGAGGTGCTCCCCGGCGGCCTCAAGCCCATCGCCTCCTTCCTCCCCGGCCCCAAACCGGCGCTAATGAGCGTCCCGGTGACAGGGCGACCCGTCTCGTGGTTGCCCTTCATTACCCAGCAAACGCTGATGGATGCGGACGGCAAGGAAGTGGGGACGCTGACAGGGGACGAAGTACAGGCCCGCTATGCCGTCTACGCCACCCGCCCTGGCCAGTACACGCTGAAAGTGCCCGCTGACCCCATGGCTGCTGGCAAGGCCGTGCAGGGCTACGAGCAGTACTTGCACCAGGTGGGAAGAGACCTATTCAGCCAGGCACCTGAAGCTATGCGGGACTACAAACAGGCCGAACGGGCGACCAGGGAGATCCTGGCGTCCTTCGGCCTGCCCCCGCTGGCCCTGGAAGCGGCGATGGGGTAAGGCGAAAAATGGGAGGAAGAATGGGAATCAGATCTATGCCCATCCTTCTGACCCTCCTGGCGGCCCTCTGCTCCCCTGCCCCCTTGCTCCCCTGCTCCTCTGCCCCCCTGCCTCCTGCCCGCGCCGCCGCCGCGCTGGAACTCTACGGCACTTTCCACGCGATGGGAGTCATCGTCACTATCGCTGACACCGACGACCCCGACCGGGACGCCGTCACTAGCGTCGAGTACCGCGCCAGCGGGAGCAGGTCTTACCGCCAGGGCTTTCCCCTCTCCCGGGTCGCCGACACCCGCTTCGTGGGCAGCCTCTTCTGGCTGGAGCCCGGCACTGCCTACGACGTGCGCGTCACCCTCAGCGACCCCGACGGCGGCCCCCTGGACGGCAAGACCGTGGCCAGTACCGGTTCCACACGCGCTGAAATCACCATCCCTGCGTCAAATCACTCCTACCACGTCGCCCACGACGGCAGCGGGACGGTGTGCAGCGAGGCCGCGCCCTGCTCGCTGGCCGAGGGGCTGAGCCGGGCCGGATCCGGCGACGAGGTCGTCCTGCGCGGCGGCGTCTACTGCCAGGGCGAGATCACGCTCCCCCACTCCGGCGCCTCGGGCGCGCCCATCCTCATCCGGGGCCACGACGGCGAGACGGCCGTGCTGGACGGGGCCGACCCCGACTCAGACACCTTCACCTGGACAGCCCAGGGCGGCGGCGTCTACCGCACCATCGTCAACGTAGCCGACCCCCACCTGGTCATGGCCGACGGCAATCGCCTCCTGCCCTACCAGAGCCTCCCCGACCTGCAAAGCCTCCGCTGGGACATCCCCGGCTTCTACGCTGAAGGCACGACCCTATACGTCCGCCTGGCGGGCGACGCCGATCCCGACAATGCCGCGATGGTCGTCTCCCGGTACAACAACGCCTTCTACGTCGAGCAAGATTACATCTACTTTGTCAACCTGACCTTTCGCCACTACGGGCAGGGGAACTGGGCCAAGGCGATCTACTTCAACAACGCCAGCGACAACCTGGTGCAGGGCTGCACCTTCGCCGTCAATGACCTCGGCATCGGCATCAAGCGCGCGTCCCATCGTAACGTCATCCAGGACAATGAGTTCTACGACACTGACTTCGATTGGCCCTGGGATGCGGTCAAGAGTGGCAGTAGACTGGAGACGGGTGGCATCGGCTTCTACGACCCGGTCACCGGGCGCGGCAACATCATCCGCCGCAATACTTTCCACGACTATTTCGATGGGCTGGGGATTTGCCCATCGGGGACAGCTGGCGTGACCAACGAGACCGACTTCTACGAGAACCTGGTCTACCGCGCCGGAGACGACGGGATAGAGACCGACGGCCAGTGCAGCAACGTGCGTATCTGGTCCAACACCTTCCACGACGTGCTGATGGGCATCTCCCTGGCCCCCGTCTATACCGGTCCGGTTTACGCCATCCGCAATCTGATTTACCGCACCGGCGTGGGCAACAACGACTACAGCGGTAGCCCCTTCAAGTTCAACAGCGGCTACGGCAAGTCCGGCCCGATGTACCCCTTCCACAACACCACCGACGCCGCCCTGCCGGGCAACAACGGCATCTACATCAAAGCACCGGGGACCTGGGAGATGACCTGCGCCCGCAACAACATCTGGTCCGGCACCGACTATGCCCTCAACAACTACAACGAGAGCCAGCCGATAGATTTTGACTACGATGACCTGTACACTACCAACCCAGATGAGTTCGTCTACTGGGGCCACGGCTCCAACCGGCACATGCACAGCCTGGCTGAGTTTCAGGACCACACCGGTCAGGAGCCCCACGGCCTCAACGTCGAACCTGGCTTTGCCGACGCGGGAAGCGGCGATCATACTCTGAACCCCGCCAGCGACCTGATTGACGCCGGCGTCGGCATCCCCGGCGTCAACGATGACTATGTCGGCGCTGCCCCTGACATCGGAGCCTTTGAGTACGGGTACGGCGGCTTCACGCTCACTACCATCCCCTCCAGCCGCGCCATCGCCCCCGGTGGCCTTGCCACGTACACTATCGGAGTGCAGCCCATCGGCGGCTTTACCCACACCGTCACGCTGACCGCCTCCAGTCCCTCCCCCAGCCTGACGCTCCGCCTGGCCCCCACCATCGTCGCCCAGTCGAGCCAAGCCACCCTCACCATCACCGACAGCCACCCTTCGACAGGCTCAGGGCAGGCCACCGGCTCGACGCTCCTGCCCGGCTTGTGGCATACTGTGCCCGTCACCGGCACCGGCGGCGGTTTCACACGGACGACCAGCGTTGGTCTGCTGGTTGGTGGCACGCATGTCTACCTGCCAATGGTCTTGAAAGGAGCGACGCAATGAACAGAGTCCATTCACCACCACTGATTTGGCACCTGGAACTGGTCATCTGTTTGCTGATTTCGCTGCTCGCCGGGCCGTGGCTGTCCCCGGCCCCGGCCAATGCCCAATCCCCCCGACCCGCCCCGTCGCGTGAACGCGCCTTACTTCAGCGGTGACCTCGATTGGGGCCAGACGGCTATCTTCTGGCTGGGCCAGAACGAGCAGGGTGATCCGCCCACACGCAACTATGCCGATGTGCGAGTGGGCTACACTGCCGACGCTTTGAAAATTCAAGTCACCACCGTAGATTATTACCTGTGGTACGACGAAAACGCCAGTTCATCTAGCGACCTGACGCGGTCACCTACACCCTGGCCGTGGTGGGTAGCGGCCAGGTGCTCACCCTCACCGACGACCTGCCGGCCGGCGCGAGTCCGCCCCTGACCCACAGCCCCGGCCTGACTTACACCCCGCACCGCGTGGCCTGGAGCGGCAACCCGGGGCTGGGAGAGCAGGTCACGCTGACCTACGTCGTCACCGTCACCGCGCCCTCCCGCACCGCCCTGTGGAACCAGGCCGTCCTGACCCAGACCGGTGGCCTGACGGACACGGCTACCGCCCTGGTACTGGTGAACCCGGTGCGAGTCTATCTACCGCTCGTTCTCAAAGAATGATCGCAGTACTGCAAAAGTCGCCCTGATGGTTAACCGTCATTCTGAGCGTAGCGAAGAATCTCCCTTTATCTGGTAGAGGCCCTTCGCTTCCCTTCACTGCGCTCAGGGTGACAGGGTGAGTTTTGCACTATTGCGAATGATCTGATAAAACATCTGAGACTTATCAGAGGAGATGGCCTCAATGGCAGATATATTACAAACGACGACGGCAAGCGGATCGAGGACTACGCAGCGCGCATTGACGACCTGCTCGAGATGGTGGGCCTGGGCGACCGCAAACATCACAAGCCCGACCAACTATCGGGGGGGGAGCAACAGCGGGTGGCGATTGCACGGGCGCTGGTGACGGAACCGGCGATCGTGCTGGCCGACGAGCCGACCGGCAACCTGGACAGTGCCTCCAGCGAACAAGTCTTGCGGCTACTGCGCCGCGCCTGCGACGAAAAGGGGCAAACCATCGTGATGGTGACCCACGACCCCCACGCCGCCGAGTTCGCCGACCGCGTGGTGCGGCTGCGAGATGGGCTGACTGAGACGTAATACGCAGTACGCAGTACGCAATATGCAACGCGCAACATGTACAGGAGAGAACCCATGCATTCGATGTATTCTCTCTCCAGCCGCAATTTGCAGCAGCACCGCTCACGCACCGTCTTGAGCGCCCTGGCGGTGGCACTGGGCGCGGCGATGATCGTCGCCGCCGACATGGTTAGCGCGTCCATCTTGAATTCCATGGCAGGCTCGGAAGACGTGCAAACGTTTATGACCGGCCTTCTCGACCAACTCGATTCGATACTGACACTGGTCGGGGTGGGGATCACGTTGGCCGCAGGGTTCCTGATTTTCAACGCCTTCGCCATGTCGGTCACCCAGCGCCGCCGGCAGATCGGATCGCTGCGTGCGCTGGGGATGACGCGCCGCCAGACGTTGCGCTTGGTGCTGGTTGAAGCGCTCACCGTCGGCAGCCTGGGGACGGTGCTAGGGCTGATTGCCGGGCCGTTCCTAGGAAAAGGCACCATTGCCTTGATGAAGGCGCTCCTCGGCAAAGGGCTGTTCGTCTTCTCCGCGAGCGGAACCTCTCTCTCCAGTTTGCTGTTGGCAACAGCGATGGGTGTGAGTGTGACACTGCTCTCCGCACTGATTCCGGCCTGGCAGGCGACGCGCGTCTCGCCCCTCGCCGCTCTGCACCAGACGACCACATCCGCCAATCTCAAACCAACCAATCTCAAATCCCTTCTGCTGGGCCTGCTGATTACCGCCGTGTTGGCCGTCTACCTCGCCGTCGCCCTGCCAGGGGAATGGGTGCAACACCCCTGGGACACCATTCTGACGACTTCGTTTGGGCTAATCTGGCTGGTGGGCCTGGCGTTGATCCTGCCCGCCTTTATCGGCGGGACGGGGCAACATCTGCGCCGCCCGCTGACCCGTCTGGGCGGCGCGACAGGCCGGTTGATCGCCGATAACGTACAGCGTGGGCGCAGGCGCGTCACGCTGACCATCCTGACACTAGCCGTGGCTCTGACGATGATCGTCGGCATGACCGGCTTCATCACCTTTATGGTGGACGAACTCATGGGGCCGAATCTGACGGGCATTGAGCGCCTGAGGGCCTGGATCATCGCGCCGTTCGACATCTCGGCGGGCATGTCGGCCTACAGCGCTATGGAATTACCCCGCAAGAATTGCGCTATCTGCGAGAATTCTGTAGGGCGGAATGCCATTCCGCTCTACGTTGGTTGCGGCTTCACCGCGCTATGGATACCATTGAGCTTCCCCCCGAGTTGGTCGCGGAAATCCCCCGGACTGTGGAGAGACGGGCGCGGATCATGGACAAGTGGCGTTTCACAATTGTGCCGGAACTCTCCTTCTTTGGCTCCAGTTACTTCTCCTTCGTCACCGACCCCTATGACGTGCAGCAATCCGGCGACGTGTTCTTCACCTTCACCGAAGGCGACTGGAAAACCGCTATGCCCATCATGGAGGAGGGCTGCGGCGTCCTGGTCACACCACTGGTGGCAAGCAGAAACGGCGTCTCGCTCGGAGAGACGTTCGATATAACTGGGGCCGATGGGCCGGTTGCGTGCACCGTCGCGGGCGTCGGGAGAACCTACGTCAACGCCTCAATCATCAGCCTGGCGGCCAAGGACGAACTCACTGTCACGAAGCCATTTATGCTCCACGTAGTCCCCTGGCCCGGCGTTGACCGGGCCGACTTGAAAGCCGACCTCGCGGCCCTGGTGGCTCGCTATCCCAACGCCCATTTGAACGAGCCGGAGGGCATGTACGAGGCGCAACTCCAGGTGATGGACGCGCTGCCCGATATGCTCAACGCGCTGCTGCTGCTGGCAATCGTGGCAGGGGCGATGGGCGTGGTCAACACCACGACGATGAGCGTCACCGAGCGGCAGCGTGAGTTGGGGTTGCTGCGGGCGGTCGGGGCGACACGACGGCAGGTGACGGCGATCGTGGCCGGCGAAGCAGCGTTGATGGGGCTGATCGGCGGCGGGCTGGGCCTGGTTGCCGGGGCAGGGATCATCGTCATCCTGGCTGTGACCTACGGCGGTAATGCCTGGGGCACCCCCGACCTGGATTTGTGGGGAGCGGCGTGGCGGTCCGTGCAACCGGCGCTGTTCAACGGACTGGTCGGGCTTGTCGCTGCGCCGTTCATCTGCGCCGGGGCGGCCTGGCTGCCGGTGCAGGCCATCTTGCGCGGCTCAGCCATCGAGACGATGCAACCGGAGCGATAGGAGTAGAGCCGGCCTACCCTACCGACGGCTCCTTATTCGCCTCCCTCTTCTGCCTGCACCTGCTCCCGGTACGGCTTCAGCAGATGCAACACGGCCTTGTTGCACACGACGGCAAAGAATGCCAACGTGACCAGGAACCACAGCACTGGGAAAAACGTGCTGATGACGGCCACCATCAACAACAACAGTGCCAGTACGAGGGTGAAGCCAGGGTTGGCGACAAAAAGCACGGCTGCGTTGCGCAAGGCCACCCGCAACCGCTGATCTTCCTGTTCCAACAGCAATGCCACAGGGTACATCTGGATGACCAGCCACAAGAATGCCGCTGCCGCGAAAAACGCACGTATCCAGAGGCTCAAGGTGGGACCGATCTCAAATGGTGCAATGTCTGATGCATAGAAGCGGATGTTGCTGAGCACGATGGCAGCCACCAGAATGTTGAGCAACGCCAGCCCCCATGCCTTCCAGAAGTAGCGCCGGAAGCCTTCGAAGTAGTCGTTCCAGCCAATAGCCTTCCCCTCTGCTACCCGGTTGGCGGTATTCCACAGCCCAGCCAGCGCTGGCGGAAACGTGACCACCGGGATCGCCAGCAGCGTGGTGACAATGTTCATCAGCACCAAGAGGAGCAATTCGTCCCAGAAGTCCTTCAGCGCCTCCCAGAAGATGCGAAAAACGTGTTTCATAGTTCACTCCCACATATCCCCCCCGGTCACTACCCTGCCTCTCCATCCAGCGGATCCAGTTGGCCAGTGCTACGCGAGCGTGGTCAGTAGATGTTCAGGCATCGTCTCCAGCAAACCGGCGGCGCACTCGTCGTGGCAGAAAGCCGCGCCCGCGAAGGGGAGCCTCTGCACGGCCAGCGCCAGTTTTCGCGCCCGGGGCAACCGTCGGAAGCGAGATTCGGCCCGCTGCGCTGCTCCCCGGTCAGGAAAGCACCAGGCGGCAATGGGCCTCACGGGGCGGCGACCCGCCGTATAACGCGCCCCCCGGCCAGCGTTGTGCTCAGCCACGCGCCGCGCCAGGTCGGTGGTGACGCCGGCATAGAGCGTACCGTCGGCACAGCGTAGAGCATAGAGAAACCAGGCACACATTCCCACGTACCCCTTCATATTGACCAAGAGCCCCGAGGCCCAATCTAAGCCTCCTTCCCAGTAGAGCAGCATTGGACAACTATGCACGATCGCTATATTGTACACATTTTGTCACGCGAGGGCAAACCCCGCCCGCATTTTTTCCAGTACGAGAAACTGTAACCAATCTGTAACGTAGCAGCATTGTCACGAACATCCAAATTTGCTATAATGACAAACGTAAGGCTATTGCAATCGCGCCGCTACCTTTATCACCTTGGCGCAGATACTACCCCGGCGCAGATCTAGACATGGGGGGGACGCAACTGATGAGCGATGTTCGCATCCTTTACGTTGAAGACGACCCTGGAAACCGCATGCTGGTGAGACGCATCCTAGAGGCAGAGGGTTATTCCGTCATGGAAGCGGCGGATGGCCCTGCTGGACTGGAAATGGCCGCTCGGATGCAGCCAGACTTGATCCTGCTGGACATCAACCTGCCAGAGATAGATGGTTACGACCTGGCCAGGCGCTTCCGCGACACGCCCGGCCTCCAACAGGTGCCCATCCTGGCCATCACAGCCAACGTGATGCAAGGAGATCGAGAACGCACACTAGAGGCAGGCTGCGATGGTTACATTCAGAAACCGATTGACGTAGACCAACTACCGGAACAAGTTCAAACCGCGTTGCAGAAAAACTGCATATAGAGGTCATCATGAATATACAGCCAAAGGACGCCACAATCCTTGTCGTCGAAGATAACGTTCAGAACTTCGTGCTTATCACACGCCTGCTGGCCTTCCTGGGCGTGAATAAGTGTGAATGGAAAGCCTCGGGCTGGCAGGTTCTGGAATTCGCGGAGGCACTACCGCACATTGACCTGATTTTAATGGACATCTTCCTTCCAGAGGAGGACGGATACCAGGTGCTGGACAAGTTGCGTGCTCACCCGCGCTTCAAGGACACTCTCATCGTCGCCGTGACCGCCGACGTTTCTACGGACAATATGGAGCATGCCCACAGCGCTGGCTTCGATGGCTTCATCGGCAAGCCTATCAACCCAGACCGCTTCCCCAACCAGATTCGCAGTATCCTCCAGGGGGAGGAAATCTGGGAACTGGGGTAATCCGGGCACAGGAGATAAATAACGGCTATGTTGTCACCAGGCTCGACGGAACGATCTCGGATCCCAACCACCGGGATGCGCGGGGGGCTGGGCAAAACCCTGCTGACCGCCTTCCTGATCCTTGCAATCGTGCCGCTGAGCACTGCCACTTGGTATGCCACACAGCGCGAGCGGAACGACATTCAACGTGAGGTCATCGCCAAACTATCCTCTGTAGCCACAATGATGGAAACGCAAACCCACCAATGTGTCGAAAATCGAATTGCAGATCTGGCACTTCTGGCAACCTTGCCTGCCACCCAAGAGAGCGTAAGTGTCCTGGTCACCAACGCAGCCGACGCCAGCACCGCTAGTGACGTGCTGCGCACCCAGCTGCAGGCCTTGTTGGCACAAGACTCAGCCTTTCGCCGCCTGGCCGTGTTTGATGACGAAGGCCAGGTGCTGATATCTACTGATACTGGCACTGACCCGCAGACCGAAGGCTCGCTGACGGAACAGACGATGACGCTTGGACCTGAACAAGCCTCCGGCCTTCAGTCCGTCACACCCGACCCAACCGACGACATGGGGTTGGTGGTCACCCAGCGCATCACGGGCCCAGACGGCGAGACGCTCGGCCTGCTGGCCGGCTGGCTCAATCTGTGCGACACGGTCTGGACTGTGCAGGTGGTGAGTGGACTGGGAAAGACAGGAGAAATTTACCTGGTAGGCGCCAGCGGGATAGCGTTGTCCCAGGGACAGGCGGGGACCAGTCCAGGCATCGAAGCCGCCCTGTCCGGCGACAATGGAGAGGGACTCTACGAGAACTACGCCGGTATCCCGGTCATTGGAGTCTACCGCTGGATACCGGAATTGGGGCTGGCACTGGTGGCCGAGCAGGCGCAAGAGGAAGCCTTCGCCCCGACCGATAGTGTCACTGCCGCCGTTGTCGGGGCCATGCTGATAGTGGCGCTGGTCACTGCCGTCATCGCCGCGATCGTAACGCGGCAGATCACACGCCCAATCGTGCAGTTAACCGAGTCGGCGCTCAGCATCGCAGAGGGGGACATGGAGCAGCAGGTGCCCACGACGATGTTTTCAAGGGACGAGATTGGCATACTGGCATACGTATTCAACCGCATGGCAGGGGAATTGAAGACCCTGTACAACGACCTGGAGGAGAAGGTCGCCCAACGCACAGCCCTTCTACAGGAGGCCAACTATCAGATCCAGCGACGGGCCATCCAACTCGCCACCACCGTCGAGGTCAGCCAGGCAGCCACCTCAATCCTGGAACCAGAGCAGTTATTGCGAGAGGTGGTGCGGCTGGTACACGATAGCTTTGCCTACTCCTACGTTGGTATCTATCTTCTGGACAGCGACGGCAAGCAAGCATTGCTCCAAGAGGCGACAGGCGGCGGGAAGGAGATGACGGCTGTCAAAGCAAAGCCTGTGCCAGTTGAGAATGGCAGCATGATTGGCCAGGCTGTGCTAACAGGGGAACCGTGCATCGTCAGGTGGGATGCAGAGCGCGCGCAAGAAACGTTTTTCTCCCCCTACATCCGCGCAGAAGCGGCATTGCCGCTCAAGATGGGCGACCAGATCACCGGCGTGCTCGACATCCTGAGCACCGACGAGGAGGACTTCGACGCGGATGACGTCTCCGCCCTGCAGAACGTCGCCAACCAGATCACCATTGCCCTGGAGAACGCCCGCGCCTACGCCGTGGAACGGGAGGCGGCCAAGCGACTGCGGGAACTGGATCGGTCCAAGCGTCGTTTCCTGGTCAACATGTCCCACGAACTGCGTACCCCTCTCACCAACATCATCGGCTTCTCCCGGCTGATGCTGAAGGGAATTGACGGGCCATTGACAGAACAGCAGCAGAATGACCTGCAAATCATCTACCACAACGGCCAGCATCTGTTAGGCCTGATCAACGACCTGCTGGACATCTCTCATATTGAGGCCGGGCTGATGGAGCTGGAGTTCCGGGAGGTGAATCTGGCCGACTTGATCCACAGCGTCATGGCCACCGCCAGCGCGCTAGTACGCGACAAGGACATCGAGTTGCACCAAGAGATCGCCCCCGACCTGCCCAGGGTGCAGGCCGACGCGACGCGCATCCGCCAGGTGCTGTTGCGGCTCCTGGCCAATGCGGCTAAATTCACGGAGCAGGGAGCCATCATCGTGCGGTCCTGGTCTGCCGATGGGCAGGTGCTGGTAAGCGTCAGTGACAATGGGATGGGCATTCCACTGGACGATCAGGAGCGGATCTTCCAGCAGTTCGACCAAGGCAACCTGGAGAACGGCCGCCGCAACGGGGCCGGGCTGGGACTGGCACTTAGCAAGGAGTTTGTGGAGATGCACGGTGGGCGTATCTGGGTGGAAAGCGAAGTGGAGAAGGGCTCCACCTTCACGTTTACATTGCCCCTACAGCCGGATTCCCCGGCGGAGACTGGGGCCGGGCTGGTGAAAGGACAGGAAGGGACATGAACGAAGTACCAAAGTCAATCCTCGCTGCACGCGTCACAAACATCCGCGCCCGGCTCACCGGAAGCGTGCTCGTCATCCTGGTCTTGCTTCTAGTGGCTGGTATTCTTTACTCTGTGTCCCTCTTCCGCCTGGATCAGGCTGTGGTTGTCCTGGAGGAGATGGCGGCACAGACCACCGCGCTGACGGCTGAGCGGCAGGCTGCCGCTTTCGCAGAGGTCGAGGCTGCTCGCCGTGCGATGTGGGAAGTTCCCTTGGTGTGGGGGCTGCTGATTGCAATCGCGGTTCTGAGTGCCACTGCCGCCAACGTCCGCAGTATCGTCCAGCCGGCGGAGCGGCTGACCGAGACGGCCAGGCGCCTGGCCGAGGGGAACCTGGAAGAGCGGGTTCAGGTTGAGTGGGCAGACGAGTTTGGCCTCCTCGCCACCGCCTTCAACGAGATGGCTGAACGGCTCCAGAACTCCTATGCCGAACTGGAGCAGCAAGTTGCCGAGCGCACCCGGGCACTCCAGGAGGCCAACTACGCCATCCAGCGGCGAGCCATCCACCTGGAGACCAGCGCCGAGGTCAGTCGGGTCATCACTTCCATCTTCGACGTGGACCAGTTGCTGCGCCAAACGGTAGACCTGATCCGCGACCGCTTCGGCTTCTACCACGCCGGCATCTTCCTGCTGGATGAGACCGGGGAATGGGCCGTTCTGCGGGAGGCCACGGGGGAAGCGGGCGCACAGATGAAGGCCCAGGGCCACCGGCTGGCCGTGGGTGACACCAGCATGGTCGGCTGGACCGCCCTCCATCGCCAGCCCCGCATCTCCCTGTATGTGGAAGAAGACGCGGTCCGCTTTGCCAACCCCCTACTCCCCCTTACACGCTCTGAAGTGGCCCTCCCCTTGATGGTCGGTGATCGGCTCCTGGGCGTGGTGAACGTCCAATCCACTGAGGAGGCCGCCTTTGACGAGGACGACGTGCGGTCGCTCCAGAGCATGGCCAACCAGATCGCCGTCGCCATAGAAAACGCCCGGCAGGTCTCCGACGAGACGCTGCTGCTGGAAGCGACCAGTCCTATCTACCGCGTCAGCCGCCGCCTGGCCCAGGTGACGACAACCGATGAAGTCGTGGATTCCATCATCGCCTCTGCGGCCGAGACGGAGGCCGATGGATGCACCGTGGTGGAGTTTGAATTCTCACCTGCCGGCGAACCTGAAACCCTTCTGTACCGGGGAGTGTGGCGACGAGATCGGGAACCTGAGTTCCAACCTGGCATGCGGCTATCGATCGCGGAGAGCCCCTTCCCCCTCGAAATGGTGAGCACTCTGTGGACGGTGGCCAACGTGGAGCAGGACGAGCACCTGCCCCAGAGCGCACGCCAGGTCTTCGTAGAGACGGGCGTGAGGGCGCTAGCCAACATCCCGCTGCGCGCCAGGGAGAAGGTGATCGGCCAAGTAGTCATGCTACGCGCTACTCCTGGCCCCTTCTCAAACGCCGACTTGCGCCTCTACGAGGCCCTGAGCAACCAAGCGGCGGTGGCACTGGAGCGCGCCCAACTGTTGGAAGAAGCACAACGACGTGCCGAACAGGAGCAACAGGCCCGCCAGATGATTGACCACATCCGTCGGGCTGTGGATATAGAGCGAGCGTTACAGACGACGGCGGAGGAACTCTCGCAGGCAATGAGAGTACCCCACGTTTCTATCGAACTGAACTTAGTAATGGTTCAAAAACAACTTCGTATTATGGTATAATACCCTCATATTGCAGTAGAGGGGAGTATGATGTCGGAAAAGACCGTCCGTCAATGTGAATGTCCAGTCTGCCAACAGCCTGGAGA
>Ga0315549_1001014_pt1 | contig 30706 bp, 21 predicted proteins | sample SalMarSW160200MG_FD_203101 | JGI IMG/M metagenome (GOLD analysis project Ga0315549, IMG submission 203101) | Salt marsh sediment microbial communities from the Plum Island Ecosystem LTER, Massachusetts, United States - Salt Marsh Sediment SW1601-200 ... | reverse complement strand
TCTATGAACATCCGTTTTTAATGAATATGACTTCATATTTTTATCAGTATTATTTGATTCTTCGAATTTCTTTAAAAAAAATACTAAATTTCTTTTTTCAATAATATTTGGATTTTTTTTAATAATAAAAAAAAATTGGTAAGATAAAATCAAAAAAATCAATAAAGGAGTAAAGATGCATATAAAAATTACTGATATTATTTGAAATAAATGAATCTGAACATTCTCAGAGCTAAAATATAATGGGTAAAGTAATCCTGCAATAATCCATAAAACAAATGTAAGATAGCTATTTTTTATATTATGTGCTTCAGGATATTGTTTTTTTAATTTTATAGCATAAAATAATTGACCAAAACCATTTAGAATAAATATAATTATAACTGGTGTCAAAAGAATATTGTATCCCATTATACAGATATCAAATCCTCTATTTTAAAAAAAGATTCGTATCATCCTCTAAAATAAATAAATATTGAATTTACAAATTAAATAAAACAAGAAAAAAAATTAATATAGAATTTTATTTTAAAAAAAAATTAAATGAGAAAAATGAAAAAAATTTATAATCCTGTTAAAAGTATTTTTTCAATAGTACTATAAAGTTTATCTTTATTACTGCCAAGTATTTTATCAATTGTTACTTTTGTATCTAAAATAGCTTTTAAACCTTGAACAACTGTGTTTTCAATAAAATCATTAAAAGGAGAATCTTTTCTTTTGGAAAACTTTTTAACTCTATGAAGCATAGCTTCCTGATATTCTTTAGCAGTAGTAGGTTTAAGATCTACTAGCTTTCTAACTTTTAATCCATCTTTATTTATAATAACTTCTTCAGACATTTTTTAATACCTATTCTTCTTTTTTTTTAGTTCCACCATTATAGGCAACTTCTTGTACAATTTCATCCGCTCTCTGACCTAAAGTTGTATCAAATTCATTTCGAATTTTCTCAGTGTATTGCTTTGCTATCATTTTCTCAACAACAGGTCTATGAAGAGTATTCATTGTACAGAATGGGGATTCAAATATAGTGCCATCTGGTAAAGCGACTCCAAAATGTACAATACACCGTTTACAGCGTTCAACATCCAAATTATAAGCATCTTGAAAATGCATTGAGCTAATTAATAACGTACCATGAGTAAATGCGCTTACACTTTCCCATCTTCCGTTTAATAACATTCTACTGAACATTTCCATTAATTTACCTGGTTTTCTAGTATATTGTAACATTCCTGTTAAGAATCTGGCTTTTAATTGTTGTTTATCAACCCAATTAACACCCTTGTCTAATGTTTTTCCAAAATCACCAATAAAATTTTCAAAGAACTTTATCTGTTTCTTTTCTTTATGTTTTATCTTATTCCAAAATTTATTTGAGAATTCCACTATTTTTATTGGATCAAAATAATCCATAATGGGAACCATTTCATTAGTTTTTGGGTCTACAACTAAATAAGTGGCAAAACCACAATCAGGGTGGCATGTGAATTCTATAGGCTCTACACCTGCTAAATATGCGACTATTCTCCCAAATTCTACAATTGTAGATAATGGATACCAAGAATTATCTAAACCAATTTTTCCACCTGTTTGTCTTTCAACCTCTTTAATAACATCTGCATTAGTTATTCTTAATTCTTGAATTTCTTCAGCTGTAATTCTACCACATAAAGATACTGGTTGATAAGTGATACCTCTAACAACATCAATATTATCAATAGCAAATTGGATAACATTACCAATCTCAATATCTGTTATTCCTTTTACTACAGTTTGTACCAATACTACAGAAGTTAATCCTACTTCTCTACAATTTTTAATAACTCGCTCTTTATAAGCCATTAAATTTTTAATTCCACGGGTTTTTTCCCATGTTGGGTTATTAATTCCATCAAATTGGAAATATAGTGTGTCTAATCCTGCTTCGTATGCTCTTTTCGTCCATTCAAGACCACCATTCTTTTTCTGAAAACCATATCCGTTTGTAGCTACAATGACTTCTTTAAATCCATGTTTTTTTGCCATTGCGCATATTTCAGGAAAATCTTTTCTTACTGTTGGTTCACCACCAGTAAACATAATAGCAACAGGTGGTATAGGTTTACTTCGGAAGTGTTTCATTATTCTATCAATATCTTCTAATGAAGGTTCTACAAGATAACCTGCTTTTCGTACATTTGCATAGCAGAAGTTACAATTCATATTACATCTATTAGTAAGATCTATCAATGCTAATTGGCATGTAGATATATGTTCTTCGCATAATCCACAATTATATGGACATCCTCTTGGATCTTTTCCTTTTATATCAGCAGGATTTGTTTCTCCATCCTTTTCAAAACTCCAAGTATCTGTACCATAATGAGTCCATTTATAATAACGTGGATCACTACTTATTTTATCTTTAAAAAAACCATGCTCTGGACATGTTTTTTTCATCCAAATTTCTCCATTTTCTTCGACTATTTCAGCATCAAGTTTGTCCATGCATTCTGGACAAATACTCTTAGTTTTTGTATAATATTTTTGTTTTAAATAATCTGTTCCATCTATGTGATACATCTAATATCATCCATATTTTTAGATAAAATGTAATTTTTAATTAACTATTTATTTAAATAAATTACAATTATATAAAAGAGTTTATAATCATTTACTATTTTGATCAGTATTATTTCTTTCGCTTTTATGAAATTTTAGTAAACTTTTTAATAAATGATGTTAAATGATTTAGAAAAAACCTACTTTTTGAATTATAATTAGAGAAAACTAAAAGATTTTATTTTTGGAGTTATTCTTGTTTGTGTTTCTTAATAAAATCATCCATCAAACTATTAAGTTGTTCTGATGTAGTAACCTTTTTTATTTGTATTTTATCTAGCTGTTTTAATGTATTGGGTAAATGCTTAATATTATTTAAACAAAAACCTCGAATTTCTTCGAGTTTTGGTAAGTTGTAAACCAATTTTCCATCTTTTATGATGGGAATTAACAGTGGATTGCTGTTTTCTGGAGGATCTTCATCTTTAAGGGCTAATATATCTTCTTTAAATTTATTATTTTCATTATAGACTCGATATACTTGTTTTTGACCAGGATAAGTTATTTTATTTTCACTAAATTTCATTTTTGGTATTTTGTTATATTCTATCAATTTATACACTCCACTCAATGTTGGATCATCTTTTGAAGTTGCTAATTCCGTTCCAACTCCAAATACATCTATTGGAGCGTTTTTATCAAGGATTTCCTTTATTTTATATTCATTTAAATCAGAGCTCGCGATAATCAATACTTCTTTACAACCATTCTCGTCGAGAATCTCTCGAATCTTTTTCGAATGTTCTATAAGATCTCCAGAATCTATTCTCACGCCTTTTATTTTTTTTCCAATCTGACATACTTTTTTTGTTGCTTTCTCAGTATCATAAGTATCAATTAGTAAAATTGAATCTTTATGATAAATATTATAATAAACTCTAAAACTATCAATTTCTTTTTCAAACTTTTGAACAAAACTATGAGCCATTGTTCCACTGGAATTAATTCCTAATTCATAATCCGCAATCACATTACTTGTTCCATTAAAACCAGCTATATAACTAGCTCTAGCAGCATATACACCCGCAAGAGGGCCGTGGGATCTCCTCGTACCAAATTCTAACAATATCTTATTATGAGCAATATTTTTTATTCGAGAAGCTTTTGAGGCAATAATCGTTTGAAAATTAATAACATTTAATAAATAGGTTTCGATTAGTTGAGCATGAAATATTGGTCCTTGAATTCTAATGACAGGTTCATTAGGAAAGAAAAAAGTACCTTCTTTCATAGCATATACATCAACCTTAAATTTAAAATCTGGTAAATATTCATTAAAGAAACTCTGATCAATATTTTTAAAGACTTTTTTTTTTCTTAAAAAATCTATTATTTTCTCTGTAAATTTAGCATTCTGTAAAAAATGAATCAATTGTTCCAATCCTACGAATATTAGATAATTTCTATTTTTTGGAAACTTTCTCACAAAATATTCAAATGTTGCTATATCATCTTTTTCTTCAATATTATTCTCTAAATTATATTGATAATAGGCAGCGCCCATAGTAATTTGGTAGAAATCCGTGGCTAAAATTATATTTTTATTAGTAATAAATCCGGGATTTGAAAAATTTTTATTGAAGATCATATTTTCTGAACTTTCCTGATATTTTTTATAACAATACCCAAAACATTATCTTTATTGAGTTTACCATTTAAGGTAACTCTATCACCTATAGACAAATCAACTTCATTATTCAATTTTTCACTTATTCTTATTCTTAAATCATTAACTTTAACAAGGTCTTCTTCTTTAAAGTCACTCTGTTTTTTGATTCTTATTCCTAACTTTACATTTATTAGCTTAATTAAAAAATAAGTCGTTATATTTCCTTGAAAATCAGACTGTTTTTCTAATATTTCTTTAATTTTCCCATCATAAATAGTGATACTCTCATTGATGAATTTCATTAACATAGAAGTTCCTGAACTTTCATTAATAATTTTTATCGATTTATTATTGACTTCTCCTGAAGTCCCAACAGAAAGACCCTCTAATTTAATTGATTTAATTTTATCTTCAAAGTCATTTGGTAATGATGTTAATGCCCAATCTGTAATTTTAAAATAAGCTTGTTTTAGAGATAAAATAAATCCTACCCAAAAATGACCACAAAAACCCATATTTGCTCCTATATTGCAATCACAATCCCTATCAGGATTCTCTATATTATCTTTAGTTATTGAAAGAAAAGATGTGATCTCCCAATTAAATCCCTTAAATTTAATTTCGACTTCATGAAGTTCTGGATTTACTATTTTTATATCAACTATAGATTCTCTATCTTTCCCATTAATTTTATCTAAAGCTATGTTAATACCCTCTGAAATAATATCTAATTCTCTCTGTTTAATTAATTCTTTCATTTCTTCTTCTGATTGGGAATCTAATATGAAATCAATCAATTCAACTTTTTTCAGTCTTGAATATCCTTTAATTTCAAACTCACGACATATTTCCTTTAAATTACTAATATTTAGAGATGGTAATAGATATTTTAAATAGGTCCTATCATCTATTTTTCTATTCATTTTTAGAATTCTAAATAATAATTAGTAATTTCAATTCTTAAATAATTAATCAAATAAAGTAATAATTAACTATTAATTGGCATAATAATCATCATATATTTTATTTACTAATTGGCACCCTTTTAAATTAGTGGGGTCACTATATATACAACTCATTCTATCTTCATATTTTGAAAATTTCATATAGTCCCAACATTAACATTTTGACCATGAGACTTTCTTTTCTTTATTTTTTTCCCGTATCTCTTGACAAATTTCAACAATAATATCTTCAGGAATTGGTTTTTTTTTAATTTCTTCATTTTTTTTTTTTGGTAATATTAAAATAACATTTTCAATAATTTCGTATTATATACACTCAGATTTACTGTGTAAAAAATTTTTTTTACCCGTAATTATATTTTACTTATGAAAAAATCAAGGATTCCACACTTATTACCTAAAAAATATAAATTTATATGGTTAAATTCTTCTTTATTACTCAAGACAAAAAATTTAACTTTAATGAATTTTTAATATAATTTGAAAAGTCCTTTTTTTTAAAAAAAAATGTCAGAAAAAGATTTTATTTGGGCTATAAAAATAGATTGGCTTAATGTTCTTAGTGAACTAGAAATGAGTTCAATTAATGAAATTCCTGAATATAAAAGACAAAAAGCAATTAAATCCATTACAAAGATCTTTGGTACAGAAGAATTATTATCTTTTAAACCTAAAAAAATAGATAAAATTGTTGCGAATGAACTAAAAGAATTAATGAAAAAAGAATTAATTTCAAGGAAAAGACAAGAAGATAAATTACAGGATCAAATTAACAGTAATATAATTCCTTTAAAAGACGGTGGAATAATGAGGATAAATATAAATGATTTGAAAGACCTAAATTTGGATGGAAATCCAGAAGATATTGTTAAATATTTCTACAAGAAATTTCTTAATAAAGACAAGGATAAAGATAATAAGGATGATGACAAGGATAAAGTCCAAGAAGATAACACAGGTTATTATATATAAATTATAGTCTTTTTTTAAATATTAAAACAAATTTTATCTCTAAAATTCATACATTTAGAGTACTATTGCTATTTCTTAAATTAATCTAATGAATATTCTAAATTTAAAATGGATAAAAAATAAAAGTTAAAACTATTTACTTTTTTTCTTTTTAGAATCTATCCTCTTAATAATAAGTGAATCTGCATGAATTTTACAATTCTTAAGAATAATTTTAAATCCTCCAATTCCTCCTACTCCTGGGAGAGTCATTGATTGTGTACCTATTGGAATCATCGTGCCTTTTTCTTCATATTCTTCTTCATCTTCTTCTTCCTCTACTTCAATCCATGTTTTTGCAATAGGATGTTGATTCTCTTTTAACCAACTCTTTAAATTATTTATATCAGACACTTCATTTTCAGTAGCAATTTTATCAACACAATCTTTAGGTATAAACTCTCTCAACCTTTCTTTCAAGCCACTATTCATCCATACGACTAATTCAATTCCATTATCGAATCCTACTTGTTTAGCATCATATTGCTGGAATTTTGGACTTGAGATATATTGTAGGCTTATCCCATTGAAGCCAGCCATCTGTTTTCCTCCCCCCGTTTGATTAGCCATGGCTGAAAACGCGAGGCCATTTATTGCTAAAGAATCTGCATTTCGATCGATAATACCATGACCGTTTACCTCAGGAATAAAAAAGTCTATTGCCTCAAAACACCCGCATGATGTATGTGGGTATTCCATTCCACTATATAGATAGATTCTATCTATCTCTCCCAAAGATCGTTTTCTCATTGTCTCATTTATTCCAACATATTCACCTGCTATTTCATTTATGCATTCTTTAGGAGGTATTTCAAAAAGAGGTCCTTTTGGATCGACTTTTGCTGCCGCTCTTGCATCAAACCAATTAATAGAACCACATAAGCTTGTTCTATCTGGAGTTATACAACAAACATGAGTTGGAGCAAAACTTTGACAGAGAACACATCCATAAAACATATCTACATCACTATCATGTAATCCTCGCGCCCGTTCATCTCTTTTACTATATACTTCTAACGCCATCTTGTAAGATTTTTCAATATATTTTTCTTCTGTAGAGAATGTAACTTGGCATTTCTCTATTATAGGTAGTTCTGCTTTAAATAATCGAATTAATACTGATCCCATCATATTAAATGAATTAAAACCTTTTGAAATAGCTGTTTTAGAAATTCTCATCCAATTAGTATATCTTTGGTTAAGATGCATTACTCCATTTATAAAATTGCAAAATTCATGAATTCTTCTCTCAAAAACGGCTTCTAAATCTTCTTCAAGTTGCTTTCCAGCAACTTCGACTAAAATACCAATAGGATGTCGAGAACCTTCTTCCATATCCTTCAGATCAAGTCCATGAAGTATTACTTTTCCATCTTCAATATCCTTGGCATTTCTTACTCTCACTAATTCAAAATGCTTTTCTATTTTGGGTCCGCCAAGTTCTACATACATTTGATTAGATCGAATTCGTTCTCCCTCGTAAACTGGGCCAACATCCACGGGAATATCAGAAAAACTCATATTTTTAATCTCTCAATTTTTAAATTATTATTTTTTTATACTCTAACTTTAATTATAGATTTTCAATTAATATTTCTAAATATTTTTTCCATTCAGAATTACTTAAATTTGGTAAACTAAATCTTGCATTTGGATGAGAATATTTGTCTAATTCTATTATTCGCACCCAATTAGTGAAATTCTTTAGTCTACTAAGTGTTTGACTACTATAAAATACAAGATGACCACCAAAAATAGCCATTTCATATTGACCTTCATTATCCAATCCAGTCCAATCTTTATCAGATAATCTATCTGTGATATTAATAAGGGACATGTCATATAATTTCTGTTTATCTATTTTTTCTTTCAAATATTTATAAACATGTCCTGTAGCAATTATATGACTATTTATCTTATTTGCGATCTCTATAAAATAATCTACAACTTTCTTCTTGTTGAGTTCCCAATTTAATGACTCAGATCCAATAACAAAAACCTTTTTTTTTGGTGATTTTAATATATTTGCCATTACTTTTGGATCACTGACAGTAATTCCCATTTCTGGACCGGGAATGTTAGCTTTTTGATATGGTCTTGCCATAAGATTTCATCTTAAAATTTTTATTATATTTTTTTTCAAATAAAACAAAGTTTATTCTTATTTCTATTTTATCGTAAATAACTTAAAAAAATTGTTTTTATATCATTTCATATAAAATATTATTTGAATAAATTCTAATCTTTATGCATTATTAAAGATAATTAAAAAAAAAGAAAAATAAAAAAAATAGAATATATTTATCCTAATAACAAAAAGATAAAAGTAAATTAGATATGTGTGAATTTAAAATATTAGATGAAAGTAATTCAGAATTAGCAGAAGAAATAGTTATTTTGTCATATTCAGAAGAAAAAAAACTTCAGCTAAAAGATATCCTTGGAATTACAAAAGAATATGACTCTGCATTAATATATAATGTTGATACTTTAGACCAAACATGCAACATCATTCAACATCCCATTGTTAAACCCTTTATTGAACTTATTGATAAAATTGTGAATAAAACTATAAATGAGAACAATATCAATGAGTTTAAATTAAAAATAGATAATTTAAAACAAGAGTTATAAATAATAGATAAATAAAAAAAAAGATTCGACTTATATCTCCAAAAATTTAGAAGTACATTATGTTATCATACTTTTTACTTTGATGGTATAATTTCTATTTCAATAGAAGAAACATTACTCTTACTACCATCTTGATTAGAAAGTTCCTCTGTGAAAATACTTATATCTCCATAACTACTTCCTTTAGCAAATTTCTTTATAATTAATTCACTAACATCTACAGCATGAGATATTGATCTTCCACGAGCAAGAATTTTAGTTGCTTTTCCTTCATTAAGTGAGGTCATGGCAGACATTACGTAATTCATACTACGTTTCTTACCAATGTATACATTAGAATTATCATCTAATTTAGTCAAATAATTTCACCTAACTTTTCTATTGTTTTGTCTTATTTTTTAAAACTCAATCTCTATATTTTGATTGAGTAAAGATTTATTTAATTATCATTAGATAATTATGTTAATAAACTAAAAGTCTGATTTAAAGATTATGAATTTTAAAAGGATCCTATTCTTTATATATTAAAGTTTAGATAATTCATTTTTATAAAAGAATAAAAAGAGAAAAATATTGGAATTTCTAATAAATTAATATAATTTATCACCATGAATGCTGAGAATTTACCTTATGATCAAAAAAAAAATGTTATAATCAAAAAAGATTTAAAAAAAGTATCAAATCTTAAAAAAACCTTTAATATAATTAATCAACATTTATATGGTAAATTAAAATATACAGATACAGATACAAGAACTCGATCAAAAGAGATTATTAATCTTCTATTTTGTAAACTTGTTGATGAAATATCGAAAAGTCCAGAAGAACCTGTAGAATTTTGTATTAAGAATAATGAAACAGAAGAAATACTTTTTGAAAGAATTAACTTATTTTTTCAAAAAAAAGTCAAAGAGATATATCAAGAAATTATAGAATTTAAGGAAAGAATAAATCTAAATAAAGATTTACTATACATTATAGTTCAAGAATTACAATATATATCACTAGTTCAATCGTCTAAAGATGTAATAAGTGATGCTTTTGAAATATTCGTTAGTAAAATTTTAAAAGATGAGGGAGGTCAGTTTTTTACACCTTCAAATATCATAAAGTTTATGGTCAATTATTTAAATCCTGTTCCCCATGATAGGATTTTAGATCCTGCATGTGGACATGGAGGTTTCTTATTAGAATGTAAGGATTATTTATGGTCTAAAATAGATTCAGAACAAAAGAAAATTAAGATAATATCTAATTTATATGGAATTGATAAAGATTTATTTCTTTCTAAAATATGTAAACTTCATTTAGAAATATTGAGCAATGGTTTATCTAATATTTTCTGTGAAGATTCTTTAGATCCTACAAATTATCATTCTAAATTAAGGAATATGAATATTGAGAATCAATTTGATATTATTCTCACAAATCCACCATTTGGAACAAAAATTCCAATCAATAATAAAAACATATTAAAAATTTATAAACTAGGTCATGTTTGGGAGAATATATTAAATAATAAATGGGAAATGAGAGATAATTTGCATAAAAAGCAATCCCCACAGGTATTATTCATAGAGAGATGTATTCAATTACTTAAAGACGGAGGTAAATTAGGTATAGTTTTACCTGAGGGTATTTTTGGAAATCCTTCTGATAGATATATTTGGGAATATTTAGAACAAAATGGAAAGATTTTGGGAATTATATCCTTAGATCAGAACTCGTTTCAGCCGTTTACCTGCAATAAGACTAGTATATTGTTTTTTCAGAAATTAAAATCTATTCCTGAGGATTATCTAATAGATTTCGCTATTATAGATAATGTTGGACATGATAAAGATGGTAAAATTTGTTACAAATTAAATAAAGATGGCAGTAAAAAGACCAATGCAGAAGGAAAATCATCAATCAATGATGATCTAATAAAATTACATCTTAAAATCAATGAAAGTGAGGAATTCAATTATCTGAAAGATCAAAAAATATTTAAAATAAATTTATCTAAAATAAAAGATAAAATTTACATACCTAATTATTATATTGGTGTGGAAAAAAATCTAAAAAAGCTAACTGATAATTCTAATTTCACTTTATTATCAATCCAAGATTTAATTGATAGAAAGATCATTTTTGTAAATAAAAATGGATATCTACCAAGAGGGGATGAGATTGGATCACATGTATATGGTTTCGGAGATATTCCATTTATTAGAACTAGTGAAATATCAAATTGGGATATAAACCTTAATTCTAATAAAAAAACTTCTGAAGAAATATATAATAAATATAGACAAAAACAAAATATTGAGGTCGGGGATATTCTTTTAGTTAAAGATGGTGGTTCTAACTTAATTGGGCAAACAGGTTTTGTAACAGAACTAGATAAAAAAATAATTATCCAGAGTCATATATATCAAATAAAAACTTTGGAAAATGGTGAAGCTATTGATGAGTATTTATTATTATATCTCTTGAATCTTAATATTGTTCAAAAGCAGATTCAGGCAATAACTTTCGTTCAAGGAACCATAGCAACAATTGGAAATAGGATTAAACAGGTAAAATTACCATTTCCCACGAATATTAACAAAAGAAAAGAGATTTCTAATTATATAAAAACTATGATAAAGAAAAAAACTGATATAAGAAGAGAGATTTTAAATTTGAACATCGATTCATTTTCGAATATTTAATGAATATGTGAAGATATTTTAAAATATGTATAAAATTATAGCAAAAGATCTTTTTGATAATTTTCCTATTTTAAAGAATGAAGAAATAGTTATTTTTTATTTAATATATAATAATTCAGATTAAATGAAAGCAGAAATAGTTTTGTTCTGAAAACCTTAAATTCCTAAATTTAGATAATGAGTTAAATATTTATTAATGAAGAATATTGTAGATTTATGGAAATTTTTTTAAAGAGAGCACAGAACCCTTTTAGAGAAAAGATTGGAGAGGAAAAAACCCAAGCTATCTTTCAAGAATTAAAAAAAATTCTCAGTTTGATCCCTGTAGAATTTTCTGAAACCATAGGATCAGAGATTCCAAGATTATTGTTTAAATATTCTCAAAACCTTCAAAATTTATCGAATGAATCAATTGAAGGAATATTAACTCATTTCTTAGTGTTTTCATTAGCTATAAACGATCTTGCAAATCAAAATCTCAAACAAGTAAATCAAAAGATATTGAATAGAAGTAAATCAAAATTACGGAATTTATCAGATCTTCTAAATAATTTTATAGAAGAATCAAAAAAAGGAAATATTATCGAAAAATCAGGAAGGTTTGAAGATATACTTAATTTTATGGTTGGCGGAACAAAAGAAGTAACTCAATTGGATGAATTTACTTTATTTATAAAAAGAGCCTCTGACAATTTTAGGAATAAGTTAGAAGAAGAATATATTCAAAATTTTTCTGAAGATTTTTATCAAGCATTGAATAATATTGATAACAATCTTAAAGGAACCATAGATTCAAAGTTATCTAAATATCTTTTTAAATTCTCTCAAGATATATCTCGAATAAAATCTGATGAATTGAAAAATGTATTAAATACTCATTTATTATTTGCTAAATCACTTGGAAATCTTAAAGGGAAAAATAAAAAGCAATTAGACCAAGAAGTTATGAGAAGAAGTAAGAATGAATTAAATGGATTATTCGATTTATTTAAAACTTTCTTGGTAAAAATAAAAGAGAAAAAGTTTACGGAAGTAGTTGAAAATATAGATCAAATCATTGATTTTGTTCTTGGTTCTGAAAAAAAACATGTTCAATTTACAGACGTAGGTGGATTTCTAAAAAGAGTTGAAGATAAATATGCTAGAATTTTAGGAGAAATTAAAGCTCAAACATTAATTGATAATTTATTACAAGCACTCTCAGAAATTCCTGAAATTCATGGCTCTTATTTAGCTTCAGACATCTCACGATATTTGACTAAATATTCTGAGACAATGAATAATCTAGAATCAAAAGAAATCGAACAAACTATATTAAGATCACTAATTTTTTCAAATTCTTTAAAAGAACTTGGCGATTTAAATAGAGAGGAAATAAATCAATTTATAATAAATCGTTCAAAACGTAAAATTCGTGGTTTATTTGACCTATACAAACTATTTTTGGAGACTAATAAACCTATCTTTATAAAATCAAAAAATCCTAGCTTTGATGAAATTATTGAATACAGTCTTGGGAAATATGAAGGACCTAAAACTATTGAAGAAGCAAGTAATATTCATGATTTATTAGTAGAATATCATGAAATAATTCCTTTATCTGAAGAACATTCTCGATGGGCTGATGCTATTAATATTATATTAACTCGATATATCGAAATCCTCCCAAATGAAGAGGGAGATCAAATTTTAGACCAACTTTGGAACAAAACTTATCCAGAAAATAAAATAAATGGAGATTTTCAAGAAAAAATTATTGAGCTTCCAAGAGAAGATGAAAAAAAATTTATGTTTAGGATTATGAATTTATTGACAAGGCCTATTTTAAAAAACAAGAATTCTGATAATGCTTTAACTGGTTCCGTAGCATTTGTAATTTTAGGAAGAATACTTCTTGAAATATATAGCGGACGTAATCCAATGATCCGTGCAATTAAAGTAAATCAATTATTAAAAGATAGGAAATTTGCTGATTCTGAAAAAAAACACACAATTGATGATCACATAAATAGTATAATTAAAGAAGACCTAAATGCAATAAAAAAGAGAACAATGATAGTTAGATCTATAATTCCCATTCTTACATTAAAAGGATTTTATATTCAAACTTATGATATTAATAGAAAAAAATATCCTGAGATAATCGTAGATATGTTTAAGGATGTAAGTCCCCTCGAAAGTATAGGAAAAGAATATTTAAAAACCCAGAAACGTATTAATACTTTAGGAAATATAAATACGATCTATTATTATATTGATTTAGTTAAAAAATTTGATAAGTATTTCTTTAAAGAAGCAGAATCAGTTCCATTAGATTCTGTTAAAAAGAGAGGAATATTGAATGAATATTTTAAAGCACTTTTTGATTTATACGACAATTTAGAAATTAACAAATATTATGAGCATGATATTATTGCTTCTGATCGCTTGATATATATCTATTTAATGAAGTATTTGTATGAGCCTTCAAAGAGTTGTTTTGACCTTATTGAAAAATTCCTTGAAGAAAATCAAGATTATGTAAAAGTTAAATCTATGGATTATTATCTAAGTCAAATAAAACAGAAAGAAAGTAAAATGGGGATTGATCAACTAAATGAAGATATACAAAACGCAACTTCAGAAGGATTTGAAGAGGATTCTGAGAAATTATTAAGATTAAAAAAAATGCTTGAACAGCAAAAACTAGATATTACAAGGTTCCGTTTTATGAATGATCTTTTTAATGAAGCTAAGGAAGTTAGACCAATTTTAGAATCTAGAATAATTTTCGGTAAGACTTTATTTACTTTTTTAGATATTATAAAGAATATTAATAGAAATCTCTCTGCGATTTTTCATGATTATTTAATTAATCTATTAGAATTCTCAAACGAAATTGACAAGACTTTAAATAAAGTCCAAAAATTAAGAACGAAAAAATTAATTTCACCTTCTGAATACTATGAAATAAATCAAGCAACTGAAATGTCAAAGAATAAATTAACAGAATTAGCTACAGATGAGAATTTTACAAATCATGTTAAGAGGATGGTAGAAGCATATGATAATAATGTATTATATAGTGAATATATTGAAGAATCAATTTTAGAAGAAGATAATGGTGAAACTATTGAAGAAATTAATCCATTGGAAAAATATTATAATAAATATTATGAAGAATTGACTGCAGTACCCTCAACAAATTCATTTAATAAATTTATGGAAGCATTTAATTTTTGGGTAAAAGATGAGATATTACCAGTAACTTATAATAAAGCAGAACAGATGCTATTGAATCTAATTTTTAAAAAGATAAATAAGAAATATTTATCAGAACTTACATCATTAGAATGAAAAATATAAGTAATTATTAAAATTTAACAAATATCCAATAATACTCTAAGTCATTATTTCTTTTTCTGTTTCTATTTAATTTATATATTTTCTATTTAATCTCATGAAGAAAAAAGCCATTATTGTTATAAAAAGAAAAAGATAATTATTAAAATATAAAAAAAACTAAAATTAGAAAAAGCAGAATATCCAAAATTTTTCGTATATTTTAATTTATAGTTTATATTAACCTAATTAAAGTTAACAAAAAAAAATCTTAATACTAATAAAATGGATTTAAAAATAATAGAAAAGGCGAAAGAACTCAAAAATGAAATGTCTTTAGAGGAAAGCTCACAAGTTCTTTCAAATTCTTTTAATGACATTACAAACCTATTAAAAGCTATAGCAAGTCCAAAGCGGTTGATGGTATTAAATTATTTATTACAACAACCAAGAAATTTCTCATTTCTTTTAAATAAATTACGAATTAAACGAACAACTCTTGTTCATCACCTAGATTTCTTAATCGAAACCAATTTAATCGATAGAGAAGATTGGGGTAGATATTGTATCACTGATATTGGATTAAAATTTATTAAAGCAATTACAAGTACCTATCAAAATATTATATTTGAACAACAAGAAGAACATCAACAAATTATTAATCAATATAACCAATGGCCCCAATTTTATAGAGCTTCGGGGGTAATAAAAGAAAATTTAGTAAGTAATGAGGCTAAATACCAATCAGGATGGAATTCATATATATCTGCTACCTCCGGAGTTCTTATTTCTTTAGGAGTACCTCATGATTATATCTATATAGGTGGTAGAACAGGATATTGTTTCATTGTGAATGCAACACATCTTATTAGCGCCTCTATTTTATCAAAAAATGCATGGCAAGAAATATATAAAGGTACGGAAAGTTTTGGATGGAAAATGAATCTTTGGAAGAAAAAAAGAAAATATTCTTGTGCATGGCAGTTAGAAAATGAAGATTATGATTTAGGTTTAGATGTTTTTAATCAAGTCGCAAAAATTATTGATGATTATAATACTCCTGTAGTTTTATTAGGTGTTCATGGAAGTGGATTCGCTATCATAAATGGGTATCAAAATGATAGTTACCTTGTTAGTACTTATTACCATATTGAAGGTCGCGAAGAAATACCTATAAGATTTGATCAATTAAGATTGATTAACAAATTTACTTACTTTTATTTCACCAAAAATCAAGAAAAAGAGAATCCAGAATTTGAGGATAAAAAATCAATTAAACGAGCAATAGAATTTGCAAAAGGAATTCATTTTTCCCAAAGTGACTTTACTTCAGGTCCTCAAGCGTATGATACATGGATTGATGTTTTAAGTTCAGGAAAAAAGGATCATATCGAAAAAATAGGAAATAATATTTTGGGTCAGTTTGACTATGATTCTAAATCTATAGCTACAGAATATTTGGAAAGATTATATTATAAATATAAAGAAAACCAACAAGCACAATTCTTAAAAGATGCAAGTCAATGTTATAAAAAAGCAATGATGGAATTAGAACCGTTTACACAGATGTTTCCACATCCTAAACAAAGAAACAATAATCTTACTTTAGAAAGTCGGAACAATGGTGTAAAAATACTTAAAAAAGTAAAAAACTATCAAATTGATGCAATAGAAAATCTAGAAAAAGCATATGAGAAATGGAAACTTTAGTTAAATTTTTTGGATTATCATCTTAATTTAAAATTTAAAATAATTATAAAATTACGATTTTTTCTTTTTTATAGCTTTGGAACAAATTGATATATATTTTATCATACAACAGAATTCTTTTATTTGAATTTTAATTACCATTTTATACTAAAATCAATAGTTCAAATTTAATTGAACAATTTATAATTCATATTACTTTTCAGTTAAGACATAGTATAATCGCTGTTTTTTTGATTAAAAAATTATACTATAAAAATAGTATAAAAATCCTAGAAAAATACTAATATTTAAATATCATTTGAAATGTCACTCTGTAACTCTATTAACATAGAGAGGTATTTTTAATAATGGAAAAAAAACTTAAAAATAGCTTAATTGGAATAATTATAGCACTTATTGTGATAATTGGTTCAACTGTTGGTATTCTTCTCTATTTAGGTACGACGACTACAGAAGAAGAACCAGTGGCACCCATTATTATAACCCCTCCGGCTGATATTACTTATACTCTGGGTGATACTGGAAACAGTCTTATTTGGACTGCTACAGATGATAATCCTGATACATATACTATCTCTCGAAATGGAGGTCAAGTTGATAGTGGTACTTGGACTTCTGGTTTACCAATAACAATAAGTGTTGATGGTTTAAGTGCAGGGATTTATACATATGTTATTATAGTTGAAGATGAAGATGCTCTAACTGCAACAGATTCTGCAACTGTTACTGTTCTCTCACCCCCAAGTTTCTCAAAAACACCTTCTGACATATCATTTAAATTTAATACTACAGAAAACATACTTAGCTGGACACCTATCGATGATAATCCAGATACATATACAATCTCTCAAGATAGTGTAACAGTAGTACCTGCTACTGCTTGGACTTCAGGAGTTCCAATCACTTATGATGTTAGTGATTTAGCTTTAGGTAATTATAATTTCGAAATCATAGTTAGTGATGATGATGCATTAAGTGCTTCTGATTCCGTTCTAGTAAATAGTATACCAACGCATAATTATGGAGAAGCTTTACAAAAATCAATATATTTCTATATGCAACAACGTTCTGGAGACTTACCTGAAGATAATCCTGTAATTTGGAGAGATGATTCTTGTTTAAATGACGGTGCAGATTGGAGTGTTGATCTTACTGGTGGTTATTTTGATGCCGGTGATCATGTAAAGTATAATTTACCAATGGCATCTACAGTTACTACTTTAGCTTGGGCTCTTTATGAATTTGAAGATGCTTTTATAGCAACGGATCAATTGGATGCAACGGTTGATGCTATTAAATGGGCGACCGACTACTTGATGAAATGTCACATCTCACCTTATGAATATTTCTTCCAAGTAGCTTGGGGACAAGATGACCATGATGTTTGGGCTTCTGCAGAAATGATTGATAGACTATATGTTAGAGAAGCTTTTAAAGCAAATTTAACTCATGGAGCTACAACACCTATTGCTGCTACTGCTGCTGCCTTAGCTTTTACTTCTATTGTTTTAGAAACTATTGATCCTGTCTATGCTGCTCAATGTTTGGGACATGCTGAAATATTATATGATTTTGCCAATTTAACGCGAAATGATGACTATTATAACGCAACAGCTGTTGAATATTTATCTTATTCTGGATTCTGGGATGAATTAGCTGCTGCTGGAGCATTATTATATCTTAAAACTGGCAATGAAATCTATCTAAATGAATCAAAAGTAAATATAATGGTGCCACTTAATTCAGGAAATCGAACATGGACTCATGTATGGGACCAAATGAATTATATGACATATGTCTTATTAGCACAGATAACAGGAAATGAGACATATATTGAATTTATTGAAGAATATTTAGATTGGTGGCTTCCTACTGGTGAAATAGATTATACACCTGGTGGTCTTGCTTGGTTAAGTGAATGGGGAGCTCTAAGATATGCTGCAAACACAGCTTTCGTAGCTTCAATTTGGGCTACAGATCCTTTATCTACTCCAGCAAATAGATCACTATACTTGGATTTTGTAGAAAACCAAATTAATTATGCTTTAGGAGATAATCCTGAAGAAAGAAGTTATATGTGTGGTTTTGGAGTGAATCCTCCAATAAATCCTCATCATAGAACTGCTCATGGATCTTGGGCTGCTACCCAAACACTTCCGGAAAATAATCAACATATTTTATTTGGAGCTCTTGTAGGTGGACCCGGGCTTGACGACTCCTATGAAGATGATAGAGCTGACTTCGTAAAGAATGAAGTTGCTTGTGATTATAATTCTGGTTTAGTAGGAGCATTAGCTTATTTATCTAGTATCTATTCTGCAAATATGACAATACTAGATGACTTTCCGGAAAATTACTTTACTCCAGAAGATGAACGCCTTCCAGAAATGTTTGCATTAGCAAAAATGGATGTAGATCGCGATCCTAGAGGAGAAATCCTTGATAATGGTAATTTTACAGATGGATTTACTTCTTGGACTGATCAAAGTTTCTGGTCTCCTGCTGTATATGAATATGTACCTATAGATGGATACTTATTTGTGAACATTACAAATGCTCAAAATCCTACTGGAGAATATCCTTATTATATACAATTAGTTCAAGGACCTTTAATTGTTGAGAAAGGATTTAATTATACAATTAGCTTTGATGCTCGCGGTAATGCAACTAGGGAAATCGATGTAGCACTTGGACAGTCTGGTGGTGCCTATACAAGATTTGGTGAGATAAAGGATAATTTAACTACCAGTTGGACTCATTATGAATATTCATTTATTATGACACATGACACAGAAGTAGCTGCTCGTATTGAATTCAATTTAGCTATGAGTAATACTAGCTTGTCTATTGACAATGTCAGTATTATTGAAAGTGCTCAAGTTGAATTAATAGAATATGAAGGAGAAATTCTCCAAAATGGAGATTTCTCAGAAGGACCTATTGGATTAGATTCTTGGACAGAATCATCAACATGGTACGATACAAATTTCACAATTGATGCGTCGAGTGGTGTAGCATTTGTTAATATTTCAGATATAACAGGAAACGGATGGGAAGTCAGCATGAGGCAAGAAGCTATAGGATTACAAGCAAATCAAAATTATACTATGAGTTTCTACGCTTGGGCTGATGCACCTAGAAGTCTTCGTTTCTTAATTCAAAATGTATCACTTGGTTGGTCACCTTATGCATACAGTGATATAGGTATAACAACAACCCCAACTCTATATGAATTAACATTTAATTTTACAAACCCTAGAGACGATACCAACGCAAGATTTGAATTCCAGATGGGGCTGAGTGATATAAATCTATATATTGATAATGTTAGCATTTATTCATTCGCCGAAGTTGAACAAGGGCTCCCAAGTATTGAGGGTGAGCTTGTTACCAATGGAGACTTTTCAGATGGTCAAACTGCTTGGAGTGACGGAAGTTGGAGCGGTGCAAATGCGACATATAATATAGTAGCAGGAGAATTTTTCATAGACATATTGGATAATGAATCTCTTGATTATGAAGTTCAAATAACTCAAAGTCCTATACCTCTTAGAACAGGAATAACTTATAATTGTAGTTTCTATGCTAGAGGAACCGATAATCGCACTATTAAAGTGTTGCTTGTCCAACCTGGAACTTACATGTCTTATTATGAAATTGAGTATAATTTAACTACAAAAATGACCAAATATGAATTTACTTATACTATGACTTACGATACAGATGAAGCAGCCATTTTTCAAATGAATTTTGGTGGAGTTGCTGTAAGTGTGTATCTGGATGATATTGGTATCTATTCACCAGATATAATCGATTATGTAACAACTACCGTCAACATCCGATTGTGTAATTATGCAGCTTGGCCTGCAAGATCGCATGATGATCTCGCATATCGATATTTCTTTGATGTAACTGAAGTATATACTGCGGGATTTACAATCAATGATGTAGCAGTAACACTTGATCCTGATTCAGAAGCAACTGTAACTGGCCCTATTCAATGGTCTGGCTATATCTATTATGTGGAAGTCTATTATGACGGAGTTGAGCTCTTTCCTGCAGGTGGCGGGAACGAATATAGAGAAGCTCAACTAATTCTTGGTCTTAAAGCCTTAGAAAATTATGAAACGGCATGGGATCCAACTAATGATTGGTCCTATCAAGGATTAAACAATGATTGGAGTGTATCAGATTATATTCCAGTTTATGACTATGGATTAGGTACAATTCTATATGGGACTGTACCCCCTTAAAACTTATAAAACCAATATAAAATTTATCAATTTTTTTTTTTTTTATTTTCATAATAAAAATAAGATATAGTTATATTAAGTCAATAATTCAAGATGATTTAGAAAAGAAATTAAATAAAGAACATCTTCGACTTTATAGATGGTTTTTAAGTCATAAAGCTCAAATCTCCCAAAGTATATCAAAAGAAATAGAATGGATAAATTTGAGGATTTTTTAAAATGCATCAAAAATATTTAAATAATTGAACTTCAGAAATAGCTAAAACAGATATAAAAGAAGGAAGAAAAAATAATATTAAATGATTAATAAGGTTTGCATGTGATCCATTAGAAGAAGATAGATTCAAATATAGTTATGTAAAAGAGATAATGGAATTTATCAATTTCAAATAACTAATTGCCGTTCTGTCAAGTAGATAAAAATGATATAAATTCATATCTTTTATCACTTTACCTTGCATCTCAAATAAGTGTTCATTGAACTCACAGAGCTCTCCCTACCTTATTATCATCAATCACCTTTCAGCGGGAACGGGACTCGCTACATTCTGATAGATCTCAAATTCATTATCTTCTGGAATACTCCAGAAACATCGATTTTGTTTTGTTTTTATCGTACCAATGAAATATGAATTGAAATTTCTTCCCAATTTTTCTTTTACTCCTGAAATATGAGTAATTTTCCCCAATTGAGGGATATCCTCTTTTATTTTTTATACATGTTCTATTGGATGTGTGTTTACATTTTCTTATTCTCTCTTATAATTGACCTCTGTTATGATTTTATCTATAAGAAATAGAAAATTCATTTTAAAACCATAGAGAATGAAAAATTTCTAATTTAGTAAATGGATATGAAGAAATTGTAGTTAAAACATAGATATAGAAAACATAAGAGAGATAGGAGGAATTATATTAAAATTATTCAAATTTATTTACATTTTAGAACTATTGAAGAACCCTATAATAAATACAGCTAAAGATTTAAGAATTGAAGAATGGATCTTTTTATATATATGTATGAGCGACTCTCCTATAAATGAGAAATATAATCCAAATACTATTTTTAGCCATTCGAAAACGAAAATGCAAGGGAATGATTATTGTAATCATTGTTATTTCTGGAAGTAAAAGGAAAAATAAAATTTAAAACAATATTATCATTTTATTTATCTTATTATAAATCTAAGAATAAGAATAAAAGTAAGATAAAAATCATGAAATCAAAAGTGTATTATTTTCCAGCAAGATGTAAATCAAATAAAGGAAGTATGAGCAAAATAAAAGGGCCTTTGTCTTTGAAAAACCTTGGGTTTGAAGAAAAAATAAAAGAAAATGATAAAGTAGTTATCAAAACCCATTTTGGAGCTTTAGAAAATACTAGATATCTTCGACCAAGTTATCTTCGATTTTTATGTGATTATATTAAACAGATAGGAGGGGTCCCATTTCTTGCGGAATCATGTGGATGGGGTTTGCCGGAAGAGCTTTCAGGAATTCACTCGGAATATAGTGGACGCTCTAATGAAAAAGAATATTTACAAGTTGCTCTGCAGCATGGATTTACGCAAGAAACTATGGGTGCCTCAATATTAATGCTTGATGGTAAAGATGGAATAAATTTTATAAAACAACCTGTTAAAGGAAAGAAGTTCAAAGATGTACTAGTTGCTGGAAGATTAAAAGAATTTGATTATTTAGTTATGGCCTCACATTTTAAAGGACATATCCAAACAGGATTTGGAGGAGCTATAAAAAACCTAGGAATAGGGTGCGTAAGTAAAGGAGGTAAAGTTCAAGCTCATATGGGTAAAACATTTAATTACGATTTTGAGAAATGTGAAAAGGATTGCAGTAAATGTGTGGAGATTTGTCTTGGTGGGGCATTAACAAAGGAGAATCATAAATTAATTAAAGATTGGAATAAATGTCGTTATTGCTATTTTTGTGAATCTATTTGTAAAAATGACGTAATTAAATTTGCAGATTCAACTCCAGAAGATTTAATTATTCAAACAGTTGATAGCGCTAAAGCTGTTGAAGATTATTTTGGCAAAGAAAGAATATTTTATATTAACTATGCAATTGATATAACTTGGAAATGTGATTGTGGTCCTTCTGATCTTCCAATTGTATCAGATATTGGAATATTATCCTCTCTAGACCCAGTTGCACTAGATCAAGCCTGTATCGATTTAGTTCATAAATCTCCAATAATACATAATTCTGTTCTTTCAGAAGTTAGAAATCTTCCTAATAAACAAAATTCTGAATGGTTTTCTTATGTACCTAGATTCGATCCAAATTCTAATGAGATTGATTATAATCTAGATGGAAAAATTACTAAAAGATGGGAACTTCAACTAAAAGCTGCAGAAGAAATAGAATTAGGTACAAGGAATTATGAATTAATCGAGGTTGAAACAGAAGATCAATAAATTAGTTCAGTGTTTGGATTTATTTCTAAATATCAATAATTATAAAATATATTATATAAAAATATATTAAAATAAATCTTTTCTTTAAATAATGGAATTCTATTATAACTTTGAAAACTTTGATATTACCCAGCTGATTGAAAAATACGAAGGAGAACGGTTAGATGATCTATTACCAAATCAGAGAATTATCTCAAATGGAATGGGAGAATTTTTAGAGTTTTATTGGGAATGTAAAGAAATTCCAAAAGAAATTAGTATTTCAAAAACAAAAACAAAATTATTAAGAAACTTAAAAACGGTATATTATGTTGGAGAAATCACAGAACAACATTTAATGGGGAGAGGTGTTAAAACACTCTATGATCTAAGAGCAAACTTAAAATTCCGAAAATCAGCAAATATTATAATAGATTTAATAAAACAAAAAGATCATCATTGCCTTTTAAGAAATAAATCTATTTATGATTTAGATATTTCTTTCTGCTTTTGTAAAGAAGATCTCCTATTTATTGATATAGAAACATTAGGATTATACGATAGTCCTATTATAATTGTTGGTTTAGGATATTATGAGAATGGTAAATTTATTATTAACCAGTATTTCACAAGAGGTTTAGAAGAGGAAATTGCTATATGTGAAGAATTAAGAGCCAACATTTTTCCTAAATACAAATGTTTTATTTCATATAATGGTAAAAGTTTTGATATTCCCTATTTAGCAAATAGATTTTTATATTATTTTGATGAAAATCCTATGATATTTGAAGATGAAACTCCTTATAAAGTGTTTAATACTAAATATGGACATATTGATCTCTATCATAACTGCAGACGGAAATTTAAGGGTAAATTTCCAAATTATGAACTAACAACTATTGAGAAAGAGCTATTGAATTGGACGAGAAAAAACGAATTACCTAGTAATTTAGTGGGACTATGTTATAGAAAATATTTGAACGATCCAAATAAATACGTTGGACTTATTAAAGAGTGCCTTGAACATAATTATTATGATATTTATTCAATGCCACTTATATTTGAGAAATTGTTGAATAAAAATTAACAATTTTGATTTGTTTTTCTAGTACATCTTAAATCTAATTTTAGATTAATATTAATGTGAATATGTATAAAAAGCAAAATCAATATGATTATACACTTGAAACATTCAAATCAATTCAAAATAAATTAGATAAAGATTTTAAAAATAAACTTCATGAAAAAAAGGTTTTTTTGGCAATTGATGGATTTATTGATTCAATTTATTCTATGATTAAAACACGTAGTAGCTCGGATATATATCAAAGATTTAATACTATAAATGAATTAGCTGATCGTTTATATGAAATAAAGGGAAGTTCTGGAAATATTGAGCTTAAATTAAAGAAATCTACAATAGGGGGATTCGTCCCAAATAATGCAAAAGCTTTAAGTTCTTTAGGTATTAAAATATTTCTTTTAGGGGCATTGGGATATCCCCAAATCAATAATATTTTCAAACCACTGATATCAAAGAAAAATGTGGAGATTTGTTCAATAGCAAATCCTGGAAAAACAATAGGACTAGAATTTAATGATGGCAAAATTATGCTCTCTGATTTAGAAGATCTTTCAGAAATAAATTGGAATTTATTAGAACAAAGGATTGATATGGAAAAACTTATTAAAAACCTTGAGAATTCAAATACAATTGGATTTGGATATTGGGGATTAACGCAAGAATTATCAGATATATGGAAACATTTAGTAGAGGAAATTTTTCCATCTATTAATAATTTAAATAAAAAACTTTTTTCAATAGATTTAGGTGATTTTAAAAAGCATAATAAATCAAGTATTCTGGAAATGATTGAAGTACTTAAAAATATCGAGGAGCAAATCCCTGTCTTATTAAGCTTAAATGATCAAGAAGCAATTGATCTCTCTAAATCCCTTAACGATAACAACACAATTCCTCTCAATAAAAGAAATAAAGAAGATTTCATCTTTAGAGGTAATACAATTAACAAAAAGATAAATTTATCTTATATTGTAATACATTCACCCCACTTTGCAACAATATCTTTAAAGAATGATAAAAATCATTTTTGGATAACTGAAGGATTTACCTCAAAACCATCTTTTACAATTTCTGGTGGAGATCATTTTCTTTCTGGCGTTATTGCAGGTTTTTTAGGTGATTTAAAACCTCCAGAAGCAATACTTATGGGTAATGCATTAACGGCTACTTTCGTTAGAACAGGAACTTCTCCTAGATTTGGACAATTAAAAGAATTTATAAAAAAATATATGGAATATATCTATAAAGATAATCCTTTTTTTTAAAAAATAAAAAAAGAATTATTAATACCTATTTTCAGTTAGATATGATTAATCCTTCAAACAAAGTATTAAAAGCGTTCAATATTAGACAAAAATCTAAAAAAATTAATGGAGGACAGGGAAATACATTTAAATGTATTGTAATATTTAAAAAACAATTTATATAAAATGAGAAGAAAATCACTCCATTGGAAATATAAAAAAATTTTTTTTTAATTTAGTAAATTTAAAAATGGACTCCGAAAGTAATATATTAAATTGATTCATTTTCTTCTTAATAACAAAATTCAATTTATAATAATAGAAACATAAAGTGATTAATGTGATATTACAAGAAACTGGATTAGAAATCTTTTATGCAGAAGTAGCAAAACTAGGTGCTTTTTTTCTATTACTTCTTGGAGTTATATGGATTTTATATGGAGTATATGAGGGTAGGAGAAGGGGATCATTTAAAAAACGAAAGACTGAGGATTGGGATTATAAGATAACAAAATTCCTGAAAGCATTAACATATATTGGTTTTATTATTGGTGTTTTAGCAATGATTTCTGGTGTTGGATCTTTGATGCTAAATGAACCTCCAAGTGTTGCTTATAGTGCTACTATTGCTCATAGACGTAATTTATTTACCTGTATTGTTTTGATTTTATTAGGTTTTATAACTTTTCTAAAGCCCGCAAATGACCTACCTATGGCAGCAATTATAGGTTGTTTGGTTGCAATAGGTGTAACTTTTATCGTAGCTATGATGATCCCTCAAAAGTACAAAGATGCTATAGATGAAATTATAGATTATAGAATTGTATTGGGTATTATATTCTTTATATTATTTGCTATAGTTGGGCTTACTATTAAATTTTACACAGCAGGATTTATGGCTCTATCTAAAGCATTTTCCTGGCCTCCTATTGCTATAATTGTTGCAGTATTCTGCTTTATCCAAGGTACATTGTTATTAACTGCTGGAGTATCAATAATATAATAATTCTATATTTTATTTTTTTCCTTAATTTTTTTTTAAAATAAAGAAAATTTAGATGAAGAATTTATATTTATCTTTCCTATAATATAATCTTTTAAATCAAATGAACAATTTTGGCATCTGATTTCATTATTAATATTTATATTTGATATTCTATAACCCTCTCTTTTGATAAGTATATTTTTACATTTTGGACAATAAGTATTACTTCCTTCATCATGTCTAATATTTCCAACATAGGGAAAATATAAACCTATTTTTCTTGCTATTTTATATGCCATATTTAATGTGTCAAATGGAGTTCTTTTCCGAGAGGGAATTTTAAAATCAGGATGATATGCTGAAAAATGTATAGGAGTACCTTCTCCCAAATTATTTTTGACCCAATTACATAATTTTTTAATGTCTTCCTCTGTGTCATTCATATCAGGAATAATTAAATTCGTGATTTCTACATGAATTCCATTCTTCTTAAAAGTTATAGCTGTATCCAAAACAGGTTGAACTGATTTTGCGCCACAGATTTTTTTGTAAAATTCATCTGTCATACCCTTAATATCAATATTAGCTGCACCTATTCCTATTTCTATGAGTTCTTTTGAAGCTTCAGGAGTAGAAAATCCATTTGTTACTAAAATTGTTTTAATATCTTCTTTATGAAGCAATTTAGCAGTATCGATTATCCATTCATGCCATATTAGGGGTTCGTTGTATGTGTATGCTAAAGTTTTTGCTCCACTTTTTACTACTTTTTTTACAAGGTCTTCAGGAGATATCTCATATAAGGACATTTTTCTATCTTTATAATCTTCTAATTCATAATATCCTCTTTTCCCATTCTCACTTGGACAGGCTTGACTTATAGACCAATTTTGACAATTAAGACATCGAAAAGAACAACCTATTGATGCAATAGAAAAAGCAATACTACCTGGCCAATAATTATATAATGGTTTTTTTTCAATTGGATCAAGGCTACCTGATGAAATAAGCGAACCATAGATTAAGGTATATAATTCCCCATCAATATTTTTTCTTGTCCTACAGATTCCTATCTTATCAGACGAAATTATACATTCATTTGCACAAACATGACATTTTACTTTATTATTTTCTAATTTAGTCCATAATCGTGCTTTAATTTTCATTTTTGATGACCATTTTTATCAATTGTGATTATAATATCTTTTAAAATATCGTTGGATATATTCATTTTGAAATTGAATTCAATTTTAAAGAAAAGTTGGAGTAATTATTGAAATGTTATAATCCTTAGCTATTATATTTATAATTGAATAAATAAGTTTTTCTGTTTTTTTTTCTTTTAGACATTATCTTAAATAAGAATTTTGTAAAAATAATGCTTCTTCTAAAAAAAAATATTAATCTAAAAATCAAATTCCTTATGTATTAATATGTCAAATAATGAAAAAATAGTAAATAGAAAAGATATTGATCAAGTTATCAAAGAAAAAAAGAAGTATCTAAAAGAATTGGAGAAGTTTGGTATAAATTCGGATTATATAAGAGAATTAAGTGATTTATCACTTATTTTACTTGAAGGAGAATATTATGATGAAGCAGAAAATAATTTTTCATTATGTTCTGATTTTTTTATAAAGCAAAATGATCGATTAGGACAGGCTACTGTATTAGGTATTTTAGGTACTCTTTATTTTAAGAAAGGAGATTTTCAAAAAGCTATTCATACCTATAATAATGCTAAAGTAATATATGAAGAGATGAATCAATTTTCTGATTTAATTATATGCTTAAAAGGGATTGGAAATAGTTATATCAATTTAAATCAATTAAAAAAAGGAAATGAAATCTTTCTCGAATGTTGTTCAATATGTTCTGATAAAAATGATATAGCAAACTTTTTAGACTGCTTAAATAATTTAATTTTTATTCATGAATCATTGGAAAATTGGGAAATTGTGTATGAGTTATATATTAAAAGTCTAAATGCATTTTCTAGTTTAAAAGACAGTAGAGGAAAAATTGTTTCTTATTTCAATTTAGGAATATTAGAAAAAAGAAGTAAGAACTATGAAAAAGCGTTGAATTTCTTTAAAAAAGGAACAATATTGGCAATTGAATCGAATTATTCAGAATTAAAATTTAAAGGATTATTCTATAAAGGAGAATGTTCTGTATTTATAGGAAAGATTGATGAAGCTAAAGAAGCTTTTTTAAAAGGATTATATTTAGGAAGAAAATTAAAAGCTAAAAATACAAATATACAAATCAAACTGCTTTTGAATTCAATTGGATTAACAGATCTTCAGATAGAAGAAGAATTGGATAAATATGAAATAAGAAAGAATTTTTAATATCTTAATAAAATAAATATAATCTTTCATATTTGCAACAAATCTATAAAATATTAATAAAAGAGAAAGAAGAAGATAAATAATTTTTACTATTATTTTTATATAAGACTTAGTGTTTTATATTTTTTAAAATCATATTCTTGAAAAAAAAGTTAAATAGTATTAAAATGATAAACTGTCCCTATTGTAATGAAAAACTTGAAAAAAATTGGTATTATTGCCATTCCTGTAACAAACCCTTAATTATGAATTTAGATATTGAGGATATTCATAAAAAAACCTCTCATATGAATAGTTTTCAGTCTGATCCTCTCTCTAACAGCAATGAAAATTCCGATTTTCAAATCGATATGATTGAAGATATAGATCTTGATAATAAAATTATGGAAATTGAACAAAAAATAAATAATTCCTCTAAAAATGAAGTTTCTATCGGGGATCTATTTTTACAAAAGGCAAGTCTTTATTATAAGAAAAGAGATTTATTGACAGCTCAAAAAGAACTTGAAAATGCTTTAAAAAATTTTGAAATTGAGGAAAATCAATTAAAAATAGCCATTACTCATAATGAAATAGGATTGCTAAAGGAAGATTTAGGATATTTTGAAGATTCTATTTATCATTTTGATAGATCAATTCAAATATTACAAAATTTGGAAGAATATAAAAAACTTGTCCAAGTTTATAATAATATTGGAAATGCTTACCTTCAAATTAAAGATATTGAAAATGCCTATAAGTATTATCAAAATGCAATCGACATATCTGAAAAAGAAAATATCGTATATGAGGAAATAAAATCATTAAGTAATTTAATTGAAATTTTATTCGTTTTGAAGGATTATGACAGAATTAAAAAAATATTGAAAAGATTAGAAGATTTCTTTAATAATAATAAGGATATATATGGTTTAATTACAACTACCTTGAAATATGGAAAATTATATTTTTTCCTTGGAGAAAATTACTATGATACCTCTTATGATAAATTAATAGATGCTTTAGATCTTGTCAATAAGATTGAAAATCAAGTATCATTATATCTAAAATCAAAATTAGTATGGGAAATATATCTATATTTAGGAAAAATTAATTTATTACGGAATAATAATAGTGAAGCTGAAAATTATTTATTAAAAAGTTTGGAATGTGTAAGGTTATATGAGGTTGGTAATGACAATATAAATGAAAGTATTATATTAGACTCAATTGCGACGCTTTATGAAAATAAAAAGGAGTATGAAAAAGCTATTGAATATTATCAATTATCTAGTGAAATATATTTTAAATTCGGAGAGGACTATAAAACAGCTGAACTAAAATTAAAAATAGGATTCATTTATCTTAAATTTAAGAAAAATAGTTTAAAATCAATCGATTTTTATGAACAAGCATTAAAAATATATGAGGAAATTGAATATTTTAAAGAATCAGCTGATATATATAATATTTTAGGTGATATTTATATTGAAAAAGGTTTAATAGATATTGCCTTATCACATTTTGAAAAAGCTAAAAATCACTATAAAGAGCTTAATGATGATTATAATTCAGAATTAGTTAATGAAAAAATCAATTCTTTAATGGATTTAAATATAAGAGATTAAGAATTAATTCTTCATTCTAAAATAAAATCCTCTTTAGTATATGTTTTTACTCCGTATTCTATAAATCCTAATGATTTAATAAAAGATATAGATGTTTTATTTTCTTTATAGACCTCGCATTTTAATTGTTTTACATTATTGTCTTGAAAATAATTCCAAGCAGCAATACTTAATACCGTTCCAAGACCTTTTCTTTGAAATCGAGGCAA
>Ga0315549_1001008_pt1 | contig 30900 bp, 26 predicted proteins | sample SalMarSW160200MG_FD_203101 | JGI IMG/M metagenome (GOLD analysis project Ga0315549, IMG submission 203101) | Salt marsh sediment microbial communities from the Plum Island Ecosystem LTER, Massachusetts, United States - Salt Marsh Sediment SW1601-200 ... | reverse complement strand
CGTCCGAGAGACAGATCTACTTCCACGAGCATGGTTGGTTCTTCGTGGATGTGTTCTTTGACAAGCTGCTGGTGGCAAACCATCGTCTGGATTTCCGAGGGAGGCTAGAACTGGATCCTCTGACCCTGAGTCCCACGGACCTCCTACTAGAGAAGCTACAGATCGTGAACATGGGTGAAAAGGACTTCAAAGACAGCTTGATGCTCCTCTTCGCCCACGAGCTTGCCGAGCAGGACGGAGAGAACACAATCAACAGCGCCTACATAGCCAGCCTCCTCTCCACTGACTGGGGGTTCTGGTACACGCTCACCACCAACCTCCAGGGAATGAGAGACCTGCTGCCAAGAGTCGAGGCGCTATCGGAGGACCAGTCCCAAGTCATCAGTGATAGAATCGGCGCCCTCCTGTCACGCATCGAGGCAGAGCCCAAGAGCATGCGCTGGAAGGCGCGCTCGAAGGTGGGCACCAGAAAGAGGTGGTACGAGCCAGTCGAGACCGAAGCCACTGTCGGTGACTTCGGCATCTGGCGTATGATGACGGAAGAAAAGGAGGGAAAGAGCCTGTAACAGACCGGGCCACGCCATCACCCCATGCGGCGCCATGCCCGAGGAAGCACTACTCTGAGTCCACAGCCGACGCTCCCACTCCTGCTGAAACGATGAGGACAGCGAGCCAAGTGTATCCCACCTACTGCAGGGAGCACACTTGATCGGGTACCTGCCGACGAGGTCAGGAGCCGAAGGAAGACTCCGTGTATCACTCCGCACCCACGTTTCGGGGTCGGCAGAGGCACGCCACCCTCATCCCCATGCGTTGTGGACCGCTGGCCGTTGTGTGGCGAGCATCAATGAGGACAGTACTATCCACCTATTGACAATACGTGCCAAAGCAGCTATACTATCTCGCGGAGGGCAAGCAATCTTGATCTCTGTACCGTCGTGCAGTCAGCGGAGGAGGCGACAGGATGGAGAACAGTCTGCGCACGTTAGCTGACGACTTGGCGAAGATGACCTCGGTTGAAGGATCGGTTATCGTCGCGGCGGACGGTACAGTCGTTGCCGACACTATAGGGGGTGATGCTGAGAAAGAGGGCGCGGTGGCCGTTTTCGTGGGCACTGCCGCCGGCCTCATAGGTAGCACGCTGGCCGTGGGTACCTTCGATTGGGGGGTGGTATCCATGAGCAGATACAGAATGCTGATCGTCGAACAACCCCACTACTTCATAGGCCTGCTTCTGGCCACGAAGGCCTCGCCAGCACTGCTGGCCGCCCAGGTGCAAGAGACGCTTGGCCCCTCGGCCTGAGGCACACAGAGAGAGGAACAATGGAAGACATACTCACAGACATCGGGGCGGTGCTAGGAGTGACCGGCTGCTTCGTGTGCGACGCGGAAGGGCAGATCCTAGCCTCCACGCTGCCCGATCTCCTTGACGAAGGGGATCTCTCGACGGTCAGCCGGACCATCAGCCAGACTACAGCCGGACTGGTCACTGCTCGACGCCGCAAGGTCCAAGAAATCGATCTTCTCTACTCGGAAGGACGCTTGGTAGTCAAGCCCCTACGCGACGGCTGCCTATGCGTGGTGTGCACACGCAACATGAACGTCCCCCTCTTGAACCTCACAGTCGACGTTGCGGCAAGGAAACTGACCGAGGCGCTGAAGCAGGAGAAGGAACCACCACCAGCCCCTGAGCCCGAAGGCGTGCCCTTGGAAGAGGTTCTGCACACCGTCGTCGATGCCTATCCTGACGTAGTCAGCCCGGTTATGGACTTCGAGCAGACTCTGGCCGAGAACGACCGGCGCACGGCTCTGAACACCCTGGGCAGGCGAGCGGGGGAGATGATCTACCAACGACGGTATTCCAGCATGCGTGTTCCGGCCTCCATACCTCGGGGCATAGAACTGGTTGTAGGCCCGGCCGTCAGCCCGTTTGCCATAGCCAGCTCGCAGGGGAATCGCCTCGATGTCCTGGCCTGTCCATTCTGCAGGAATCTTCCCTCACCGTCAGTGCGTTGCCACTTCCTGGCTGGATTCGTCCAGGGTCTGCTCAACTCCATTGCCGGCTTGGAAGAGGTCGTGGTCACCGAGTCTCTTTGCCGGGCCAGGGGTGAGGATACGTGTAGCTTCGAAGCTCTGGCGCAGCAGAGTTAGCGTCACGGTACCGCGCTGACCACGTAGCGTCAGCGAAGTGTGGGGCATAGGCAATGCCGCCCCAGAGCACTAAAGAAAGGAAAGGAGTTTTTCACTGATGTTGGTGCAGTCGCCCGATTGGTTCAAGGTCCTGCTGGAGGGAATCCAGGTCATAGCGATGATCGCTCTCCTGGCCGTGCTGGTGCGCGCTGGGCGTAAGTACAGAGAGCTCGCGACCACTTCCTGGCAATGGATCGTCGCCGGCTTCGCAATGATGCTCCTCGCCTCAGTGGTAGATTTCAGCGACGGATTCATCAATTACAGCTCGGCCTACATGCCCGACCTCTTCGCCACCTTTATCTCTGAAGCAGGACTGATCTGCGGACTCATCCTGGCCGCGATGGGGTTCTACACCTGGTTCGAGTTCATGGCCAGATTCCTGGGACTGAGGCCGAAGGAGTGATCCCGCCACATCTCCATTCCCTTCCAGCGTTCCCGCGTCCACTGCCTGGGGGCGCGTCGCTCCTGTCCTTCTCGCCGTAGTTGTCGGGCGACTGGACCATCCGGCGAGGCACCACCGGAGAGGCAGACGGCTAGCAGTCAGTCGGTGCGGCGGCTTTCGCCGGCGCTGAAGGGCCATAACCTATGGAGTCTGCTTCCCCGACGGCTGTGCACCGGACGGTCTGACCAGCAGTATCGGCTTCGCCGTGCCTCTCAGCACCCTGCCCGCTACGCTGCCAAACACCCAGCGACCTACGCCTGTACGACCGTGTGTGGACATGGCGATCAGATCGACGTTGTTGACCTCGGCATAGTCCACGATCTCCGCGGCGGCATCTGCGCCATGCCTGATCGTATGACGGGCCTTCACGCCCGAACCCAGCAGCTCCTGCTCCACGTCCATCAGGTGCTCCTCGGCCTCTTGTCGCTCCTTGACCGCAGTCTTGGGAAGAACTCCCGACTCCGGCAGCACCTGGAGCAGAATCACCTCGGACCCGTGAGCAGCGGCCATGGATTGCACCCGAGGGACTATCTGTTTGGCCAGATCAGAACCATCCAAAGGTACCAGTATGCGATCGTACATAGAACCACCTCCCCTCCCATGCTCTATTTCATACTGTCAGGCTGTCTGGAGAAAGCTGTCACAAACCCAAACGCCGACTCTCGCCTGTGTGCCACGCGCCCTTAGACTGTGAGAGTATGGAAAAGCGAGATTGAAGCCATCGGTGCGTTCACCCTTAGTAGGCTACAGGCCACATGTCGAAGAATGAACCCCGGCGGCGGAACCGTGGTCGGCGGCGTGCACACGTGTCTTTCCCCTTGTTCGACACCGTCAGATTGTGGTGTTTGGCAATCTTCGACGATAATGGTACAATCGGTGTCACTTCTGTCCAACGAGGGCGCAACCAGGGCCCATGCCCCGATGCGTCGTCCGAGCCACTGTAGAAGAAACGGAAAGGACGGTATGTCGATGGCCAAGACCAAGTTTCTTTTCTCCACAGATTTTCACGGCTCAGAGACTGTGTGGCGCAAGTTCCTGAATGCCGCCAAGTACTTCGATCTCGACGCGTTGGTACTGAGCGGCGATATGACCGGCAAGCTCTTGATTCCCATAGTGAAGCGCCCCGACGGCAAGTACGACGCCAGCCTGTACGGCGACCCCTACGTACTGTCCGAAGACGAAGTCCCCGAATTCGAGAAGAAGTGCCGCATGATTACCTACATCCCCTACCGCACCACCCCCGAGGAGGTGGAACGTATTGCTGCTGACGATCAGTATAAGGAAGATCTCTTCGAGAGAAGGGAGTGCGAGATCATCAAGTTCTGGCTGACCCTGATTCCGGATCGAGTGCCTCCCGAGTGCAAGATCATTATGAGCCCAGGCAACGACGACAAGCACTCCATCGACGACGTCATCCGAGCGGACCCCAACCCCCAGGTGATCTTCGGGGAAGAAGAGGTCATAGAGCTAGACGACGAGCATGAGGTCCTTTGCTTTGGCTGGTCGAATCCCACTCCCTTCGACTCACCTCGAGAGTGCAGCGAGGAGGAGTTGGAGGAGAGGCTGGAGCGCACCGTGGCCAAGGTGAAGAATATGGAGACAGCCGTGTTCTGCATCCACGTACCGCCGTACAACACCTTCATCGACCAGGCGCCGATGCTTGAAAACGACCTGTCGCTCGCTGTCCGAGGCGGCCACACCCAGATGCAGCCCGTGGGCTCCACGGCTGTTCGCAAGATCATCGAGAAATACCAGCCTCTGCTGGGACTGCACGGTCACATACATGAGAGTCCGGGACGCATCAAACTGGGTCGGACCGAGTGCCTCAATCCCGGCAGCGAGTACGCGGAGGGCATCCTCAAGGGATTCCTGGTCGAGATTGACGGACCGGAACTCGTCCAACTGCGTAGGATCGACGCCTAGAATCCCACGCATCCCGATAGCCAACCCGTTGCACAGCACCCCACTTCTGTCAGTGGGGTGCTGTTGTGGACATCAGCGGCGCTGCGCCGGCGCGCCCTTGTCAATACTGGTGAGCAACGACGTCCTCGGGCAGCTCGTACCAGCGCTTCTTCTCACCGATCCTGGCCCGCATCTTCCACTTCATCGACTTCGGCGCATCCTCTATGGCGCGCCTCAGCATACCCAGACGCTCCACTACGATCTGCTCGTGTTCCGGCTCCAGGTACTCCCCACAGAGGTTACTCACCTTCTCTATGTTGGTGGTCAGTGTCTTGTACCACCCCCAGTCATTCGCGCACAGATCGGCGACGAATCTTGGATCGATGGCTTCCGTGGTGTCGACCTCCGCTATCTCATGATCACAGAGTACAGCACACGCGTCCTTGATGTCCTTCTCGTTCAGCTCGATTACCTGGAGCTTTGAGAGCAGCAACTCCTCTATGGGGACTGTGTAGACGTCGCGCTCCAGTCGCCCCAAGAGGTTCAACTCGTGACACATGGTGAAAACGTCCAGGAAGATGTCCGCATCGTACCCCAGTTCTGGATTGTCAAAGAGCAGTCGTCTGTGTCCCTGTAGCGCATTGAATCGCCGATTGGGCTGGTACCCCAAATCCTCCATCAGGCGCGCCACCTCTTTGCGCTCGGTCTGGTACCCAATGAAGTCCACATCTCCATAGGTGCGAGCCATAGAACGGTGCTCGGCGCTAGGACAGTGCAGCTTCACCGCCACACCTCCAATCACCCTGATGTGGATCTCCCTCTCGCGCCCAGCATCCACCACGCGTCGCACTTCGTCTTCCATGGTCGCCATTGGGATTTCCTCCTTCTCCCCAGTACATTCTCACCGGTTGGCCAGGCCCGCGTTGTCTTTCTCCTGTGATCTCACGCCGACCAAGTCCATCACTTCGAAGCGCAGGTCCGATGGCTCCAATCTCAGGTCGGAAGCCGGGATGTCTACGTAGTCCTTGTCGTCCTTATAAACCCTCACCAGAAATCTGCCATACCCCTCATGTACGAGCGACACCTGCGAGATGTCTTCCCAGCGGCTCGTAACGGGCGATGTCCTGCCCCTCTGCAACTCGAAACCATCACTGCCCCAAGAGAACCTGGCATGGTGGCGAGTTCTGTACCACCACATCCCCCCCGCGATCGACACCAAAAGGTTCCCCACAATGACAGGCCAGCCGATAAAGAAATCCTTGAAGATCAAGTAGTTCGCTCCAATCCAGGCCATGGAAACCAGAACGAAGAAAATGCCCACCGACCTAGCGAAGTTCATGAGCTGCCAGGGTGCGACCGTCCTCATTTGAAGCACCTGACGATCTTGACCAGCCCTCGGCCCACATGAGATTCCGAGTTCACTACCTCCTGAGAACTCAGATCGACCAAAGCGATGCCGATCTCGCGAAGGCCGGTGCTCTGCACCATGGACTCAGCCTTCCTGGAGAATGCGCCTTCGTGAGGGACAACAAGCCAGGCCCATGCAAACTCTTGCTGCTTCAAGAAGGTAGAGATGGTGTTCAAGACCTGGTGCAGGTGCTTTAGTTCTGGGTCCTGGGAATAGGCAAAGCATGCGACGTAGTAGTTGGGTGTGGTCAGCCAGGCAGCCACCCTGGACAAGAAGAAACCCTTGGGCCTCATCGTGGCGGTGACAAACATGTCGAATACCACGTCGCCCATCGGATACTCCCAGAAGGACTCCGTGAAGTCCGCCACCCATCTCCCGGATCCCAGCATGAGGTTGTTCTCCAACCTCACCAAGTAGTCGTTGACATCCATCTCCAACGTCCTATGGTGGCTCGATTCTGCCAGAGGTCATAGCCATTGTAGCACAACGCGGCATTGGGAGCAACCCGACATCATCGAAGCGACGGGACACGCCCTTGGTGACTACCGATGTTGGCGGCCTTGGCAGGCCACCAACAAGGGCGACCAGCCCGGGGGAGAGATCTGCCATCCCGGCGGACTGCAACCCGCAGCTTCACCACGAGAGCCTCCACCGACAGACCAGGCCCACCTGGAACCACTTTGCCTGGGAGCTGTAGCGAACCGGTTGCGCCACCCGGATAATAGAGAAAGGCTCTCCGCGAGCCTTTGAGGTTCCCACGGAGAGCCTTGAGCTACGCCACGAACGAAAGAATAGAGAGATCCTATTCCGGCGGAATCTCGGCGAAGATGGTGGTCAGGTCGGCGCCAACGCGCTTGGCCCTGCTGCGACCCCAGAAGTACACGCCCAGGGAGATGAGGATCAGCACGACCGTGAACCAGAAGTTGATGCTGACCCAGTTGCCCGTGAGCGGCCCCCAACCGTAGGCATTGGGGTGGAGGATGATCAGCAGAGACAGTGCGACGTTAGCCACGAAGGCGATCCACGCCAGTGTGACCACCACACCCTTGCTCTGTCGCCACGGTGCCCGCTCGAAGACCTCTGGCATCCTTGACGGGAACAGAGCGCAGGCAAGAGCCACACCGGCGAAGAACAAGGCGTCCCACATGTCCGTGGCCACCACAGCTCCGGCCGAGCTTATCCACTGCTGGCCGAACGGATGGTGGATGAAGGCCAGGTTCAGGCCGGTAGGACCGAACAACTCCGCCTCTGCGACCACCCCCAACAGAGCTGCCACTGAGGTAACGATGATGGCATTCACGGGGGAGTGCCACTTCTCGTTGATGTCAGCGACCCACTCTGGAAGGATGCGGTCGAAGCCCATGGCAAACATCATCCGGGAGCAGGTGAGGATGAACGGCGGAATGTCGTTGGCCACCCACAGCGCGGCGAAGGCCAACAGCACCCACCCGAAAAGACGGCCACCAGCCATACCGAACTGGCCATAGGCCACTATGCCTGCAAAGGTTGGCATCCATGGTCCAATGCTCGGCAGACCAGCGTCCGCATAGCTGCCAGCCCCCGCGCCCAAGTAGCCTACGGCATCAACCAGGGCAAAACCACCAGCTTGACCAACCATGCTACCCGCTCGCGCAAGGAAGAAGGAGATGGTCATATAGATCAGCATGATGATGATGCCCGAGGTGAAGATAGCCTTCGGCATGCTGCGGCTGGCCTCTTTCACTTCGCCAGCGACGAACGTGGCAGCCGCGTACCCGATGTAGGCCCAGTAGGCGAAGAAGCTGGCCGTGAAGACGGCGCTCCAGTAGCTACCCGATGAGGCCAGGCCCTGGTCCAACGCCGCCTGAGTGTACTCTACGGCAGTATGCCCGTCGGTGATCAACCCCACTCCGGCCTCCATGTTGGCGGGGCTAGCCATCAGGAAGACCAGATAGACCAACACCAGGACCCCCGCCGGGATCCAGAAGATGGCGTGCAACAGGTATCCCGTCATCCTGGTTCCCAGGCACGCGATACCGCTGAAGATGGCGATGATCACGATGCCAAAGATGGTCATGAACCAGGGGTTGTACACCGCGCTGAAGTCCACGCCGGCCAACCCGCCGAAGATCAGCGTCGCCTCATACGTAGCCACAGCGATCAGGCCGTAGGAGACAGCCACAGAGAGGAACTCCAAGCACGTTGCTACGAAGGCGAAGCCCGGGCTCAGGATCCTCGACATGAAGACATAGCCTCCACCGGAGCGGGGCATCGCTGCTGACAGCACCGCGAATGTGTAGACCGACAGCAGCATGAGGATACCCACGATGAAAAAGGCCATGATCATGGGGTGTATGCCGAGGAAATACTCTGTTGGTAGGACCGCTTCGGCACCAACAGCCTGGAATACACGTTTCTGCCAGCCCAGGCCAACCACATTGGCGATAGCCAGAATCACCGCGGTGATGAATCCGATCTCCCGCACCAACCCGGTGGCCTTGCGCGCAAACAAGGTCTTATCTGCCATTTCTGAAACCTCCTATTTCCCTCCAATGGGTGTACTAGCGGAACGCGGTTTCAAGACAGTCCCGTCACCATTCTCTATTGGCATCACCTCCTCGTGTAACCCCTATGAATGTGCAAACCTAGTCAGAGAACCCTGTTCGCGGCGTTCTGGTCCACCCAATTCAATATGATAGCACATATTAGGAAAAATGTCAAGTCGTCACACCACCGGCCGGAGGCGAACACTCGCGCCGGTTCGCTCGCCGTACCAAGAATCGCCCACTGATGCGACTACCGTAACGCGAGGGGCAACAGTCCTTATCTACCATAACACGTCACTGACCGGACAGTTGCGTGCTCCTAGTAGCGCTGACGGCTTTTCCGGCCCTTGAGGGGCACTGACCAAGCCGAGCGCGGCCACAAACAGCCCGACCCGCGTATACCCGTTGACTTGCCTATGCCAATCCAGTATAATCAAGACGCGCATTCAGGACTACGTCAGGAACGACATGCAAGAGGAACTGCGGAAACTACCGAGCGTGGAGAAGCTCCTCCAGAGGCCAGAGATACGGCAGTCAGTCATGAAGAGTGGCCGGCCAGTCGTCCTGGAGAGCATCAGACAAGTCATGCACGGAGCGCGCCAGGAGATAACCAGAGGAGGGCCTTGCCCAAGTCTGGACTCCCTCGTGGACCGGACGGTCCTCCACCTCGAAGACAGAGGGAGGCTCATTCTGCGCAGGGTCATCAATGCCACTGGAGTCATTGTGCACACGAACCTGGGCCGCGCTCCTTTGAGCGATGACGCGAGAGAAGCCATGGACCTCGTGTCGGAGGGCTACAGCAATCTGGAGTATGACCTAGAAGCCGGTGTTCGGGGGTCCCGACACGCGCACGCCGAGCAGCTCTTGAGCGAGCTTACCGGCGCCGGCAGCGCCATGCTGGTCAACAACAACGCGGGGGCGTTGCTACTCGTGCTCACTGCGCTGGCGCGGGGAAAGGAAGTGATCATCTCCCGAGGTCAATTGGTGGAGATCGGCGGTGGCTTTCGTATTCCGGACGTTATGTCCCAGAGTGGCGCTCGGCTCGCCGAGGTGGGAACGACCAATCGGACCAGTATCGGCGACTACGAGAGCGCAATCGGGGAGGAAACGGCTCTCCTCATGCACGTCCACCACAGCAACTTCAGAGTCCTCGGCTTCACCCACGAGGCCACCCTGGGCGAACTAACCGATTTGGCCAGCCACCACGGTCTGCTGGTGGTCGATGATCTCGGCAGTGGATGCCTTCTGGACACGTCTCTGTATGGGCTGGCGCACGAGCCTACCGTACAGGAGGCCGCACAACAGGGCGCGGACCTCGTTTGCTTCAGCGGTGACAAGCTGCTGGGCGGGCCGCAAGCGGGAATCATCGTGGGGCGGGCAGACCTGGTCGCCTCGTTGAAGAGACACCCCCTTGCTCGCGCCCTGAGAGTGGACAAGACCACTATGGCAGGAATGCAGGCCACTCTACTGCACTACTCGAGGGAAGAAGCCACCGAAAAGGTACCGATCTGGCAGATGATCAGCCTCGGCCTGGACGAGATAGACAAACGGGCCAACGCTTGGGCCGAGCAACTTAGAGCAATAGGCGTTCGCGCCGAAGTCATCCCTGGGCTTTCCACGGTGGGGGGAGGCTCCCTCCCTGGTGAGACGCTGCCCACCAAACTGGTGGCCTTGCACGTCACTTCGCCCGACAAGCTGGCTGCGCTCTTGCGGAGCGGCGAGCCACCCGTCATTGGTAGGATTGAGTCAGGGGAGCTTTTGCTGGATCCGCGTACCGTGCTGGCCGACGAAGAGCAGGACCTGCTGTCGGCGGTGGAGCAGGCCGTGCAGAGCTAGCCGAGACCCCAGCCGCACCCACAAGGCCATCTGCAACTACGCCCTGGGAGGATCATCCGGTCAGCAGACTATGCTTGAATACAACAATACCTCAAGACCACATGCGACCTACTCCCCACCGATGCGCCAACCCCGAGGCCGCCGCCGACTAACTCGCCTTCTTCTCCAGGGCCTGTTCGTAGCCGTCCTGATCGCCCTGTTCCTGTTCTTCGTAGGTCTGATCGGCGCCACCACGGTATATGCCTACTACGCCCTGACCTTGCCTCCCGCCGAGGAGTTGGGCGCGCGCAACCTTTTCATGAGTACCAAGATCTACGACCGCAACGGTGTGCTACTTTACGAGGTCTTCGACGCCAATGCGGGCCGGCGCACGGTCGTGCCCCTAGAAGACATACCCGAGCATCTGATACAGGCCACCGTCGCCACCGAGGACAAGACCTTCTACAGCAATCCTGGCTTCGATCCTTTGGCCATCGTCAGGTCCTTCTGGCTCAACGTCTCCGAAGGCGAGATCGTGTCCGGAGCCAGCACCATCACCCAGCAACTGGTGAAGACCATCTTTCTGTCCCCCGAGCAGACCTACACACGAAAGATACAAGAAGCCGTGTTGGCCCAAGAGATCACTCGGAGATACACCAAGGATCAGATACTGGAGATCTACCTCAACGAGATCTACTACGGGAACATGGCCTACGGCATCGAGGCTGCCGCCGAGACCTATTTCGGCAAGCAAGCACGGGACTTGACGTTGGCAGATGCCTCCCTCCTGGCCGGTCTTCCCCAATCGCCATCCATCTACGATCCCTACACCAATCTGGAAGGGGCCAAACGGCGTCAAGAGGTGGTGCTCAACCTGATGGCCAAGGAAGGCTACATCACCTGGTCGCAGGCAGACGAAGCCTGGTCCCAAGAGCTGGATTTCACCCCGCTGCGCGTGGATATGAGAGCCCCCCACTTCGTGGTCTACGTACAGAAGCTTCTGGAAGAGAAGTACGGAACGGAGATGGTGTACCGGGGCGGCCTGCGAGTCCACACCACGCTGGACCTGGAGATGCAAGAGATAGCACAAGAAGCGGCCCAGGAACGCATTGCAGAGCTGGCGGATAGACAAGTGAGCAACGCGGCCGTGGTTTCCATGGTGCCCCAGAGCGGCGAGATCCTCGTCATGTTGGGCAGCGTCGACTTCTGGGACGAGAAGATAGATGGCCAGGTCAACGTCGCACTGGCCTTGCGCCAGCCAGGATCCTCCATCAAACCTGTCAACTACCTAGCTGCGTTCGAGAAAGGCTGGACGGCCGCCACTCTCATTATGGACGTCCAAACGGAGTTCCCGAATCGGCCCGGTCCCTCCTACGTGCCCAGGAACTACGACGGCAAAGAGCACGGCCCAGTCCTTGTCCGCCAGGCGCTGGCTTGCTCCTACAACATCCCTGCGGTGAAGACGCTTCAGTTCGTGGGCGTATCAGACATGATCGCCATGGCTCAACGTCTGGGCATTACCACCTTCACAGACCCCGAGAGGTATGGGCTCTCCCTCACCCTTGGTGGCGGAGAGGTGATGCTTCTGGAGCATACTGGAGCGTACGCGGTGTTCGCCAATGGAGGAGTCCGCATCCCACCCGTAGCCATCCTGAAGATCGAGGACAGCCAGGGCCGAGTGATCGAGGAGTACGAACCGACTGAGGGGGAACAGGTCATCTCGCCTGAACACGCCTATCTGATGACCAGTATCCTATCGGACAACGAGGCGCGCACCCCAGCATTTGGTCCCGACAGCCCGCTGCACCTGTCGAGGCCCGCAGCGGCCAAGACCGGTACCACCGACGACTGGAAGGATAGCTGGACCGTGGGCTACACTCCCGATCTGGTCACCGGGGTGTGGGTGGGGAACAGCGCCAACACGCCTATGGATCACGTGGCCGGCTCGACCGGGGCAGGTCACATCTGGCACGACTTCATGGAGCGCGTCCTCGCCGATACGCCGTCGAAAGGCTTCCCCGTGCCCTCAGGGCTCGTGACGGCCAGAATATGCTCACGATCAGGCCTGGCGCCGACCGACCTTTGCCCTGAGACGAAGACCGAGATCTTTGTGGACGGGACGGCCCCCACTGAGCCGGACAACATCTACCAGAAGATCGGTATCTGCGCTGTCACCGGGCATCGTGCAACCGACTTCTGTCCCCCTGATCTGGTCCAGGAAAGCGTCTTCGAGGTCTACCCAGACGAGTACCGAGAATGGGCCGAACGAGCAGGGATAGTGCAGCCCCCCAAGGAGGAGTGCGAAGTTCACTCGCATCCCGCCACGGTGGAGCTGACTTCGATCGAGACTGGGCAGCAGGTCGAGGGCACAGTGGCGGTCCGGGGCACCGCGGATATCTCAGACTTCTCACACTTCGTCGTAGAGTATGGAATCGGTCCCGATCCCATCGGCTGGGGAGTGGTCGCTGGCCCTCAATACGAGCCCGTGCACAATGGCCTCCTGGCACGCTGGCGAACGCAGGACCTGGAGAACGGCCCTCACTCTCTGCGGATCGTCGTCTTCGATCATCAGAGTCACAGCGCTGAGGCAAGGGTCCAAGTGGTCGTGAACAACCAGCCGCCCAGCCCTACCTCAACACCAGTACCGACCGCGACTCCCGTGCCAACCATGACTCCATCTCACACGCCTACTTCCACGAGCACCACCACCCCCACAGCTTCACCGCCGACCAATACACCGACCACCGCGGCCACAGAGACGCCCGGGCAGACGCCCACCTCCACGCCCACAAACGTCCCCAGCCCGAACCCCACCGCGACCCTGACTCCCACCCCTTCCGCTACCCCGAGCGCGGAACCGGCAGATGCGACGCCGGAGTCTGGGTCATCCGGTTGACCGGCGGGGGATCCTACTCTCCCCGGCAGTGAGTTCAACCGCTTCACTCGTCAGGAGTTGAACCGTCTTCGCAAGGAGATGGGGCTGCCCCTGGTTCAAGACCAGGAATAGACCACGGAGCCTCCTAGTCCACGAACCTCAGGAGGGCGCCAATCCCGCCCAGTTCGGCAAGGTGCTCACGGTTCTCATCCCCCACGATGGTGATCTCGCAGTTCCGCAGGAAGGCCTCAGTAACCACGTGCTCTACTATGTCTTCCAGATGTTCTGTCTCCCCACCGCAGAACGGACAAGGACTGGTCATGGACAGAAGTCCGCAACCCTTGCAACGCTCCCCAGGGGCAACGAAGTTGTCATTCACTAGCAGCCTGAGCACTTGCCCTTTCTGCAACACGTGAAGGGTATCCTCCAGACCAGCGGCGCCAAGGTTCCCAGTATGCACTTCAGCCCGGAGACTGGCGATGCTGTCTCCATGGCGCTCCTCTGTGAGTTCGCGCACCACGCTCATGGTTTGCTCTCCTACCTCCACGGCTGAGCTCACCATCTCCATCGGAAAGGTGCCAGCCAACCTCTCCCTCAGATACTGGTGCAGATACTCGATGAACTCACTGACCACTTCGTCGGTGCCGGCAACGAATAACTGGTCGAAATGCTCGGACTGGAAGAGCGAAAAGGTCTGATCGGCGGTCTCCTTCAAGTGACGCATGACTCGGTCATCGTGATGGCGTTGGTAGCGCGCCTGGGCCCACCCTCCCTGGTCGTGCCTGCCAGGCACCTCGCCAAGCACCTCTGGTCGCTCCTCCACACCAGCAGGATCCACCAAGAAGATGCGCGCCCTGCCCTTCCCCACCAACACTGTGCAATGGCGCTGATAGCGATTCATGAACTCAATCATGGGCCTCATGCGGATGACGTGATCTACCGCCAGCAGGGGGCCCATCCTGTCCGCTAGACGAAACACCTCCCACAGACCGGCGGCGGAACACGCATAGACGGCGAGCCCGCCGCTGCCGACAACCATCTCCTCCGTCGTAAGCCTCTCTATGCGGGCAAGATCATCGGACACGGACTTCAGTTGGGCGCTCGTCCAGTGCTCGCGATCGGCTTGAGCCTCGGTGATCATGTTCTTCAGCCTGATCAGGCTCCCCTCCTCTGTCGGTTGGCCCTTCTCCAAGGGAAAGTAGAAGCTGCAGATCAGATTCTCTTCGTCTCGATAGCCAGACAGTTCCCTCAGTTCCTGCTTGTCAAACACAACTGACCTCCCTCTTATCTGCGGACGACCGCAAGTTCTTGTCCGCAGGAAGCACATCTGTTGTCATCAAGGTTGAGGGTCGTATGATAGCCAATTCTGCCAATGGCCACCGCTCCACACGAGGGACAAAGCGTATTCTCGAACTTGTCGCCTGGCATGTTCCCCACGTAGACGTACCTCAGTCCGGCCTGGCGACCGATCTCGGCTGCCCTGTGCATCGTGTCCTCAGGTGTTGGTGGCCGATCCAGCATCCTGTATTGTGGCGTGAAGCGCGACACATGCCAGGGAACGTCGGGGCTTATCCCGGCGAGAAAATGGGCGATCTGCCCTAGTTCATCGTCGCTATCATTGAGCCCCGGGATGAGCAGGGTCGTCACCTCGACCCACACGCCGCGCTCGTGCATAGCCTCGATGGTCTCCAGCACCGGCTCCAGCCTGGCCCCGCACATCCGGCGGTAGAATCGGTCGTCGAAGCTCTTCAAGTCCACATTGGCCGCGTCCAGATAGCGCTCGATCTCCTCCAGTGCCTCCAGCGTCATGTAGCCATTGGTGACGAAGATGCTCTTGATGCCCTCGCTCTGGGCCAGCTTGGCTGTGTCGTAGACGTATTCGAAGAAGACGGTGGGCTCCGTGTAGGTGTAAGCGATGCTGTCGCAAGCGTAGCTCTTGGCAGCGCGCACCACCTGTTCAGGGAGCAACTCCTCCCCCGTCAGGGCCAAGCCTTCCCGGGGTGCCTGGGAGATGTCAGCGTTCTGGCAGAAGCGGCAGTGGAAGTTGCACCCCACGGTGGCGATAGAGAAGCTGCGGGTCCCGGGCAAGAAGTTGAAGATGGGCTTCTTCTCTATGGGATCTACGTGAGCTGCGATGGCATCCGCATAGACCAGGGTGTAGAGTGTGCCGTCTTCATTCTCCCGAACACCACAAATCCCTCTTCGACCCGGCTTGATCGTGCAGCGATGGGCACACAGTGAACAACGGACGATGTCACCTTGGAGCCTCTCATACAGCATAGCTTCTCTACGCATGGTCTCTCCTCATGATCTCACCCACCAGCAGTCTCAACCTCCACGCGTTCTCCACGGCATAGGCCTCTGCGTCGTTGTTGAAGTAGGCGAACGTCTCACAACCAGCATCTCGAAGACGGCACACCTGCTCTGCCAGCTCGCGCAACTGCTGCTCGTCGTACAACCCACCGTACTTCACCCTGACACCATGCATGCGAGCATAGAAGACTCGCCCCGTGACCACCGACGGGCAGGTGAAACCTGGCAGGCTAACGTAGCAGAAGCCTACGTCCCTATCCCTCAGCAGGTCCACAACCGGTTCGACGTGCCAGGTCTGGTCTCGGAACTCGAAAACGTGCCGCAGATCTCTGGGCAGAAGCTCCAGAAAGTCAGCCAATCGCTCCAGGTCGCAGTGCCAGTTTGGTGGCAACTGGTACAGGATGGGCCCGAGTCTGTCCCCCAGCAGCCTGGCCCGCCCCAGAAACGCTTCCACCGATTCCTCGCAGCGGCGCAGCTTCTTGAGATGGGTGATGGTGCGAGGGGCCTTTAGCGCATACACGAACTCGGGCGGGCACTGCCTCCTCCAGCGGACGAAGGTCTTCGTCGAAGGTAGTCGATAGAAGGTGTAATTGATCTCGACACTGGGGAAGTACTTCGCGTAGTGGGCGAACCACTCACGCTGAGGCAGGTCGACAGGGTAGAAGAGGCCGCGCCAGTGCTTGTAACTCCAGCCCGATGTGCCGACGAAGAACCCGGCTCTATTCACTCTCTGGCCCCGTGACCGTGAGACTGACGAGCCTCAGGCCTCTATTCAGAATCAGCCCCTCGGCAGGAACCCCAGAGGGTTGCGCTTCACACCACCCTGTCGAATCTCGAAGTGCAAGTGGGGCCCTGTGGACCGACCAGTGCTCCCCATCAGTCCTATCAGGTGTCCGCGCTGCACCCCCTGCCCAGCTATGACTCTGATCTCGCTGAGGTGCGCGTAGAGTGTCTCGAAGCCGTTACCGTGGTTGAGGATAATGTAGTTGCCATATCCACCCATCCAGCCCGTGGCAGCAACGTAGCCGGTGTCCGCGGCATAGATGGGCGTTCCCGTGGGTGCTCCAATATCTATCGCCTGGTGACCTGACCAGTATCCTTGAGTCAGATACCCGCTGGTAGGCCACATGAAGTTACCAGAGCCCACCGGGGCGTCAGTCGGAGGCGGGGCAGTGGCCTGTACGTATCTGGGAACCACCGGTCTGGTGCCGCCGGGTATGACCAGGTGTTGGCCAACTTGCAGCTGGTATGGCTCGGCCAGGTCATTGTACTGGCACTCGACGATAACCATGGGGTCCACGCTGTACCGCTTGGCTATGCTCTCCAGAGTGTCCTCGGCTTTGACCTCGTGATAGGCGCCATCCTCCGGAAGGATGAAGAGCTGTTGACCAACAACTATGTAGTCCGGCCACGTCTCCAGCTCTGGATTGGACCATAGAACGCTCTCTGGTCGAAGTCCAAAACTCTGGGCAATCTTTGAGACATTGTCTCCAGCCTGGACAACGTAGATCATAACCCCTTGACGCCCCCTCTCAGGAATGATGGTTATCGGTGCCGCGCCCCTGGTGAGGAAATCCGGGTCCTCCTGTTCTGGATTACCCCAGGACACCAGGGTTGTCTGCTCACGCTCGCCCAGATCGAGATGGAAAGCCTCGGCTTGCTGCAGCCCATCGATGCCCAGCCCGCCGGTGGAGAGCACGAACGCAACGGACAGGACGATGGCCAAATGAGAAGCGTAGCGAGGTACTACCAGGTCATCGCTCTTGAACCACTGGAGCACGGCTCTTGCGGTGTGGAGGATGGTATCTTTGGTGGACGGTTGTGTCATGGAGGGGATGTCGCGGCCTCGTCTGCTGTCATAGAAGCTCCTTGGTCAGCTTTTCCAGCAACTCCTTGTTGCTCTTCGTCTTGCGTATGTAATCCAGCAGGGGCCCCAGCGCATCTGTCCCTCCCCCCATCTGATCAATCATGTTTCGGATGGTCCACACCTTGCTGAGGACACTTTCGTCTAGAAGCAACTCCTCCCTGCGCGTGCCGGACCGTTCGATGTCGAAGGCGGGGAAGATACGGCGCTCAGCCAATCTCCTGTTCAGGTGTAGCTCCATGTTGCCGGTGCCCTTGAACTCCTCGTAGATCATGTCGTCCATGCGGCTACCTGTGTCTATCAGGCAGGTGGCCATGATGGTCAGACTGCCCCCCTCCTCTATGTTGCGAGCCGCTCCGAAGAAGCCCTTCGGAGGGTAGAGGGCCGCGGGGTCCAGACCTCCTGACAGCGTACGCCCGCTAGGCGGCACGGTCAGGTTGTAGGCCCTGGAAAGGCGAGTGATGCTGTCCAAGAGAACCACTACGTCCCGGCCACCCTCCACCAGCCGCTTGGCCCGGGCCAGGCACATCTCGGCTACCCTGGTGTGGCTCTGGACCGGATCGTCGAACGTGGAGCTATAGACCTCAGCTTCCACCGAGCGATCCATGTCGGTGACCTCTTCTGGCCTCTCCCCGACCAAACAGACCATCAGGTGGATATCGTTGTAGTTGGCACTGACGCCATTGGCGATCTGCTTGAGCACCGTGGTCTTGCCCGCTTTCGGCGGCGAGACGATAAGACCACGCTGTCCACGACCTATGGGGGCCACAAGGTTCATCAGCCGAGTAGCCAGGACGCCGGGCGTCGTCTCCAGATCGATGAGTTCAGTGGGAAAGATGGGTGTCAAGCGCTCGAACGTCGGCCGCCGCTTGGCAGCCTCGGGATCCAGGCCGTTTACCGCCTCCACTCTCAATAGACCAAAGTACTTCTCCGAGTTCTTGGGAGGACGCACTTGTCCTATCACCGTGTCGCCGGTACGCAACCCGAAGCGCCGGATCTGCGACTGAGACACGTAGACGTCATCTGGACCGGGCAACAGGTGGTCGGACCGCAGGAAGCCTATACCCTCCTGCACTATCTCGAGCACCCCGCCCCCGAAGATGTGCCCCTGCTCCTCAGCCTTCGCCCTCAAGAGACGAAAGACGAGATCCTGCTTCTTCAGACGGCTGATTCCAGACAGCCCCTGCTCGGCAGCCATCTCCCTCAGCGCGTCAAGGGTCATCATCTCCAGCTCGGCGATATTGAGCTTTTCAGGCGGGCTCGGTTGGGATTCTTCGCCGTTCTTGCTGGCTTGATCAACAGAACTCATGTGCTTGCCTCTTTCGTTGGCTAGAAAGCATGGACAGGATCGGATCTCAGACTATGCTGATCAACTGAGAAGTCTTGGCAATACATAGGCCCCTAGCCACAGCAAAGGCATCGTGCTTTCACGAACACCTTCTCAGCAAGGGGTGCAATCCAAGAGGATTCGTTCATGGTGAGTAAGGGGAAAACAAATCGATCTAGCAGTGGCAGAACCGTACATATTATAGCAGGTTTTCCTCACCCCGTCAAGTCAACGCACGCTGCATGATGAAGTATCGCCTGCGACACTGAATGCGCATCCGCCCTACCCGACAGAAGAGGCCTAGGACCCTGGTCCCAACCCTCAGATGGTGAACCCCGCCGTAACGCGATATACGAGAGCTGCCAGAGATGCACCTGGAGTTGTCGGGAAAAGGGCGCCAAGCTTGCTCAGAGAGTGGATCCACCGGCGCTTGCAGTGTTGATCTCCATCACCGGCTGACAGCCTTCGTGCGCGCCCTCTCCCTAATGCCATAGCACGGGTCCGATACATCGAGTGTAGTGTTGCGTACACTGCCTCCAGACCGCGCTCTCTGCTCGTCGCCCACATCGACCCGGAGTGGATTGTTGCTCATACGCTTCGGGAGAAGAAGATAGCAATGTCCTGGTTAGAGTAGTAGTGATCGTTGAAGCCGCAGAACACGAAGCCATGTTTGCGGCAGAAGCAAATGGCCGGGTAGTTCTTGGTCTGCGTCTCCAGCGAGATAGCGCGCAGCCCCTGTTCTCTGGCCCAGCGAAATGCTGCTCGAAGCAACTCGCTCCCTACCCCACCCCGCCGGTATCTCCCGCCCACCGTCAAGTCCTTGATCCATCCTGAAGCATCCCGCGGCTGCACGATCATGTTCAGGTACCCTCGGATCTCCTCATCCTCCTCAGCCACCAGGAAACACTCCCCACGCTGCCAATCCTCGATCAGGTGGTCGCTATCTCTCGGCGAACTTGCACGCACCGATCGTGGCAGTTTGATGGTCTGGAACGTGATGGCGATTTCCTCGTACGGCCTTTCGTCGGTGCGAATCTGCCAAACGCGCCTGGTCGTATACGACGTGTCGATGAGCACGCATGTGTTGAGGTCCTTCAGGTCGGCCTTGCGTATCGTCATCTGACTAGCTCGACGCTTTGCGAGAACGAATCGCCAAGCGGTACTTCGTTCTTCACCAGGTAGGCTGGTATGCCGCTGGCCGCAAGACTGGCCATCACCTCCAGGGAATCGGGCGCATCGCCAAAGCCGCTGGGCTCCACATGTACCGCCACTATGTCTATGCCCTTGCGCTTCAAGTCCCTCGCCGAGCCGACCCAGGATCCCTCAGTGGATGGGGTGACGACTATGGCTGTCGAGCCTCCCCCCAGTTGACTGCTCTCAGCGGCGATGACCTCGGCCAGAGGAACTCGTCCCTCAGCCCTGACCACGGCTAGCGACTCGAGGAGTCTGACCAGTTGCCGTTCTCCCCTATCTACCTGTACGACCTCGCGACGCTGACCATACGTGATCATGCCCAGCGCTCTCCTCTGGCCCAGCAGGTGCTTCGCCAGCGAAGCAGCAATCGTCGCGCCATACTCCTCTGTGCTGGGATGGAGCACTGGCGCCTTGGACCGCATAGGCGGAGCATTGAGAGAGTCGAAAACCAGTTGATCGGCATAGGAACCCGCCTGGACTGCCTCTTCCATGTCCACAAACAGCCAGATGTCCGCCCACGGGTCGAGTTCAAACTCTTTCGAGATCAGTCGGCCCCTCCGAGCTGTAGACAGCCAGTGTATGCGATTGAAACTGTCCTCGGGCCTGTAGTCTCTGACCCCGGAGACATTGGTGGTTACGTGCTGGGTCTGACGCTGCAGAGCGTCGCCCCCCGAGAGTCTCCCTACTGGTGGCCGAAAACGAGGCAAATCAACAGTCGCCGGATACACAACGAGTGTGGAGTACAGCGGCACCTCGCGCCTCATCTGGAAGATACCAAAAGCGTCACCACTGGTCAGGATGACTGGGCCGAAGTTGAACTTGCCCCTCCGCTTGCATCGCGCCAGCGCCATCCAACTCCGCTCCCCGTGGGAAGGAAGAGCGCTCAGCACACGATCTACCTGATAACCCTGCAACCCAGAGAGGTCCTGGAACCCCACATAGAGTTTGGGCAATGGGCCCTCGTTTCGAACGAGCATCCTCTCCTGGATCAGCCCTCCCACCTGGGCCCGGTTGGCGCGCAGACTGCGCGACGCGGATAGCCAACGGATGTTCAGCCAAGCCCAGACAAAGCAGAGGACGACGAGGCTCACAACCACGTACAGACTACGAACGAATAGCCCGTGTCCAGTGATGAAGGTGGGCACAACAAGCAGCGCGAGGAGCACGAAGATCGCCCGATTGACACTAATCCCCACCGTCCGCGCCCTTCCTGGGAACCGCGATCTCGCTACTGTTCCACCCTCACCGGAGATCCGGGAGCTTCCACACCCTGCAACACCTCCTTGACCACGGTGCGAGGATCAACCTCCCCTATCCGGGCAGCAGGGTTGACTATCAGGCGATGGGCCAGTGTGGTCTCGGCTAGAGCCTTCACATCATCAGGGATCACATAGTCGCGTCCCAGCACCGCAGCCCGGGCCTGACCCGTCCTGTAGAGGGCAAGAGCTCCGCGCGGGCTACTACCGAGGTACACATCGGGATGACTGCGCGTGGCCCCTACCAGGGCCACGATGTATTCCTTGATGCCATCGTGGACGAAGACCTCCTTGATTCGCTCCTGCATCTCCAGCAGTTCAGTGGTGCTCACCACCTGTTCTATGGTCTCAATAGGGTGAACGTATTGCTGAGCCTCCAGGATGCGTATCTCGTCCGTGGGGCTGGGATAGCCAAGACTTATACGCATCAAGAAGCGGTCCAACTGAGCTTCGGGCAAGGGAAAGGTGCCTTCGTATTCGATAGGGTTCTGCGTGGCCAAGATGAGGAAAGGCTTATCCAACAGGTGCGTCACCCCGTCAACCGTCACCTGGTGTTCCTCCATAGCCTCTAGCAACGCCGACTGTGTCTTGGGGGTTGCACGGTTGATCTCGTCCGTGAGCACGATGTTGGCCATGACTGGCCCGGGGCGGAACTCGAATCGGCCTGTACTCTGATCATAGACGGACACACCCGTTACGTCGCTGGGCAGCATGTCCGGCGTGAACTGGATACGCTTGAAGGTGCAACCGAGAGACTTGGCCATGGCCTTGGCCAGCATGGTCTTCCCCACTCCGGGCACATCATCAATCAGCACGTGTCCTTGGCAGAGCAAGGCGACGAGGCCAAGCTGCACTTCCTCGTGCTTTCCGATGATCACCTTCTCCACGTTGTCTATGATCTTCTGCCCCGTAGCCTGGACTTCGTTCATCTCCCGTTGCTCCCTAGGGACTGGCGGATCTGACGCAGTCGCCCCCCTGCGCCTTGGCCTCGTACAGGGCCTGGTCGGCCCTTCTGACCAACTCATCCCGCGCCCTAGCATCTGTGGGATAGCTCGCGACACCTATGCTGATCGTCATCGCCCGATCGTCCTCACCACGATGGGCGCCCACCTCAGTTGTGGACGGCCTCATGAGGCGATTCAAGCGCTGCGCTGTGGTCATGGCATCTGACTTGCCGGTTTCCACCAAGATGATAGCGAACTCATCCCCGCCATACCTGGCGACGGCGTCACAGTTGCGCACAGATCTCTTCAGTCGCCAGGCTGCGCCTTTCAGGACCTCATCGCCGACTTGATGCCCAAAGCGATCATTCACCATCTTCAGATGGTCCAGATCTACCATCAGCAGCGACAAAGGCCGTCTGAACCTATCCGCTCGAGAGATCTCTGCCGAAAGGAGTTCCTCGAATGTACGCCTGTTGTACACCTCGGTCAGGCCGTCCAGTTGCGATAGTCTCTTGTAGAAGTCTCTCTCCCCCGCTGCCCGAAGAAGCCTGCGCTTCTCTAGCGCCTTGTCTACGACGATCCTGATCCGATCCACATTGAACGGTTTGCTTATGTAGTCATAGGCACCGAGTTTCATGACCTCCACCGCGGACTCCACAGAGGCGTACGCGGTGATCACCACCACCTCGCACAGAGGATCCAGCTCTTTTGCCTTCCTCAGAACATCTATCCCACCCACGCTGGGCATCTTGAGATCGGTGATGACCAGGTCGAAGGAATCATCCTCCAGTCTGGCGATGGCCTCTCGCCCCCCGTGACACACTTCAACCCGGTGACCGTGGGCGTCGAGCACCCGTTTCAGGAATCTGCACACCACCTCTTCGTCGTCAACGACGAGAATCCTTGAGAGGACCTCGTCCCCCTCCTTGGCGACCGCCTCTGCAGCGTTTGCATCCTGTCTGGGATGTGCGTTGATAGGTCCCTCAGCACTCGGGGGCGGGGGTGTCATCTGACTCTCTCCCAGTTGTGACGCACGGAACGACGTAAGGGGGACAAACTACATTATACTGAACTTCCCGTCTTATGGCAACCAGTGTCCCACGATGGTCTCGGACACCGTGCAGAACAGCCATGTTTCCGTATCCGAAGCGGGTTGTTTCAGACCTCGCCTGAGATCGCACCATGGGGACGTCCCCATGGCAGGGCCGCGGCTCGGACGACCCGTCAGTGCCTCTGCCCCGGTCGCGTGATCTTCCCACTCCATGATTCGAGAGAGTCTTTCTTTGCACTCAGCGGCGCTCGGACACCCACGCGGCTTTGGATGTCTGGCACTCAGGGACTCAGACGCCCAGATCCACCAGTATTGGAGTCGCTGTGGCTGGCCCGTAGCCCTGGGTCCCATCCTGGAGAGTGCTCCATTGTCTGCGGTGCAGCCCTATGCTAAAATAGCGACAGCGTACAGCAGAAAGAACCGATGTGAGATGCCCGGCGAGCGGATCATGGTCATAGACAGCGACGCCCACGTGCTCGAATCCTGCGTGAGCATGCTCGAGAGTGGAGGATACCAGGTCACTGGTGTTACGGGTGGCCGGCGGGCCATCGACATGGCTCGTCAGCAGAGATTCGACTTGGTGCTCGCCGACCTCACGGTGGATAGTCAGGACGGGTTGGATACAATGCAAGCTATCAAGGCCATCGATCCCGGCATCGTGGGCGTGGTCATGACTGGCCAGAGCGCGGTGGCGGCAGCCCTCGACGCCCTGCGCAAAGGAGTAGACGACCTGTTGCCAAGACCTTTCTCGGCACGCGAGCTTCGAGAGGTGGTCTCCTCTGCCCTCAACAGGGGGCGCGCCCGACGGGAGAATATCCGGCTCAGGGCTTTGATTCCGCTGTACGAACTGAGCAAGGCCTTCATGGGCATGACCAACCTTCAACAGTTGCTCGTAGAGATCGTTGAGGTAAGCTGTCGTGAGACTGGCGCGGATCGGGCCTCGCTGATGTTGTTTGACGAAGGCACCCAAAGCTTGACGATCCAGGCTGCGATAGGCCTCCCCGAAGAGGTCGTCGCGACCACGAGGATCGAGATCGGAGAGGGCATCGCCGGCAGGGTTGCGGAGCAACGTGAGCCTCTCGTCCTCGACAGCACCTCGCCACCAGGGGCTGAACTGCGCAAGCTGATGAAGCAGGATCAGATCTCCTCTGCAGTCTGCGTTCCCCTCACAGTGAGGGAAGAACTGATCGGCGTCCTCAATCTGAGCAAGCTGGGAAGCGACGACTCTCTCTTCACCGCAGGATCGCTGGAACTGGCATCGGTGCTCGCTGGCCAAGCCGCCATCGCCATTAAGAACGCACGTCTATTCGAGGAGACCCAGCAGGCATACGAAGACTTGAAGAAGCTGGACGAACTGAAGAGCGAATTCATCAACGTGGCCTCCCACGAGTTGCGCACACCCCTGGCCATACTGCTCGGCTACGCTCATCTCTTAGACGAACAGGCGGCCGACGCCAGCAAGAAATACACTCAGGCGATTATCCACAGCGCTCTGCGGCTCAAGGAGCTGGTGACCGACATGCTGAATCTCCGCTATCTGGAGGCAGGTGAGATAGAGCTTGAGCTGCAACCGGTGCAGATAGCCAGCACGGTGCAAGAGGTGGTCCAGGACTTGGGTTTCCTGGTAGACGAGAAGGGGCAGTCATTGACCCTGAGCATCCCAGAAGACCTGCCTTCCATCTGGGCTGACGAAGGCAAACTGCACCTTATTCTTTCCAATCTGCTGTCCAATGCCATCAAGTTCACCCCTCAGGGGGGCAGTATCGAGATAGCCGCTACCGTCACCGAAGACCAACTAGGCGTGTCTGTCAAGGACACAGGCGTTGGCATCGCCACCGAGGAGTTCAGAAGGCTGTTCGACCCGTTCTATCAAGTGGGTGACTCCCTCAGAAGGGAGCATCCAGGCGTCGGCCTGGGCCTCTCCATCGTCAAGGAACTGGTCGAACTCCATGGGGGACAGGTGTGGGTAGAAAGCGAGGTAGGAAAGGGAAGCACGTTCTCCTTCACCATCTCGCGCCATCTCGGTCCGCAGCACAAAAACGCGAAAGGACACTAGCGCATGATCATGTCAACCGACTTGAGAAAAGGAGTCTCGTTCGAGCTGGACGGCGACCTGCATCGCGTGCTCGAGTACCAGCACTCATACATAGGAAGAGGAAGCGCCAACGTGCGAGTCAAGCTGCGAAACCTCCGCACCGGGCGCACCATCGAGCGCACTTTCGGCGCCAGCGAGAAGTTCCGGGATGTGCGGTTGGAGCTGCGACAGGTGCAGTATCTCTACCGGGACGGTGACCTCTACTACTTCATGGACACAGAAACCTACGAGCAGCCGGCGCTCTCGGCCGAAACCCTACAGGAGAAAGTGGACTATCTGAAAGAGGGCCTGATGCTATCCGTCTCCATGCACGACGGTCGACCCGTGGAGATAGAACTGCCGGTCACCGTCGACCTCGAAGTCACTCAAACCGACCCTGGCGTCAAGGGGGATACGGCGACTGGAGCGACGAAGCGCGCTACGCTGGAAACCGGCCTCCTGGTTCAGGTGCCCCTCTTCGTCGAAGAGGGCGACAACATACGCGTGGACACCAGAACGGGAGCATACCTCACCCGAGTTTAGCAGGCACTCCTGCCCACGAGTTGATCGGCTTCCTGTTTGGACAGCGGCGAGAGGTGCATCTCTGGAGAGTCGCTTCTCCCCAGCAGACAGCCGAGTTCGAGTCTGAGCTCCTCCAGCAGGTTGGCCGCCGGGCGACCATCCAGACCCGGGAAGCTGAAGTGTGCTTCTGCATCCGTGCGCATCAGCTCGTTTCCCAGAGGGTACTCCACTTCGATCAACTCCTTGATCCTGGTCACCTCGGCCGCGTTGGCCTGTCGAATCCTGACCCGCAGTCTGCGCCAAGAGAGCTCGTGAGCCGCAGGCCAGCTCCCGGAGAGGAGCGCCTGGGCGGTGCTCGACTTGTGGAGACCGGCGAGAGTCCAGCAGTGGTCCCAGAGGCTCACAAGCCTACCGTCAACCCGAACGCCCAGCAAGATCTTGTTGCACGCCCATCGACTGATGACCCGCACTCCCACCCACTTCAGCGCCTCCCTCTCCTCGCCGTCGAGGGTTGCTACCGGTCCGTAGTCGCCCAGGAGAGGAGTGACCGCTTCGTGCCCCGCGTCAAGCCGGCTTTTCCAGAACCAGGACCCCAGATCTCCCGGTCCGTCCGTCCTGATGTTGTTGATCTCCAGGAACTGATTAGCCAGCACCTCGCACCACAGGTGCCAAACACCGGCCAGCCGATGCGGGTCGCATCTCGACCGGGGCCGGCCGGCAGCTTCTTCACACCCATGGATCACTAGGAGGAGCCTTACCTCCGGCGGTTGTTTTACCACGGGATGCCACGGCCGGCCCCCCATCTCTAGCAGGTCGGCCACGGAGGGCAACTGGTCCAGTTGCTGATAGAAGCCATCTACCCCGACGAAGGATGGCTCCATGGCACCGATAGCCTCCTCCTGCGCCATCTGCCACACGAAGTCCAGCCACGTCTCGCGCGCCAACCCAGCAACTCGCTCCAAGGCCGCCTCACGATCCGTCGGCAGCTCGGACTTGGCGTTGTCCAGGTTTGCGTCCAGGGACTCCATGCGATAGTCCGGACCGGCAGGATCTCCGTACTGACTCTCCGTGAGCTCGCTCAAGATAGCATCGGCCACAGCCCTCTCCTGGGGAACGAGGCTGGCTGTCCTCAGCGCGTGGACAACGGCCGACCACGGACCTGCATCAGATCCGAGGTAGGCGTCCTGGCCCCTCGTCTGGCGCCGAAGCACCAAGTGACTGTGATAGGTGCCCTCCCACGCGTCAAACTCCGCGCTCACCTTGCCCAGGTCGTGCACAAGGACGCCTATCTCACTGTGCAGGATCGCGTTTCGAACGTCTGGTTTGCCGAGAAACCTCAGCGATTCATGCTGCTTCATTCTCACGTCTGCCCGCCATCCGCGAGAAAGGCCAGCGCACCTCTCAGAACCGCACCATGCCCTCGAGGACCGGCACCACACTGCCCGCCACCCGCACCCTGGTGATTTCGCCTCCGGAGGTATCCACCAGGATATGCAGGATGCTGGGTCTGCCCATTTCCGCACCCTGCTCGCTCATGAAGTGGTTGGTGCCCTCCCTGACTGGCACAGCTCGGTGAAACACCAGGTATGCTCCCAGGGTGCCATTGGCGGACCCGGTCGCCGGGTCCTCCGGCACTCCGACCATAGGTGCGAACATGCGGACGTGTGCCGTCGCCTCGGGGTCCACTGTCTCCAGAGCGAAAACCAGCACCGTATTCGTCGCCAGGGGCTCACACGCCCGGGCGAGGGCGTCCACGTCCAGCCTGCCCGCATCGAGCGCCTGCACCTCCGCAAGCGATCGGATGGGCACCATCAGCGACCGTATTCCAGTAGACACCACCTGGACCGGCAGATGTGTCTCGGTGATCGCCTCCTCAGAGAAACCGAGGCCCGAGGCCAACTCCGTCACGTCTTGCAGTACGTCAAGAAACGTGGGCTGGTCGCTCGTCATCACCACCCGCTCCACTCTGCCTCCGGCGACCTCGAGCTCAGCAGGTAGCATACCTACACCCAATTCGAAGCGAACCAGCCTCACCGGCTCCTTCAATCCCAGGCGTCCAAGATGCGCCAGTACCCAGTGAGTGCCCACCACAGGATACCCCGCGAAGGGCAGCTCCACAGCCGGCGTGAAGATGCGGACTTTGAAATCGGCACTGGGGCCCTCGGCGGGCAATACGAATGTCGTCTCCGACAGATTCATCTCCCGGGCCAACTGCTACATCTCGCCCGAAGTCAAGCCCTCAGCCTCCGGGAAGACTGCGAGGGGGTTGCCCCCGAAGACCTCGTTGGTGAATACGTCCACTTGCACAAACCGATACTCCTTCACGTCTTCTCCTCCTCACCTATTCCACGAGAAGTGTAGTACAATGAGACTCTCTGTCTCGCCACGCTCGGCGCCGGACGGCACGCGTGGATGCAGCTCTGCGACCGGGGTCAATATGCTTCTCGGGCCAAAGCTGTCGCAACAACTCGAGCACACCGTCTATGTCCCCGAACGTAACCTCCCTGATCTGCGCCTCTCCACCATAGCCGCTACCCTCTCCGCATGAGTCCACAAAACAATAGAGCGGGGCGTTCTCACCCCGCTCTCCACCAATACCCTAGACCCGCCATCGGCAGGCACCCCAACGGTGGTTTCCGGACCAGGCAAGCCCACTCCGGCTCCGCCGTCCATCGGCCCACTTCAGCATTGCAGTTCGCTTCGCACCGTCTTGTACAGCTCTTCGGCCCCGAGCTCCTCCAAGGTATAACATTCGCCCCCTAGGTGGAAGGCCAGTTCCTGCGCCAAGCCGCGGTCAAAGGACTTGTGTTCGGTGTTGATGACCACGGACCGGACGTTGCTGTGGTGGAGCAGCTCCGCCAGCTTGCAGCTTTCCTCGTGGGGAGTCATGTCGGTCATGGAGACATTCCCCGCCCCGTCTGTGAGGAGAATCATGATCGGCATCACTTGCGGGTTCCTGTTCACCTCTCGCATGAAGACCTGGTAGCCCAGGTGCAGACCACTCGATAGAGGGGTCTTGCCACCAACCGTGATGTCCCCCAGCATTCTCTCTGCCAGCTTGACGCTGGACGTTGGCGGCAGAAGCAACTCTGCCCCATTCTGCCGGAAGACGATGAGACCCACCCTGTCGCGGCGTTGGTAAGCGTCCTGAAGCAGAGACAGTATGGCTCCCTTGGTGGCTATCATCCGCTCGGCCGCCGCCATGGACCAACTGGCGTCCACCACGAAGAGCACGAGGTTCGCTGCCCGGGTGACCCGGACCTTCCGCCGCAGGTCCTCCCTCTCTATGACCAGGGCAAGTTCTGAGCCCGCGCGGTGGATCTGCTGTGGGGCGGCCTGGCGGACTGTGGCATCGAAAGCGATGTCTTCAACCCACCCATCCATGGGCCTGCTGAACACGTAACGGCCGCGCTTCCGGTTGGTGCGAGTGAGGCTACGGCGACCAGATGTGCGCCTGGAGAGACGATCCAGCGGAGTACTCAAGCGGGGCACCCTCAGGGGTCCGCCCACGGGGATCGGTACGCCCCGCCGCGTCGAGGAAGCAGCACCATCTTCGCCGTCCTGCTGGCCCTTGGGCGCGGACTGCAGAGGTGGGGCGTTCTCCGCCTCCCCTTCATCGCCGGTCAGGTCTTTTTTTTTACTGGTAGAGGGGACCTCCTGCAGCATGGATGCATCCGGATCGGCAGCCCCTGCCTCTACACCGCGGAGTTGCTCCCTGAGCTGCTCCATGCGAGCCTCGCTGCGTTGCAGAGGCTGCTTCTTGAGACGGTGCGGCAGGGCCAGTTCGGCTGCCAGCAGGATGTCCCGCTGGGTGATCCTATTCCTACCCTCGAAGGCAGCGTGCGCGAGGCTGGCTTTGAGGATCACTATGTCCCCTCGATGGCCATCCACGCCCAGGTCCGCCGTGAGTTGTGTGATGTCCGAGAGGTCGTCTTCCGTGTAGGATACCTCGTGGAGAAGGTCTCGGGCTCGGGTGATTTGACGCGCCAACCGTCGCTCTTCCTCTCGCCAGACGTCATAGAAGGCAACGGGATCTTGCTCGTACTCGATACGCCGGACCAGGATCTGCTTGCGCGCCCCTGGTTCCGAGATGCTCGTGATCATCACGCAGAGCCCGAAGCGGTCCAGAAGCTGAGGGCGTAGCTCACCTTCCTCGGGGTTCATGGTGCCCACAAGGATGAACTGCGCGGGATGGCTGAAGGAGATGCCCTCCCGCTCCACAACATTCACCCCCATCGCTGCAGAGTCCAACAGGACATCCACCACGTGGTCATCCAGCAGGTTCACCTCATCCACATAAAGCATACCGCGATTGGCGGAAGCCAGCACTCCTGCCTCGAACCGCTTCTCCCCCGATTTGATGGCCGTCTCAATGTCGAGCGTGCCCACGACCCGGTCCTCTGTTGCGCTCACGGGCAGATCTATGATTCTGATGGGACGGCTCGCCACGGGCAGCTTCTCTCGCTGGTTGTATCGTTCAGCGCAGGAGTCGCACATCGCTTCGGGGCGGTACGGATCGCAGCCAAAGGGGCACTCAGCCACGACCTCGATGTCTGGCAACAAGGCAGCCAGCGCCCGCGCGGCTGTCGATTTCGCCGTGCCTCTCTCGCCCCGGATGAGCACCCCTCCGATCAGAGGGTTGATGGCGTTGAGGATCAAGCCGCGCTTCATAGGCCCCTGGCCTACAATGGCCGTGAAAGGAAATATCGGTATCACGTATACATATCCCCCTGCTAGCCTGGGCTCTCCTCCCATACAAGAGAAGACGAGGGGATGATTCCGCAGCATCCAGCGGAAGCGACCCCCTCCACCCTTTCTAGTATACCAACTCGCGCGGCCCTTGTCAAAGCCTCGGCGCAGAGGGCAAGCTGTGAGTTTGCCCTGCAGTCCACGATGGAGCGGCTCCTCCCTCCCTTCCCGCCACTGCGGGCAGTCCAGCAGCAACCGGAGGGCGACCTCCGCAACCCGTCTCAACAGATGAGGTTCAGCCCCCCGTGCACTCGAACGACCAAACACCGTCGTAGGGGCGGGTCTGAGACCCGCCCCTACGTGTCCGTTCCACCCTGGACACCTCGAGCCGCGAAGGCGGCGGAGACAGTCCACTGATTATGTCCACCACCCCTCTTCCGCACCTTGCATCACCGTGTTGACACTCAAGGGTACCCACGCTATACTCCCCCCGTGCTAACCGAAATCGC
>Ga0315549_1000996_pt1 | contig 31102 bp, 33 predicted proteins | sample SalMarSW160200MG_FD_203101 | JGI IMG/M metagenome (GOLD analysis project Ga0315549, IMG submission 203101) | Salt marsh sediment microbial communities from the Plum Island Ecosystem LTER, Massachusetts, United States - Salt Marsh Sediment SW1601-200 ... | reverse complement strand
TTTGGCCGTAGTATCGTGTCGAAGCCCAAGGGGATGACGACGCCAAGCTGCTTACTGGCGGCGTCAAGAACGTTCTGGTGGGCCATCACCCAGTTTCTCACTGTCTGGTCGTCAGTGGATTGATACGGCTGAGCAGAACAATCGTGAACGATAGCGCTGACGTCCTCGTAAGGGATGGTATAGACCTCGCCGCCCTCTATCCCTATCGGACCCAGCCCGACTCTTTTCTTCTCTGCCGACACACCATACACGTATCGTCCTTTATTTTGAACGCAGCGTACCTTTTCCATCGTTCACCTCCCTAATGGTCCTTTTCCCCGATCAAACAGGCAGGCTTTCTTTGATTTCCTCCTGCCATCTCTCCGGGTTGGTGATGTTATCAATGACACTATCCACAATATCATCCAGCCCGTCTCTCACTGCCTGGACCGACTCGCTGATGCCCTGTTCGACTTTGATTCCTTCAAGGGCGATGTCCAGGTCCAGCAGGGCTTTGCCCAGACGCTCGCATTCCTCTTCGTTCAGTGAACCACCCTCCATCCTCTTAAAAGCCTGGATTTTCAATGTATCCCTAATCACCTCGACCAGGGCTATTACCAGACCAAGCACCCCATGCTTCAGATTTTTCTCATCGATGTTAATCGCCATAAGCAGAAACCTCTAAGTCGCCGGCATTTCCGGGATTGCCCAGGCTTTCCTGGCTTTGGCGCTTGTCCAGCCGCACCAGGGGCATGCCTCATTGAGAAGTTCTTCGGTCGCGACTTTCTTGCCGCATTGCGGGCATGTCTCCCTGCCTGATTCGGCCTCTTTCCAGGCGGACTTCTCATAGTTGGTACCGCTGGGGAACTCCAGCCCGTACCTGGCCGCTGTCTCAAAGGAAGCCAGGGCAGCTCTTATCTTAATTCCTAAAAGTTCAACTCCGGCTAATGAGACACAGATATCAGCATTAATGACCAGTCCCTTGTCCAGTACGCGGTCGATAACGTCCGCAAGTCCAGTGGCTTCGTCTCTGGTTGCCTCTAGTGCCATCTATTTCACCCCCTGACTCTTTTGATATTCCCTCACCATTCTCAGCCTTTGGATAAGCTCTTCTTCCAGGCCTTCGTATTCCTCCTCGCTCAACTCGCCGTCCTGTAGCAGTAATTGTAACTGCTGGAGCCTCTCTTTAATTGCCTCCTCGGTGATAAGGCGTTCCTTATCAATCTCATCCCTTAGCTTGGCCAGTATCTCCTTGCTGAGAGTCATGGGAATACCGAGGACAGAAAATAGCAATCCAGTTAACATTTCACCGGCTCCAGCTTCAGGTTAACGAAATTATAAGGCGGCAGAGGTCCAACATATTTGAAATTCATTTTTCCCTGGAATTTGGTATCCAGCTTGTAGACCTGTTCCTTGAACTCACTCTCACGGGACTTCTCTATCAGGAAGGAGGCGTTCAGGAGGTTTTTAATCCCCACCGGATTATTTACCTTGGCCTCAAAAGATAGCTCCTGGAGGATGGCATAAACCAGTTCCGCGTATCTGGTCTTCCAATCACAAACAATAGACTCCACCAGCTTGCCGGCCGTCGACAGCAGGTTTTGTACTTCAATGGGAGACGAGGCGGAGTTTATCTTCGCCTTTAGCCGAGTAAGTTCTGCATTTTCACCCTGAAGCTCGTTGATGACGGCTTCCTGTTCCCAATAAACTTTCAGTTCACCTTCTATCTTGCCGGCGAGCCGGTGTAATTCACCGAGCAGACCATCGTAATTATTCTCCAGCAGTCTATGAACTTCGCCCTCGCCGGTGGCAATCATGCCGAAGCTCATGGGGAGCAGGTTATATTCCTTCAGGAGCGCTTCCTGGGCAATAGTATGGGCCTGCACGTTCTTTCGGGTCGGGTCTATTTCTGAGAGTTCGGTATCGCTGACTACGGCGGCTATTTGCTCATAGTTGATAGTATAAACATCAGCACTTCCGATGCCGGGGAAGCTGAAATTACGGTGTTGAGGTTCCTCGACAATTCCGTAAATATATTCGCCTTGTGGAAACATCTATTCCTCTCCTTTCTGGGCCTTAAACCAGCCAACGGCCAGATCAAATTGTTTCTTGGAAATAAGAAGTTTATCATTTTTACCTTCAATCTGAATAAACTCCCTGATAGCCAGCATGGCGGCTTCGCGGCAGATGACCTCTACTTCCGCCCCGGAAAGCCCCTCCGTTTCTTCAGCCAGAACTTCAAAGTCAATATCAGGAGCCAGGGGCTTGCCACTGACATGAATACCGAATATCTCCTGGCGAGCCTTTTCATCGGGCAGGGGAAAATCCAGGACAAAGTCAAACCTGCCCGGCCTCAGGATGGCGGAGTCAATCAGGTCTTTCCGGTTGGTAGCTGCCAGAATCAGCACCCCCTTAAGCTCCTCCAGCCCGTCCAGTTCGGTGAGGAACTGGCTGATAACCCTCTCCGTTGCCTGCGAGTTCTCACCCATTCCGCGCTCGGGAACCAGCGAATCAAACTCGTCGAAGAAAAGAATACAGGGGCTGGCCTGCTTCGCCTTCCGAAATACCTCTCTGACGCCTTTTTCCGATTCGCCGACATATTTAGACATTAGTTCAGGGCCTTTGATGGAGATGAAATTCACCTCGCTTTCATGGGCCAGCGCTTTGGCTACCAGGGTCTTGCCGGTTCCCGGCGAGCCGGATAGAAGGATGCCCTTGGGAGGCTTGACGTTTGCCTCCTGGAATAGTTGTGGGTAGCGTAACGGCCATTCTACCGCCTCAACCAGTTTCTGTTTCACTTCACCCAGTCCCCCGACGTTTCCCCAACTGACATCGGGTACCTCGACAAAGACCTCCCGAATCGCCGAGGGCTCCACCTCTTTGAGCGCCTCGCTGAAATCATTCATCGTTACCTCAAGCTGTAGGAGGGTCTCGTATGGAATCTCATCCAGTTGAAAGTCGATGCTCGGCATTATTTTCCTCAGGGCATTCATGGCTGACTCGCGGCTAAAAGCCTCCAGGTCGGCCCCGACGAAACCATGAGTGATCTGTGACAGCCTCTCAAGATTAACATCCTGAGCCAGGGGCATGCCCCGGGTGTGAATCTGGAGTATTTCCAGGCGTCCTTTCTGGTCGGGGATGCTGATGGCAATCTCGCGGTCAAACCTGCCCGGACGCCGCAGCGCCGGGTCGAGAGAGTTAGGGATATTGGTGGCCCCGATGACGATTATTTCGCCACGTGACTCCAGGCCGTCCATAAGGGCCAGCAACTGGGCAACTACCCTTCTTTCTACCTGCTTCTCGCCTCCCATATCTTCTCTCTTGGGGGCGATGGAATCGATTTCATCGATAAAGAGAATGGCGGGCGCGTTTGTTTTAGCCTCTTCAAAGACCGACCTGAGCCGACCTTCGCTCTCTCCATAGAACTTGCCCATTATCTCCGGGCCGGTGATGTGGGTAAAATAGGCCGCCGTCTCATTAGCGACAGCGCGGGCAATCAGCGTTTTGCCGCATCCCGGTGGCCCGTGAAGCAGCACCCCCTTGGGTGGGTCTATCCCCAGGCGCTCAAATACCTGAGGATACTTGAGAGGAAGCTCAACCATCTCCCTGATTCTATGTAATTCCTTCCCCAGGCCGCCGATATCTTCATAGGAAATTTTAGAATCCCCAGCTCTGGCTTCAGCCTTCCCCTTAACCTCAATCTTGGTTCTGGTATGAATGAGCACCACTCCTTTAGGAACCGCGCCAATAACTGTGAAATCCTGGCTGCGCGTGCCAAAGAGGTTGGCTCTAATCGTGTCCCCTTCTACCAGCGGGAGTCCGTCTAACAAAGTACCAATATACCTGGTGTCTCTCTCCCGGCTGATTGACCTCACCAGAGTCAGGGGATTCAATACTATCTTGTCAGCTGGTAAAAAGCTGGTCCTTTGCACGGTAACTTTTTCATCCAGAGAGACCTGGGCATTGCCTCGTAAAAGCCCGTCCATCTGGATGATTGACTTCCCCCGGTCTTCGGGGTAGGCAGGCATAATCTTGGCGGCTGTCTTACGCTTGCCCTCAACCTGAATAATATCGCCCACTTCGGCGCCTATCTTTTCCAGGTCATGCGGGTCGAGCCGGACGATACCCCGGCCTACGTCACGGGGTTTCGCCTCAGCAACGCGAAGAGTCAGCACAGTGGTATCAATACTCACAAGATATAACTCCTCGGGTTATTTTGCCTTTTCAAGGGTAATTTCTAAAATCCCATTGTTATAGGAAGTCTTTACCGATTCCGGCTTTACCTTACCGGGGAGGAGAATCTCCTTGGCGTATTTTCGGTCTTTATCAGAAGCGGTGAGATTAAGGATATCCCCGGCTACCTCAATATTAATTTCGTTCTCCGACACGCCGGGCAACTCGGCAATAACTAAAATATGGTCTTCTTCATCGAAGACGTCTATCATTGGTTCCCGCACCTCTTCTACAATCGGCCCCTTGGCTGTTTCCCTGATATTGCCGAAGCTCTCAATCACCGGCTTACCGGCCAGAGTTCTGATGTTGAAACCGTAGACCCCTCTGGCACCCTTGGGCAAGCCGCCAATCTCACCCCTTTTTTCAGCCCCTTCCTCACGCAGCTTATCGGCGAGGTCAATTAGGTTACCCAACCCTTTGAACAACCCGCCGAAGCTTATCTTGCCAATGCCAAAATCAACATCGACCTTATCGTTTTCTTCTTTTTTAGTCATAATTAGCCTCCGCCTGTAAAGGGGCAGCCATAAATTCATCTATCATCTGACCGACCTTTTTCTTGTCCCTTCCGGGAACCTCGGGCATTAAAATATCGAGGCAGATTTGCTTGAAGCCGTTATTTACATATAGAGCAGCACTGCCTTTCAGATTTAATATCTTACCCAGTACGACACAGGCTCGAACCGTGGGGGTTAGCCTGTTCTTCGACTTAGCTTCCCGAACCTTTCTTACCAGACTGACAATGCGATGGGAATCCTCCGAGGAAAGCTTGGTCTTGGCCTGGGTGATGGCAACTTCGGTTTCTTCATCAAAGTTACCCAATTCTATAGTTACCATGCGGTCACGGAGGGCATCCTGGCTCCTGTAGACCCCGGCGTACTCCTCGGGGTTAGAGGTGAGGATAGCGGTAAAGTCGGGGTGCACCTTCAGGTAATTCTCACCACCCCTGGACGTAGGCAGGGGAAGGATTCCTTCTGCCAGTATTGAAAGCAACACGTTGTTTGCCTCGGGCCGCGACCGGGTAAACTCATCATAGATTAGGGTAAGTCCGTACTGACAGGCAGTGGTGAGCCGGTTATCTACCCATTGCGAGGTCATACTTTCATCAGTCTTGAGCACCGAGCGGATGTAGTTGTCTTTCAGATATTTCTTATGATAGCCCAATAGTCCACCGACAAGGTCGGAAGTGCCAAACTCGTGGTCCCCGCAGACCAGCACTGAGGGGCGGCCTATTCGGTCGGCCAGGTGCAGAGCCAGAGTAGTCTTGCCAACCCCGGCTGGCCCGCTGAAATGGACGGGGAAACCCGCCCCAATATAATCGAGTGCCCGGTTGGTAAGACCTCTCAGGTAAGGCGTTTCCACAAAGTCAGCACCCGGTTGAGCACTGAGTACTGTTGCTGTTTCTCCGTACATAATCGTCACCTTCTTACTCTTTCTAGATTTGTCGTCACCAGCTTGCTTATATGGTCTTATTCCCTAATCGCTGAACGATTACTATCGTTTAATATCTGAGCTCTACCTCATTGAAACTTCCCTCGCCTATAGGCGGTTTCGCCTCTTGGGTATTGCATCCTTCAGGGTCAGGGCTTTCTCCCCTCCGGCGTCTTTCTTGTAGCTCATGCCGCAGCTCCATCATGGCTCGGTTTTTGTTTATCTTGGCGGCCAGCCTCTCTCTGGCTACAAAATAGTTTTTCTGGAACTTCTCCACCGTCGCATCCTGGCGGGCAAATTTATCCTTTTCTTTCCTTGCCTCCAGCCCCAGTGCCCTGAAGTCCATAGTCGACCCGAGAGACTCTCGCTCCTCCCTGGTCATGAACAGTGAACTGGCAGTTCTAATATCACGAACCCTCGGTATGTCATTGCTATTTCTACTATGAGCCATGAGCTTGATATAGCCCGGCGATTTCTTTTTCATACGGAAACCTCCTATTCAGCACTCACCGGGAAGTAGAGCTTCTCCTCTTTACGGATTTCAGCCTTGTCCACGAGGCTCTTTACCGCTCGTCCCAGCACGACAGGGACAACACCGAGACGGTCAGCTACATCTGCCAGCGTCATTCCTTCAGGGTGCTCGTTGACTACCGCCAGCATCTTTGTTTCGAGGTCAATAGTTTCTTCTGCTGCCGGTGTTTCTGCCTTCTGTGGAATTTCTGCTCCGCTTCTCTTTGCCGGCATTGTAGAGGCTAACCCTTGCCATGCGGTTCGAGCTTCCTTCATGTCAGCGATGGTCTCTTGCCGCATTCCTGCCACTTCGCTCTCTATTCCTCGGTCATAAGCGGCTAGCTCTTTCCTTAGTTGTACACCCATCTGCTTGTGTGACTTTTGGAAATCATTGAGGATGCCCTTGACATCGGATTTTCGGGCAGTTACACCCTGAACCAAGTCAGTCTTTATCTTGGCACTTGTCTGTTTTCTCTCCGTCTCTCCTTGAGCCAAATTCTTCCTTAACCTTGCACTCATTTTCTGGTGAGAAGCTCCAATTTCCTGGCGCATCTCGGCTACCTCACCCCTCACTGATTGCGTATGCTCGGCCAAATCCTGGTGCACGGCTAAGCTCATCTCCTTATGAGAGGTTTGGAAACTGTTCCGCATGGCTCTAACCTCATCTCCCATTTTTACCTTATCCCGAGATAAATCCCTCCTCAACTGTCGACTTGTTTCCTGTCGGTAAGCTTCAAAGCCCATTATAAGGCTTTGGGCTTCTCCCCTTATTTCACCGATCCTCTTCATCCTGTCCTCATGGGAAGAAACAATGTCTTGAGTAATAACCTTCATTCCTACTGCGATTCCCATTTCTTGGTCCTCCTTCCTTTATTTTTTACTTTTGCAGACGCTAATTCCTGCCAGGCAACCGATGCCTCCTTTAAGTCAGCCTTCAGTTCCTTACGAGAGGCTTGAAAGTTCTCGATTAAGTTCTGGGTTTCTCCTCTTACCTGCTTCGCTTCTTCCCTTATTTCACCGACCCTCTTCATCCTGTCCTCATGGGAAGAAGCGATATTACGGGTAAGTTCTTTCATCTCGGAAGCAATCCCCATATCTGACCCCCTTTCCTAGATTATTTTTTACTGCCGCTAATGGCGGCGGCTTTCCTGGCGCTGCTGCCTGAAGTGAGACAGCAACCTGTCCACTTCTTCGCGCCGCAGCTCTCTGTCCGTTGCTCTCTTCTGGAGAGCTTCAGCCGCTTCCAGTTGTCTCAGATCTTCCAGGCTCAAGGACTCGCCTCTATCCACAAGCCTTTGCAGTTTGTGGTTGATTTCCTCTTGTTCCCTCTGATAGGTCTCCAGGCGTAGCTGGAAGTTTCGTAAGATGGTAAAGAGCCGCTGCCCCGTATCCTCATAGCTAGCTTTGATTTTACCTATAACCGCATCGAGGCAGCCCTTATCCATCTTTTCCTGGGTTAATTCGATTAACTGCTGTCGCAGGTAGTTTGCCAGTTGCCTCTGTTCATCCAGGTATTCCTGAACTTTTTCTCGGACTTGCCTTCGCTCTTCCTCAATTGCTTCCCTGTTCTTAGTGGAGTCAGAAAGTAGCCGTTCCAACAAGCGGTTAAAGTCCTTCCTTCGTAAAGAGCAGCTCTTGGCGAGCGTTTTCTGTAAACCGGTCTTCAGTCTTTCCCTCTCTTCATCTAAAATATCGAAACTCCCGCCGGAGGTCACTGTAGCCTGATACGCCGTTGTCATCAGTTCTTCTACCGTGGCGATTCTGCTTTCATAGGAGGTAATAAGCTCTAAAACCGGTTCCATAATTTTATCCTCAGTAAGTCAGGGGAGAGACTTTGGCAAGGTGCGCTTGTTAGCCAAGGGTACCCTGGCAATATCGTCCCCTTGATTTTTAGGCTGCTGGAGCGGTAAGGCCGATTGCTTCAGCATACTTCAGGTACGTCTCGACACCGGCTATGACTACCCTGGCTTCAATGGTGAGGACTTCCAGGCCAAGCAGGGAAACCCTTACCCAGGCATCGATGACGATGCCCTTATCCAGTATCCGGTCCAGGACCTCAGCCAGTCCCGAAGATGCCATCGCGGTCTGTACTGCCATTTTTAAGTTTCCTCCTTTCTTTCAGATTTGGACTCAAAGGTTGCTTCCTTGAGGGGAAAGGCACAAGTCTCAAGGAAGCTCCTGTAATCCACCCTGTTGATGCGATAATGACCACTGGGTAGCCTGATTGCTCGGAGTTTCCCGCTTTCAATCCATCTTCGTACCGTGGTCTTGCTCACCATACAGTAATCGGCAACATCCTTAATCTTGATCCGTTTTTGCATAGCCTTATTGAATCTACGAACCGGTAAAATCTTCTATCCTGGCTATTCTCCGACACGCAGACCCCTTATCTTAGTACTGAGCGGCTCTAATTTGCTCTCATAGCTTATCCAAATGTTCATTTGTGGCAAATGTATTATTTTGAAGCTTATGTAGCATTTGGGGGATTTCTTACCGCATGAAACATATCATACGCAAACAACGTCACAAGACTGTCACAAAGACAAACCGCGAACTCACAAATTTATCACACTTTAGTAAGGGTAACTTTTGTCTTAGAATCAGCCTGACAAGCGCCAGTTATGTCTTGGATGTGGTGCTAAGACCAAGTAAGAATATAAAGAATCGGCAAGAGAGCAGATATTTGCGGATGTTACCTGATTTAAGCTCACTTAAATTATGAAGAAGTGCTCCGGCCCTCGAGGGGAGGGAGGTGTTAGTTGCTTCATCAGGTATAGCAAAAACCCATTTGCTTTTTTAATGAAGTATTACCTTGGCCCCGGGGGAGGGGAATGATAATTCAGCCTGTAACTTTAGGACAGCTTCGGGGTCAGGATGAGCATCGTATTCAGCCCAATGCTGCGCATAGATTAAAGCTATAGCTTGCTCTTCTGGGCAGTAAGTAACATCTCCTGATAATAGCTGGCCGATTTCACTTGGAGTAAGCCCACTTTTCAATGCTTGCTTGGCATGGAAGTAGGAACAATAACGACAGCCGTTTACCGCGGTGACAGCCAGCATGAGCCTTTCTCGAAAGGCTGGAGATATCAATTCCTTGTTCGTTATTTCTTTCAACCGACTCCTGTTTCTGAACTGAATGTGAAAGGGTTACTTCCTTTTAGCAAGTGGGCAAATACTTACGGAGAATCCGACGACAACTGATGCTAAAACCGTGAGTGTGATCAACGTCACCACGTAAAGCCAGCCAAAGTAGGTGACCATGACAGGCAATAGAAATGGCTTGACGGCCCTGTTGTAGAGAAATATAGCGATTGAGGATTCTCCCGCTCCCTTCTCTTTGAGGTCTTTAAGCAAGGGGTACCATGCGTAAATTGTGCAGGAGCGTCTCGGCCACAGCAGTATCTCTACAACCCTCGACATCTATAGCCATTTGTTACCTGGCATGGACGAGGCAGCAGCACGCAGATTTGAGGAAGGCTTACAAGTTGCTGCAGATGGCATCTCTATCGAAAATGTCGCCAAAATGTCGCCAAACTTGCCGAGGAAGAGGGTTTTAAGGTAGAATTTTGAAGCTAGGAGAGGTGTCCGAGTGGTTGATGGTGCCGCTCTCGAAATTTGCCATCCAATCTCCCAATCGGTTACTTTACGTTCAAACTGATACTTTCCTGTTAGTCCATCATTACAAGTATTGAAGCTAACATCCCCAATGGTTAAGTCCTGTTCAGTTTAGTCCGTGACCATTTTGTGACCAACTTTCTACGTTCATTTTGAAGCTACATTTACTGGCAGAATATGTATTTATTAGCCGGGCAACTTTTAAAGGATTTGGCTGGTGAGAGATGTCCAATTCGCTACTTTATTCAACGAGAGTTCACTGAATAAATTACTATTTTGTTAGCTGCTATTCGGGGATCGGGTCTATTCACCTCATGTCCTTACGGCCATGATATAACCGCCTATATTAGCCGAGTTTGGAACCGCCTCCCCGGTATTCAACATATCAAACCCGATAAATCACTTTGTCTAGGGTATTAGTGGAACCGGCAACCCCGTAAAGTAGTAATTCGGGAATACTACCGTTATTTCGTCGGGGTTGGCGCTTTCATTAAAATCATGCATCATATCCGTTGGGACGGTAAGTACCACGGTTTCATCATTCGGGGAAAGTGGCGGGGATTCCTCAAGCCAAGCTGCCGGAAAGGTGATTTTAACTGTTGCGGGGTCCGGCTCGACATCGTTTTCCAGCAGCCAGTCTTTCGAGAAAATGATGCGCGTCAGCTCTGATTCCGGCAATGGTTCACTGGGAGTCAACTGGAACGTCTCGTCAGTATAACTACCGGCGTTAATCTCGATAAATCGCGTGTCTCCGGCGTAGCTGAGAGACACCTCGAAACTCCTGGTAGAGTGGGCAGGGATGGAATACTCAAATCGCCCCATAATTCTTGCGGAGGATAATGTCCAGGCGACCTGTTCCCAATCCGGGTTGTAACCCAAGGCGGAGCCGCCTACGGTCTGGTTTTCGCTGGTATCATTTTTGATATCTCCGATAACCAGCAGGCAAGGGTCTCCTGCGTAGTATTTAGAGCCTCCCCAGGGATTTGATACCGGCCCTTTTTCTATTGTGCCAACCTGCACTTTGACATTCTCAATAGATATTCCCTTGTCCAGAGAGGACTGCAAGCCAAACCCCACTTTTATATCCAGAACCTGCCCCACTTCAACCTCCCCGTCACTCTCCAGGTATTCCACAATCTCCGCTCTCTCTATGCCTTCGCTGAGGAACCATATCTGGGATGTCCTTTCCTCCAGCGGGACGACGATATCATCAGCCGCAGCCTCCGGGTCAACCCTTACAGTAGCCATTCTCTCAGTCTCGTTGCCTTCGTGCTTTGTGTTTTGGAAGATTGAAATAGTGCAAAAGAAAACATCAGTGTGAAAGATAACCTGCTTCAGCGGCAACAACTCACCATTTGCCAGGTGATAGATATCCGTATAAGCGTTTCTATAGCCCACATCGCCGCCCTGGAAGCTTATCTGCATGGAAAGTCCCGCCTCCCCGCGCTCCAGCGAGTCCAGCCCCAGCTTGTCTAGCTCGGTAAATACCGCCATCGGGTGCGCGGAAAGTGATACTGGATTAGTCTCATGTTCCCGAATATCTATCTTGCCTTCCCGCCCCATTTCGGCAAAGTAGAGACAGGGTATTCCTTCCGCATTCCGGCCCCGGAAGTCAAAATATAGCGAAGCTATGCCGCCGTTCTCATCCGCGCGAAGATTAAAGGATCCAAGCTCGGCACTACCATCCTGAATATCTGCTGTATCCGCCACCGCGCTCCACATTTCGGTCAGGGACAATTCATCAAGGTTCCGGGGGAGTTCCCCTGTGGTCGTTATATTCGTGTCAGAGCAACCCGGCAGAACAGTTGCCAGGAGCACGACCAGTGCGATGGTGCAGTAAACAAAATACTTTTTCATATCTTTATACCTCTTACTGAGTAATCTTGATTGATTCGTGTTCAGTCAGGCCGTGCTAATCCCTCAACTTCTGTAAAAACGACACAATCCGGCACCGTTAGACTGCCGTCGCTGATAGCCTTATCGATAATTGCCATGTCGGTTACCCGGCACTCAACATTATTATCCATAACATAAATACCCGAATCCGCAGGTATGCCCAGTCTCCCGAGGGCGGACGACACCTCACTCTGAGCATTTTGAAGCTCAAGGTACGACACTTCAACCGTACGCACCTCAACGTATTCGGCCAGCCCCTCCGGAATGTACGGTTCTACTATTTCCTCGCCTTCGCGAGTAAACAGCGCTACAATGCGAAACTCTGGCTCATGCTGAATATATAATCCCGCAAATGTCCCAGGTTCTTTGATACTCAGCTCGGTTCCCAGCCCGGCGAAAGCATCCTGTATCTCAAACCGGCGCAGGGCTTCATTGGCAGTAATTCCATAATGTTCGGCATATACTGCAACTTCGGGAAATACCGTGTCAGGCGATTTTTTGGGCTTCAGCGCATCCTTAAATTCCGATATTTCTTTTGCGCTCAGTTTGTTCCCTTCGATGGTGATGATTTCAAGTTTCGGCAACTCAACCTCGGTTAGCGGCGAGGCATCGGTTATAAGATTGTAGTTCAGGTCGAGGCGTTTTAGCTCCGGCAATGATGCTCCGGCAAAGGGTGTCAGGTCGCTAATCCGGTTTACTCTCAGGTCCAGATACTCAAGCTGCTCCAGACCGGCCAAGGCCGTGATGTTTTTAATCCTATTATGATACAGCCCCAGACTGCGCAGTTGTGTCAACCCGAACAATGAAGAAACGTCTTCAATCTGGTTATCGCTCAGGTAAAGACTCTCAATCTGACTTAACCCGGACAGCGGCGAGACATCCTGAACTCGGTTATGATTCAGGTAGAGATAGCTCAGATTATTCAAGCCGGACAGTGCCCTGATATCCTCAATATTATTGACGCCGATATCAAGGTGAGCCAGCCTGGTAAGCCGTGAAAGCGACGAGATATCCTCGATTTCGTTCCAGCCGAGGTCTAAGTAGTCCAGGCCGATAAGCGAGACTAAAGGCGAAACATCGACAATGTGGTTATAGCCCATCTTGAGATTTTCAAGGTTATTGAGTTTTGCCAGAGGTGTTACATCCGTAATCTCGTTACCGGTGAGGTTGACCTCTGCCAGCTTAGCGAGGCCCGCCAGGGGCGAGAGGTTCGAGATATGGTTATCTTCAAGGTCGAGTACCTTCAGGTTAGTGCAGTGTTCCAGCCCGGCCAGCGAGACGATGTTCCGACCGTGGGCGCGTATTTCCTCAATGTTATTAACGTCCTCCGGTTTTACCGGCCCGACGATGTTCGGGAAGGTATCCAAGATGTAAGACTCCAGATTGGGGTCAGGGAACAGCCTGTCCGAGGCATAGACCCCGGCGGCATACGGCAGTAGAAGTTCCGGTTCAGGCAGTTCGATTGAGGCAATCACTTTCCTGAAGTCTTCCGGAGAAACCTCTTTACCGGGCATCGCCCTGACGATGAACTGCGGCGCGTCCCAGTCCGGCAATCGCCATTCCACCCAGATGGTATCACCATAGCTCATCGTATAAACATCCGCATCGCCGACTTTTTCGGTGCCTCCCGTTTTCAGTCCCAAGTATTCCGGCAGGTAGTTATCTTCAGGAGCCGGCAGGAAACAGTCATAGTAATATGAGCTCGGCACCGGGTAGCCTTTCCAGTGGAAAAGGGTCAGCACGATGCTCCGGTGCCCGATGGTGTTGAAAATATCCGGCCATAAGTCCGGAGAGTCCGTCGTTATCCGGTTAAAAGCGTTCGGGTCAAGCTCGCCTTCAATCTCGCTATCGGAAAGGACGATGTTGATTTCAGAAACTTTTACCCCCTTTGCAATGATACCGCTTTCCCTGGGAATAACCCTCTGGACTTTATAGTCTCCCTGCAGTGACTTCGGGAGAGGAACTGGGGACAGTATGCCGTCAACGGCTGATTGCAACTCCTTTAAGCCAACCTCGGAAACCGGTGTTTTCAGCGTGTAGGTGTATTCCCCGACCGTCCTGGCTTCGGGGTCGATACCGCCGGGTATTTCCGTTTGGGTGCCAGTTACCATGTCGCAGGCCGGTAAGACCAATACCGCTATCAATAAACTAACAACCAGGATATGCCTTGAATATTTCATTTTTACCCCCATGAGGCTATCCGCTTCAGCCTTTATTTACTCAATAGAGAGAACTTATTCATCCGTAACCACTATCGAGACAAGCCAGTAAGGCCCCGGACAATCCTCCGGTAATGTTTGCCCGGTGTATTTCTCCACTATTATCACAGGCACCTGCCCGCCGCCGGCCTTTATCTCATCCCCGACACGTGCCACTTCGTTCCCATCTTTATTCAAGACATAAACGGTATCATCCTGGATATAGACTGAATGGCCGGGAGGCCAGATAAGCAGGTCTGAGTCATCAGTCCACTGATACTCTAACCGTAGGTAACCGTCGTCCAGCGTCAATATACCCGTGGCCAGCGATGACGGATAAGCCTCTTCGGCGAATTCATCCAATTGTACCGGAAAGAAGGCCACTTCTGGAGATTTACCCGGAGATTGGATTGCCAATACAATAATCAGGATAATTACCGCCGCCGCTATGAGCAGTACCGGACGCAGCCATTTATTCGGCGAATTATTATGCATTCCTATTTCTCCTTGCATTAATAAACTGGGCTATGCCCACGCCGAGCACCACCAGGCCCAGGACAAGGAAAGCTAAGCCGAGGGGTAATAGGAAGACTTTTACTCCCATGATGCTAATCGCAATACCTAATACTATTTGTGCAATTGACAGTTTCATATAATCTGTCTCCTTCTTTTACTGACTGTAGTAACTGACACCGCCATAAGTACCAAACCAGAGATTGCCCCGGCTATCTTCCATGATGCAAAGCACATTATTGCTGGCTAAGCCATCCTCGGAAGTGAAGGTGCGCCACTCGGTGCCATCGTAACAACTGACGCCGTTGTCGGTAATCGCCCAGATATTCCCTTGCCTGTCTTCAATCAAACTTGAGACCTGATATCCGGCCAGTCCGTCTTTTGGAGTAAAGGTCTCCCAATTATTGCCGTCATAACGGTGCAAACCGCCGCTATTGGTGTAGAAAGTAGCCATCCACAGATTACCTTTGCTATCCGCTAGACTTCCGCCGAGCCAGGGCATAAAGGGCAGTTCGTCCGGCAGGGTCTGCATCTCAGCGCCATCAAAGTGAATGACGCCCTTTTCTTCGGTTATGAGCCAGACATCATCACCGCTGCCGGGAAGGATAGTGCGGATGCCTACGGAACTAAATGCTTGCCAGTTTGCGCCGTCAAAACGGCTGATGCCGCCCCCGGCACCGGCAAACCAGAGGTTACCCTGGCTGTCCTGAGCAATATCTTGCACGACATTGCTGCCAAGTCCATCGGCCGTTGTAAAGGTTTTCCAGTTACTACCGTCGAAGCGGCTGACACCACCACCGTTGGCGCCGAGCCAAACGTTGCCGGATCTGTCCTCAAATATTGGTTTTACCCTGTCTCCGGTAAGGCCACCGGCGTCTGTAATTACACGCCAATCAACCCCATCATAGAGACTGATGCCGCTCTCGCCTATAACCCAGACGTTATCCCTACTGTCGACCAGTATGGACAAAATATATTCACCGGCCTGCACCTTATCCGGCCCGAAGACCTGCCAGCCGTTACTGTCATAGCGGCTCACCGAGCCATCGCGCGTGCCGAGCCAGATAGCCTGTTCGTTGTCTTCCGCTAAGGCGGTTACGGTGTTGTCGGGCAGGCCGTCCGCGGCTGCGTATTTATTCCAGGCAATTCCGTTAAAACGGATAATGCCATCTTCGACAGACCCGAACCAGAGGTTGCCTTCGTTGTCCTTAGATACCGTCCTAGCCGTACCGGTCAGCAGCTCCTTATCGGTAAAAGGCCACCACTCCCCACTCTCATAACGGCTTAGCCCGCTATCGGTAACGGCGCAGAGCTTATTATCTTTGTCCATGAAAAGCAGTTTAACATGGTTTTCCGGCAGACCGTCTGCGGTGGTAAAATTACGCCACTCGGAGCCGTCGTAGCGAACGACGACCTCGGAATAGGCGGTGACCCAGATATTGCCGTCCTGATCCTGAGCGATATTTTGCACATATGACTTGGGAATCTTGTTGCTGATGGTGAAAGACTCCCAGCTATTACCATCGTAGCGGGTCACATCGCCGAAGACGCTGCCGAACCATAGGTTGCCTTCACTATCCTCAAAAAAGGCGCTGACTCCGCCGTGGCCCATGCCATCATCCTCGGTAAATGTCTTCCATCTGCTGCCGTCGTAGCGGGTCGCTCCATCGTGGCGGTTGCTGAACCAGACGTTGCCTTGGCTATCGGTGAAAATGGCATCTACCGCTGAAAGATCCGCATCGACAAATGTTAGATTCTGGCAATCTTTCATGGGATTTTCTCCACCGACGACAGATGCGCCAGGGCCTACATTGGAGTAGGATGACCACTGCTGTCCATCGAAATAGCTTACTCCCCAGTACGCGGAGACCCACACCCCACCCTTTTCGTCCGCAGCTAAAGTGATAGTGTCGTTGGAGCACAGCCCGTTCGTAACATTAAAACTCTCCCACTTGTCACCGCTGAAACAGCTTACTCCGCTGACATAACAGGTCACCCAGATATTGCCCTGTTTGTCACGGATAATCTCCCTCACCGTGTTGCTCGCCAGCCCGTCCAGCGTGGTATATTTTTGGTAAGTGCCGTTATCAGCGTTCAACCGGACAACGCCGCCCGTGGTCGCCGCCCATACTTCATTATCGTCAACCAGCAGGTCAAGCACCTCGTCGCCGCTGGAAAGGGTATGCCATTGGCCCGGCGCGACTACCGCAGAACCTACCGGCGGCGAAGTCACATCCGGGAGTGGAGAAGATACTGAAGGGGAAGACTCCGGAGGTGGAGATATTGTCGCCGGTGGTGTTGTGGGAGTTTGGGTATCCGGCTCCGGCACAATAGGTGTACAAGCCGCCAAAGTCAGCATTAGTATCAGGCAAATTAACAGGCTGACGATTGTTTTACTTTTCATGATTTCCTCCCTGGAACAGCGCTAAAAGTTCTTTGGTATAGGCAAACAGATCCGGCTTTCCCGAAAGCATGTCGCCTTGGTCTTCCATCTCCGTGGTATTCTGACGCCCGGACTCTCCGAAGTAATATAAATACTCCGGGAGAGTCACGTCGAGAATGAGTCCGCCGGCAAAATGGGGGTTTTCGGAATCAAGCTGCTGGAAGAGAAGAGGCCAGACTGCCTGTCCTTCTCCCTGGCAGAACTCCAGGAGTTGCTGGTACTCGCTCGACTGTGTATAAGGCCTCCAACTGGAGAAGGCCATCCAGCGGGAATCCTTTGAGACCTCCTCAGCGGCCGCATATTTCATGGCGAATTGACTTTTTATTTCTTCGGGCACCTTATTTACCAGGGCTTCTATCGAGGCTTTCTCTGCTGCGGTACATTCAAAAGGACTTATCAAGGCCTGTAATGCTGCTTCCGATAAAGGCATGCGTAGCGGCACCTCTTCTCCTAAGGATTCCTCGGGCACTTTATATTCCGCGGTCTTAAGCTGGCGTACCTGTGTTTCGGAGTAGGGGATATGTAAAGTGTCAGCGATATATTGTCTCAATCCTGTTTCATCATAGCTCAGGCTGCTCAGCGGATTTTGGCTCGGAAAATCAAATTGTTTCTCTTGCCAGAGTTCCAGAATAGCCAGTTCTTGCGGGTTATATGGAAGGTCGTCCATTGCCCTGGCATGCCAGTACTTGGGAACTGCGGGCACCGACCCCGTCATTCCCCAGGCTCCTTTTCCATCTGAAGCATAGAAAGCTTGTGCATACGTTGTTTTTACGCTTTGCTGCGGAATCAGCAATACGTCAGTAAAGTCATTTCTATAAAGCGAATACAGATCAATAGCCGCCTGGATGGCGGTCTGGGCGTACTCTTCAAAACCGGAGGCATTTTCCGATGTAATAAACCAGAGAGCAACACTGCGGCTCGGGTCGTCACTAGCTAAATTCCCCTCACCAACCACCAGGTATGGCATGGCGCGGTCAAGCCGGAAGCTGTCCATGGGTTGGTCTGTTTCTTCAATTACCCTGATGGTACATATCAATGTCCCGTAGTCTTTACCATTAATAACCAGGCCGATTTCTAAGGGGTATTCTCCGGGGCTAACATCCGGGGCTATTTCTATTACTAGAACTGCTTCTTGCGTACCGGGGATACCGCTCCATATCGAATCAACAGTGAGTGATATACCGTATGGTATAGCAACAGTATAAAGACTTAGACTTTTGACCTCTTTGCTTGGTATTTTCACCTGGATAACGTTATTTCTCGCTTCTCCTGCCTTTGTTTCTATATAATCTCTGTAGACAATGTTTGCAGCATTTGAGCCGCTACCCACTACTATTTCAGCGCCCTCTATTGGCAGCCAGAGATTTTCTACACCCTCTTGCTGGATATTAGCCCTATAGAGCGAGCCACCTGGAGCGGGCAGGATATCATCCGGAGCAGGCTCTTCCGCTAGAAGATGACCCATATCTTTGACCAGTATCGGCGTGCGGGTTTCTCCTCCACCGGTTTGACATGCGGCGATAGGCAGCAAGCCAATAAGCATAATAACCGCGAGAATATATACCAGTTTTTTCATGCTGCCTCCTGAGATGGCGTTGCCCCTGTCTCTCTCATGCCGATTACCGCCACTATCAGCAGTATGGCAGCGGGGAGTAGAAGTAATCCCAGAGAGAACAGCCCGCAAATGATGACACCGGCAACACTAACCCACATGAGTGCGTTTCTTAGCTTGGGCTTGTTTTTAAGCGCCAGCACCGATACCAGCGCCAGTATGCCCATTACTGCCGTGACACCACTAAAGACAGCCAGCAGCAGGAAGCCGCTGCCGACGGATGATTTTTCCATTACGCTGCTTAATACCTGCCCTGTTTCATCCCTGACTATAGTGGTTACGACGGCATACCCCGGCGTAAGCAGAAACACGAGCAGGGAAAGCAGTATCACCCAAACTCCACCTATTATCCCGCACGATTTGGCAATCTTTCTTATAGTATTCATTTTTCACCTCTACTTCTGAATAAGTGCCCAAAACCTTAATTTACTGAAATATGTCACGGTAATTTTCCCGCGTTGTAAATAACCTCGTTGGTGCCGTCCGTAATGAAAACAAGCAGGTACAGTTCACCTTCATCCCGCGAAAAATGCTCAACTGCCTTTCGATAAACAAGGGTATCGCCTTCGGTAACCGGGGGCTCAAGGTGGGAGCCGCTTGAGGATACTCCCCCTTCTCCCGGGGCGTAAAATTTGGCGTCTACATGCTTAAGCGGTTTATCGGAAGCGACTTCAACCTCAAGTTCCAGGGTAGTCTCATCTATGACTCTATACTCAACGTTTTGCAGGCGGATGGCATCCCGGCTTTCTTCTTCTATGGTCTCCGGCGGGTAAGCGATGTTATTTATGTGGATAGAGGGTTCGTTGCGGCTATCGAATTCGATTGATTCTCCCTCAGCGTTGTCGCCCACTAAAAGATAATCGCCGATAGTTAGTTCTCCGTTGTTATCGACGTCGTGGAATCCTGACTCATCGGGGTTTGCATTATCCGCGAGCATATCGGCCAGCAGTAGCCCGCCGGATACGCAGATATTATCGAGTTCCAGCCTCGCCGTTCTTTCCGGCGGTAAAAAGACGATATTGTCGATATTCACCCGGTAGCCTGTTGTTGCTTTCTCGATGAAGGTGTCAATCCAGACATGTTTGTAGGATGGTTTTTCGGCCCGCTTGACCGGCGGGGTGACGGTGTAATCCCAATCATAGGTTGATTTCTGCCCCCGGTAATAACCCACCTGTTTATCATCGCGATACACGTAAACATACATGACGTAGAAACGTGGGTCGTATTCCACCTTTTGTTTCACCTGAATTTCGATTTCCTTCTCCCCCGAAGCGGGCAATATCATTTCACCCTGACCCTGGCATACCGGCTCATCGGCCATCGGGTCATTCAATGTCCAGGTATAGCTGGCTTCGGTATCTTCGTTGTTAAGGTTTTTCAAAATGAACCTGAACGGGAACTCCGATGACTCGCCATAGGTACAAAAGGGATCGAGCACGTCTACCTGGCGGTCGTATATATTTACCGGCGGTGTTTTATTCGGATTAAAACCGATGCCACAGCCGGTAATGATTAATGTAATCGCTACACAGATAATTACCAGGCATGGTATAAACTTCTTCATTTCTTTTCTCATTTTCAGCTTTGTGAAGTACCCTTTCTGACCAGAAGAAATATAAGCAGGCCGATGGGGAAGAAAAATATCGATACCACTACCCAGCCCAGTGTCTCCCACCCGGATAGCCCGCGTTTCCGCCCTTCCCATGTCACCAGGAAGGTCAACAGCGCCACGGGTACTAAGAGAAGAAAAAAGTTAATAATCTGCGCCAGATGTGTCATTTTTGCCTCCGGCAAGACTCAATCTCCAATATTCTCATGGTAGACTTCCTCGGTTGACATCGTAAAAACACGGAACCGCTGGTATATCTTATTGAGCGGAGCTGGCATATCAGGATACGTCTTTCCGCCGTCAGGAGTAAGGTAGCCGAAAGCAGTCACAGTCTTGCTGAGATTATCGCTGTCAATCGTTATCGTTAAGCTCATATCCCCCATGCTTGTGCTGCCGCTATCGTTTAGCTTGCCGGGGAATTGATAGTATTCCTCCAACTCGTCCAAACCGCTGTTCTCAAAGTATGTCACGAGGCTTTCCATTTCCTGCGAGGAAAGCTTGCCAGTTCTCCAGGTTCTGGTGGGCGGATTTTGCGGTGAGGGAATACGTAACCCCTTCTCTTCGACATAGATGATGCTTCCATCTTCGTAAAAGTAGAGGTAGCTGAACTCTCCCCTCATGATATAGTCGCGTTGCTCGTAGATGACCGGATTGCCCTCAGGAATATCAAGAGCAGGTGGGGATTTTACCAGCATCCAGATTCCGCCTCCTATGATCACCAGTCCCAGAATTAGCAGTCCGTAAAGGATTCCCTTCTTACTCATATTGGTCCCCCTTGAATGCTTAATCACTTATTCCTCTGATATCCGTCGCAATAGTAGCCTTCGCCGGAACAAATACCCACTCGTCGCCGGTTGTGAGGTTATATCTATCACGCTCCGCATCGCCATATTCTACGCGCTCGGTATAAGGGTATGACTTGCTGAAAGTAAAATTGACGGCTTCGTTCCGGTCGGTGCGATTCCAGAGCGTCAACTTGATTGGGCCGGGTTTATCCGATAATATTCTCACCGGGACATTGAACCGCTCCACGATAAGGCTTTCATGACTTGTTACCGGCCCGATATTCCATTGCCAGGTCACCGTATTGATCTGCTCAACGTCTGTTTTCGGCATCAATTGAAGAAGCGCATGTGGCGCGCTTGTCTTCCAAATTATATTCGCCGTATACCTAGGTACGGGGACATCGTCTTTTTTCAAGTTCGGGATGGTGAGCTTTAACATAGTGCCGTGATCGGTATCGACCAGTTCCTGAATAAAATCTTCAGTCAAATGGCCTGGAACTTTATACACTTGATTATAAAGTTCCTCGTATGGCTCGCCGGAGACGGTACCAAGCGGGAGGTAAAGCTCAACATTTTTCAGATCTTCTGGAGATTGTAGGGCTACCTGGTAGTAATAGCTGTAATGAGGCATGGCACTGTAGCCGCACCAGCTTGTCATCATTACCAGAACAATAAAAGCCGCAAACGAACCAAAACTTCTCATCCGATTTCTGATCGCCGGTACTAGGGCGCCGATTAAAAGAATACCAAAGCCACCAAGGACGAAAGCAGCGATGTAGGGAGACGGAGAAAGCAGGTTCGGGCTATCTATTCCCCACCATATCATCGACATGGCGAAGGTATAGCCAAAGAAAAGCAGGAAGCCGTAGAGCAGCCCCCGGCGCCAGGTGCCAAAGTAGCCAAAGGCCAAAGCCAAAAGCGGCAGCAATACGAAAAAGAGGCTGTGCACTCCGGCGGTTAGAAAAGCATTGATAAAACCGGCTACCAATGCCATTAATGGCAATAGTATCTTTTTTAAACAGTTGTACCTGTTCTGGATTGGTTCGCCCATGATTTCTTTACTCCTTGACCATATGCTCCGTGTCAATTACCTCCAGCCACACCACCGCGGAACTGCCCGGAGCGGATTCTGTGGGCTTATAGTCAATGATGCCAAGTCGAACCTTCTGGCCATAGCTCGGCCATTCGAGACTGGGAGGTGTCCCCCTGTCGTGCCACGGCCCGCCAAATTCTCTCCAAAACGCCCCCTCGATTCTATAGCCATCGGATTCTCCTGTTCCTCCGACTTCCTGAGAAACACCCATAGCGGTACCCTCGTAGTTCGTGCCGGAAGAGTGCCCCTCCACAACATACGGTTTGATACCCTGCGCCGAGCTGTACCCCCACATGGCCAGAACGCCGATAATAATACCGGCGATTAAAATAAACATCGATTTCAGCTTGGAATTACCCAATGTTTTCATCTTTCACCTGCTTCCCTGGGAACTATTTCACCCATCAACCAATATGGGCCTTCGCAATCTTGGGGGAGAGGCTCTTTTATAATTCTATTGACATACTCAAGAGGCATTTCGCCACCGCCTATATATACCTCTTCACCGACCCGAGCTACAACTTCACCGTTTCTACCTAGTATCTCAATGTTCTCGTTGTTGCTATTCAGAAAATAGTCGGGTTGCCAGATTATAAGTGTCCCGTTAACACGCAGGTAGTCGTCTTCCAGAACCAGTTTGCCAGTCATAAGGGCGGCCATAAATGACCCGCTGCGCATTTTTAGTTGAGGAAAATGAACTGACGGGTCAGGGTTGACTTTAAACGGTATTTCGTAAAGCGGTTCGTAGACTACTATTGCTGCAACGTGAGTGGGCAATTGAGCGTCAGCCTCCTGCAATGTTTCATCGAACAGCTTGCTGTCGGTCACATACACTTCAACTTGATTATCCTGGATGTTAATGCTGCTAGCACAGAAGAGTCCCAGTTCTTCAAGAAGTTGCATAGTCTCTCTTTGCGTTGCCTGAAGCTGCTCATATGTAACTTCAAAAGCACGTAACTCAATTACTTTGGCTAATGGTGAATCTTCCTTGATATATTTCTTTATCGTTTCTTCACCGTTTTTAGTGAACGATATTACGATGCGGAATTCCGGCTGATGCTGTATCCACAAACCGACAAAAGTCTCTGGCTCTTCCTCTTCCAACTCTGCGCCTAGTGTGCCAGCTTTGTCCATAAGCTCAAAGCGGCTGATGACCTTACCCCGTAATTAGTAGCACCACTGTCTAGAGTCCAGCCGTTGTTTCAGCATACTCCTTTGGGGTAGCTCCTTTCAATGAGCTGTGTGGTCTAACCTCGTTATAGTCCTTTCGCCAGTCTTCGATGATATCACGGGCATGCTTCAGACTGATAAACCAGTTCGTGTTCAGGCATTCATCCCGAAATCTCCCGTTAAAGCTCTCGATATAGGCATTCTCGATCGGCTTCCCGGGTCGGATAAAACTTAGCTTCACGCCCTTCCGGTAAGCCCATTCGTCCAGGGCACGCCCGGCAAACTCCGGCCCGTTATCGATAGTGATGACCTCCGGCAGCCCCCTGTTCTCAGCTAGTCTCTCCAGTACATGCACCACCCGCGCTCCACCAAGAGAAGTATCTACTTCGATGGCGGGGCATTCCCGGGAGTAGTCATCGATAATCGCCAGGGCACGGAAGCGACGCCCGGTGACGATGCTGTCAGTGACAAAATCCATGGACCAGCGCTCGTTTGTGCGCTGCGGCGATGGCATCATGACCCTCGCCCCGGCGGCGCCTTTCCTGCGCCGCTTTTTCCTGAGCGCCAGCCCTTCTTCACGGTAGATCCTCTCCGTCCGCTTGTGATTAATCACCAGGCCCTCCCTCTTCAGTAAGATGTGCAGCCGGGGACTGCCGAATCGCTTCCTCTGTCCCGCCAGCTCCCGCAGGCGCTGACGCAGGGCATCGTCATTATCCGCTTTCGGCCGGTAACGGTAGACCGAAGCCGATATATTAACCAGCAGACAGGCTTTCCTTTCGCTCAGCCCAAGACTCTCCCTGGCACGAGACACCGCCAGGCGCTTAACCCTGGGCTTTAAAAGTTTTTTGAGAGTAATTCCTTGAGCGCCCGGATGTCCAGGGCCTGCTCTCCCACAATCTGCTTTAAGCGCCGGTTTTCCTCTTCGAGGGCCTTCAGCCTCTTCAATTCACTAACGGTGAGGCCGGCGTACTTCGCCTTCCAGTTGTAATAGGTGGCATCGCTCATCCCGTACTTGCGGCAGAGATCGGCGACCCTGGCGCCGGCTTCTCCCTCCCTGAGCACGGCGATGATCTGTTCCTCGTTGTATTTCCTGACCATGATGAGTCCTCCTCGATACTTCATTATAGCGGAAGACTCTAAGTCAGCGTGTTACTGTTTTCGGGGATAAGGTCAGTTCACCTCTAGTCTTGACATTCCCCCTGGTCATTGTTACAATACTCATACGTCTGTAAGTATCTATGTCTTGGAGGTGTAATATGAGCAGGAAGATGACTGTCGTATTTCATAACGAAGATCTCTACACATATCTAAAGGTTGAAGCAGCAAGGCGGCATATGCCAGCAAGCGAAATCATCGCTGATGCTGTCAGTGAATGGCTGGAAAGTCGTGAGGATGCCGAACTTTTACCTGCTATTGAAGCTGCCAGGACCGAATGGAAAGAGAAAAGCGGCCGTCCCTGGTCCGAGGTCGAAAGAGAGCTAGAGGAATCAGTTAGCCGTCGAGAAGGAGCTGCCGAGGCAAAGCGTGTATAGACTCGAAGTTTCCCCGGCTGCCGACCGCGACCTGGAAAAGCTCAAAGGCCGAATTAGAAGGCAAGACTTTGAACGATTACGAGGCGCTGTCGTCGGTCTGGCTGAGGAACCTCGCCCGCAGGGAGTCAGGAAGATAAAGGGCGCAGAGAAAGCTTACCGCATCAGGGTGGGCAATTACCGGGTGGTTTATGAGGTCTATGACAACGATAATTTAGTCCTTATTCTGCAAGTAGCGCGCAGGAGCGAGACAACCTACCGGCAATAGGTATGAGTGATGAGCGATGAAATAAAACCCTTTCAAAACTACGTACACACCATAGAGAAAAAACTGGCGCAGGGCGATGCCACCGAGCATACCCACCGCGCCGCGCTGGAAGCACTGGTGGAAAGCCTGGCCGAGGGAATCACCGCCACCAATGAGCCAAAACATATTGAGTGCGGGGCTCCTGACTTCATCCTCAGAAAAGGCTCGGTCACCGTTGGCTATATTGAAGCTAAGGACATCGGCAAGAGCATGGATGAAGTAGAGAAGTCGGAGCAGTTGAACCGCTACCGTGATTCACTCACTAACCTGATTCTTACCGATTACCTTGAGTTCCGCTGGTATGTAGATGGGGAGAAGCGTTTATCGGCGCGTTTGGGTACACCGACCAAGGATGGTAAAATCAGGCGGGATAAAGACGGCTTTCAGGGTGTAGCAGAACTTTTCAGTAATTTCCTCTCACATAGAGCCGAAGGCGTGGGCACTCCCAAGGAGCTTGCCCGGCGCATGGCCCGGCAGGCGCACCTCATCCGGAATCTCATCATTAACGCCTTTAAGAATGAGCCGGAAGGCGGCTCTCTGCACACCCAGTTGGCTGCTTTCCGCGATAATCTCATCCCCGACCTGTCGGCTGAATATTTTGCCGATATGTATGCACAGACCATCGCCTACGGTCTGTTTGCCGCTCGCTGCACCTCCAAGAACGGTTTGTCTTTTACCCGCCTCGATGCCGCGCAAAATCTGCCCCGGACTAATCCCTTCCTGAGAAAGCTGTTCCAGTACATCGCCGGCTACGACCTCGACGACCGTATCGCCTGGTTGGTGGATGACCTGGCGCAGGTATTAGCGCAGGCAGATATGGAAGCGGTTCTGAAGGACTTCGGTAAGCACAGCGGCAAGGAAGACCCGGTGGTGCATTTCTACGAGACCTTCCTGAAGGAGTACGACGAGAAGATACGGGAGATGCGCGGCGTCTACTACACGCCGGAGCCGGTGGTCAGTTACATCGTGCGCTCCGTTGACCACCTGCTTAAAACCCGCTTCAACAAGCCGCAGGGACTGGCCGATGATAAAACGCTTATCCTTGACCCGGCGGTGGGCACGGCCACGTTTCTCTACATGGTTATAAACGAGATTTACAATGCGAACACCGGCAAGGGACAGCAGGGCATGTGGAATAACTACGTGGCGGAGAAGCTCCTGCCCCGCATCTTCGGCTTTGAGCTGCTAATGGCTCCTTATGCCGTCGCACACCTCAAGCTGGGGCTTTTATTACAGGAGACGGGCTACGAATTCCAGAGCGACCAGCGTTTGGGTATCTACCTCACCAACACGCTTGAAGAGGCATTTAAGAAGTCTGAGCAACTGGCTGGTTTTAATGAATACATCGTTGAGGAAGCCAACGCAGCGTCAGAGATAAAGAAAGATAAGCCCATCATGGTGGTGCTGGGCAATCCACCCTATTCTGGTGTTTCCGCCAACGCCAGCATCCGCATGATGACTAACCCAAAGACAGGCAAGCCAAAGCAAGAGCTTACCTGGATAGGCGAGTTGATTGAGGATTATAAAGTGGTTGACGGTAAACCACTTAATGAGCGCAAGCACTGGTTGCAGGACGACTATGTTAAATTCATCCGTTTCGGGCAGTGGCGGATAAAGGAAACAGGAAAAGGCATCCTTGCCGTTATCACTAACCACGGCTACATTGATAATCCTACCTTCCGCGGCATGCGCCAGTCGCTGATGAACACCTTTACCGATATTTACATTCTAAATCTGCACGGGAATGTGAAGAAAAAGGAAGTCGCCCCGGATGGCGGTAAAGACACCAATGTCTTCGATATACAGCAAGGTGTAGCTATCGGAATTTTCATTAAAGAAGCTGGCAAGGAGCCATCCGGTAGAATACATTACGCTGACCTCTGGGGACTTCGAGACGGGAAGTACCAAACTCTTTCCGAGACGGATATTAATGATACCAAGTGGACGGGGCTTACTCCTACATCTCCCTTCTACCTCTTTAATCCCTATGAAGAAAAATTCAAGCCTGAATATGAGCAGGGATGGAAGGTAACAGATATATTCCCGGTCAATTCAACGGGCATTGTAACCGCAAGAGATGGATTTGTGATTGATTTTGAGCCAGCACCAATTCGACGGCGTCTTGAAGTATTCCTGGACAAGAACCTCGGTGATGCTGAGGTAAAAGACAAACTATCACTATCAGAGAACTATGCGTGGCGTGTATCAGAAGCAAGAAAGCAGTTAATGGCGGTCAAAGACTGGGAATCACTTTTCAGCAGGATTCTGTATCGGCCCTTTGACATCCGTTCAATTTACTGCCATCCATCGGTGGTATGGCGAACCCGCTCTAATGTCATGCGCCACATGCTGGCGGGAGAGAATTTAGGACTGATAGCTATGCGACAAGTGGCATTAGGTGAGTCCTATTCACACTTTGGTTGTACTCGGTTGATGGTAGATAACCGTGCGTTCTACAGTAACAAGGGTATTCAATATCTATATCCCCTCTACCTCTACCCCGCCGAAGGCGAGATGCAGTTTGAAGAAGGGCACCGCCGTCCCAATCTAAACCCAGAGTTCACCAAAGCTGTCTCTGATAAGTTGGGGTTAACATTCGTTGAAGATAGCAGGGGAGACTTTGAGCAGACCTTCGGTCCGGAGGACATCTTCAACTATGCCTATGCAGTCTTACATTCACCTACATATCGCACCCGCTATGCCGAGTTCCTCAAGATAGACTTCCCGCGCCTGCCGCTCACCTCGGATAAAGAGCTTTTCAAGGCTCTTACTGAAAAAGGCGCTGAACTGGTATCATTGCACCTCATGGAATCGCCCGTGCTGAATAACCTTATTACCGGGTATCCCGTCACCGGCACCAACGCCGTAGACAAGGTAACCTATGATGATAATAACCAGCGTGTCTATATCAACAAGACGCAGTATTTTGAGGGTGTACCGCCGGAGGTCTGGGAGTTTCACATCGGTGGCTATCAGGTCTGCCAGAAGTGGCTCAAAGACCGCAAAGGCCGGACGCTCACGTATGATGAGCTCACCCACTACCAGAAAGTCATCGTGGCGCTGAAGGAAACCATCCGGCTGATGGCAGAGATCGACCGGACAATTATGTCCTGGCCGATTGAGTAATAACGGGTGCAGAGGGGAGATTAGGATGCCACATAGCTCCAAGCACTCCCGACACCAGGGTATCTTACAAGCAGACCTTTTTACCGGTCTGTCTCCACTGCAAACACGCGTCATAGCCCGGCGAAAAGACTTCGATGAACTTTTTGACGGCTTTGGCAAGATGCGGGCCATCTCCTATGTCATCTCACCTGACCTGCTCTTGGAATTCTATGATAAGCGTAACTATACTGACCTTGAGATTGTGGTTGGCGAGAACTTCTCCGAAAGCTATAAACAGGGCCTGGAACAGAGGAACATTGAGGTTGTCGAACGGCTGGCGGGGCTGGTTGAGAGAGGTATGCTGCGAGTCTTTGTGCCCACCCACACCATCCATACCAAGTTGTACATACTGGAGAAGCGAGGCTACACGAGTCATTCTGACCAGCGCTAACCTCACCGCGACCGCGCAGGAAGCGCGACGGCAGACCAATTATGCCTGGTACCTTGACCTTCCTGCTGGTCACCCCTTGCTTATGCAGTTTGTCAAAGACTACGAATTGCATCTTCATGGTTGCAGTCTCTTCATGGGCGATCTGAAGGAGCTTCTGGAGAATAGCGAAGGGCGTGACCGGAAACAGATAATCGAGGCCTGGCTCAGGGGCACAACCACCAAGGATGAGCAAGATGTTGAGATTAGGGGCATCTTCCATGAGCTGACGGCGAGCCTCATAGAACCCGGCGTCGCCGCCGAGGAAAAGGTCACTATACTCCACCTGCCCGATACCGAACTAGCCAGAAAACGAGTCGAGCGCCAGCTTGTGCCCATGAGACCCGTTAGCGCGGGACAAAACCAGCTTCAGGTGAACAGGTCCGTGTTCATTCGCTATGTCTACGAAACCCACCGCGTGCCCCTTCTGCTTGTATCCATGGAGAAAAAAGAATTGCTGCTGGGCGTTGACGCCTCTTTAACGTCATTAACGGAGGCACCGCCAGACCCCGCCACAGTTAGTGACGATCTGGAACTGATCGAATCCTACATAAATAGTGTTGACTTAGCGGAATCTGCGGATCCGCTGTCTGCCAAGACCAGCATGTTTGAAGCCCTGCTCTACCTATTCTTTACCCCATTTGCCAACGAGTACATGAGAGCCAAACGGGCGCGATACGGCCTCATAGACACCCGTGGGCCACGTTTTCTGTTTATCTACGGCCCATCACAAAATGGCAAAACCACATTCTTGCGTTTCGTATTGAAGCTGATGACTGGACAAGTTATGGAGGCATTATCCCGCCAGGATTTTACCAAAACAAGGATTGCTAGCGCAGCACTGACCGGGACAGCTTTCCCGCTTATCTTTGATGATATCGACCCGTCGGCTGCTCGTGGGATAGAGGATGTGTTCAAGTCTTACTGGGAGCGATGGTGGCGAGGGGAGTACGTTTCGCCTCAACTGGTCATCACTTCAAACACTCCCAGGCTTAAAGAATGGGCGAAGTCTCGGGTGAAGAGAATTGACTTTGATATTCACTTCATCTCAACCGAAGTCTCTAGAGAGAGGCTCAACAAACTATTCAAACAGGACAACCTGGTTTTCAAGTGGTTCTCTTATCTCTATCTTGACGCGCTGACCACAGGTGAACCCGCCAGCGATGATGAACTGTTTCTTGCCAGGAGAGTGATGAGGCAACTATACGACTATGCCGTGCGCCCAATACCAGCTTTCTACCCGAATGAACCTATTGAAAAGACATACGACCCCGGTCGCAAAGACTGGCAGGATTTGCTTTATGGTATACGCAAAGCCACTGTAGAAGATGACGGCAAGCGCAAATTGATTACCTTTGCCAAAGACATGCAGTCTTGGGAGGTGAGAGACTATCAGAGCTATCTGCCACAAACGGTAAAGCATCTCCGAAAAGGCAATACCGTTATTATTGAAAACCCGAAGGAGTTTGACAAGTGGCTCGGGCAACCTCCAAACCGCGGCTTGCTATCGCGTCTTTTCAAGAGAACCGGGCAGTGAGGTATTTGGTAAACCAGCACTCAACATTCCGTCATTTTGTTAATAGATCATCAATAATTTAAACTCGTCAGGTTCATAATCGGAAGGTCTTTGGTCAACTCCAACACCCGTTACCAGAAGAAGTAAGAAAAAGTCACAGAAACAAATCTGTGTCCCTTTTATTTATTAGGTAAGCCTAGATTCTCAACGTGACGCTCCGCCGAACATCCTCACTAACACGGTGGCATCAGCAGCAATCACTCTGCCAATCAACTGGCTTTCTCGAACGCCAATGACTCCTTTTTTTCAGCTAAATGGTTTTTCATGTCATCTGATATTATTTTGTGCATTTGATATAGCTTAGGGCTGTATTTTGTAGCTTCTTTATCTCGTTTCTGTTCTGCTTGCTTCCTTTGTTCGAGTCGATATTTACGATCATCATCTTCTTCAAATTTTGGAACAAACTCTTCTGGCAAAGCTGAAAGGTTTTTGGCCATGTTAGCTATTTCAGTCCTGAGCTCTCGAAAACCATTATAAATCTTTTCTGTTGATTTCAAGCGTAGCTGAATTTCCAGTCTGTAGAACTTCTCTAAATCATCTGTTGAAGCACTTCCTTTACCTCTAATCAATTTATCAAGAAGATGTAAGGCTTCCTCATAAATATTTTCAAGCTCAGAAATATACTTGTCAAATTGTTTTCTCTTTAATTCACGTTCTTCTTTCTCTCGGGTAATCTTCGCATTAAAATAGGAATTAAGTATCATTGCAATACCCGCGATGAAACCGCCGATGATAGTACCGATGATAACTTCCATTTTGTTACCTACCTCCCCGGACGTACAGTACCATTATCCAATATTCTCTGCTCAGTTTCAACGAGTAAATGACCTTAAATTTCATAAGACAATCCAGGTAAGAAAAAGAGTAGAAAACTTGGATGTAACATTTAGATTTCCTAATTGATGTCAAGCCATTAATTCACCTATTGATTGTTAATCTTCAGCCAAGTACACTGTTACGGGGGAGGTGGAAGTATGTCTGGACTGAGGAGCTTTAGCTGCCTCGCGTGTTCCA
>Ga0315549_1000992_pt1 | contig 31183 bp, 21 predicted proteins | sample SalMarSW160200MG_FD_203101 | JGI IMG/M metagenome (GOLD analysis project Ga0315549, IMG submission 203101) | Salt marsh sediment microbial communities from the Plum Island Ecosystem LTER, Massachusetts, United States - Salt Marsh Sediment SW1601-200 ... | reverse complement strand
GGTTGTTTACAACTCTGCCAATAATATCCTGACAGGTCTTATCATCAGTTTTTATCCCTTTAATTTCTCTTTTATTATTTATACCAACAATGACTTTGCCTCCATAAGTATTGGCAAAAGCGGATATGGTTTTTAACACACCATCGTTAATTTTTTCTTTAAACTCAAGCCGATTACTTTCTTCACTTTTAACCAATTCTAAAATTTCTTGCTTATCCATTGTAATACCAAAGTTTTGTTAAAAACTCATCCAGTTTTTTAACTTCCATATCTTTTTCCTGCGTCAATTCTTTCAAAGAAATTTTATACTTGTCCCACAGGTTTTCAAAGATCTTCACAATTTCTTTTTTCTCTGCGTTCAGGTATTTGTTCAATTGCTCATCAATGAGGTTGTGGAATTTCTCAAGCAGTAACTCCTTTGCTTCTTCTTCGCTTAGTGAATCTTTTTTTTGCTTTGTCTTCTCTTCAAGCTTCTTTTCTGTAGCTTTCAACTCATTTCTTAACTTCTTCAGTTCCTTCTCTTTCTTCTCAACTCTTGAAATCAGATTCTCCCATTTTGCAGCTTCTCTTAATGCAGACTCGCTACAGCTTGCCCTTAAATCCTTAACAATCTCTTTTAACTGATTCTTTACCTTACTTGCTGTTTTATTGCCCTGCTCCTCCTCGTCCCAGTCCTCAACCTCTTCTAAAAGCTCGTTTCGTTCTCCTTCAATCTTTGCTACCTTGCTTTCCAGTTCTTCAATCTCTTTTATCTTCTCATCCTCAATCAGGTTTTTGCTCCAGCCGGTAGAAACTATTGTCTTAAAATCATACCTGAGCTCTTCCCACCAGTTCACAAATATGCCAGAGACCTTAAACTCACCAAGCAAGCCAAGGGGTAGAAGTCTCTCCTTTAGCCGTTTCATAGCCCTGTTTCTGAAGCCCCAGAGGTCGTTGTTGCCGTGAAACCCCTCGATTTCAGGCTTTACCTCATTCCACCATTCCCGAAGTTTTTCTCTGTGCTTTGAGACTGTTGTTTTTACATTATCAGCGCTTTCAACGATCTCTTTTATCCTGCTTTTTTCCTCCACATCATCTTTAAACTCCAGATATTTCTCATCTTTATTTTTCAGAAGAAGATCTGAAGAAATGTTAAACTTCTGGAATTGTTCCTTATAAAGTTCCACCTCTCTTTTTGGAACACCGCAAACAAGATGAGCATGAACATCCTCAATCTCGGGGTCTGGAGAGTTGTCCACATAACGCCTGATGTTCAGATTAAAATCGTTCTCTTCTATCTCTTTAATATCAATAAACCTTGAGTATTTCAGTATTTCCTGCTTCTTATCAAATACCGTTACAATCTTCTCGATATCCTCTGGTCTTAGATAATTCTGATTCCGTCCCTCTCCGTATTCACGGTCTGCATTGATGAATAAAATCTTGTTTCTCAAGTTTTTTGGCTTATCTTTATTGATAACAACAACGCAGGCAGGAATGCCTACGTTGTAAAAGAGTTTGGAAGATAAACCAATAATTGCCTCAATCAAATCATCTTTCACAATCCCTTCCCTTATAACCTTCTCCTGTCCACCTCTGAACAATACACCATGAGGCATGACGGTTGCCATGATGCCTTTATCCTTTAAACTGACAATCATGTGTTGCAAAAACATCAAGTCCCCTTTTTTACCGGTTTCTGGCGTAAACCCATATCTGAATCTTTCAGGAAACTGCATATTTGCGCGGGTATAATTCTGTGAAAAAGGAGGATTGGCTAAAACCCTATCAAAATGCTTTATGTATCCATTTTCTTGAAACTGCGGGGTTGTTAAAGTGTCTTCATTTTCTATATGTGCATCTGGAATATCGTGGAGAATCATGTTCATCTTGCATATTGACCATGTCAATCCGTTGAGCTCTTGGCCATAAAGAGCTAGATTTCTGGGGTTCTGCCCATGCTCTTCAATATAGTGTCTTGATTCTATAAGGAACCCTCCCGAGCCAACTGTAGGGTCATAAACTGTCATGCCTTCCTGTGGTTTTACAACTCCGACCATTAATTTCTTTACCTGTGTAGGTGTGTAAAATTCGCCGGCTTTTTTTCCCGCCGAGTCCGCAAATTGTTTAAGAAGATACTCATATGCAGCACCAAGTAAATCCGGAAACTCAAAGTCCTCGTTTGTGAGCCTGTATTTGTTAAAGTGGTGAATCAGGTCAATGAGTTGCTGGTCTTTAAGACGAGTTTTTCCTTTTATGGCATTAAAATTGATATGCTTTAAAACACCATCAAGCTCTGGGTTCGCTTCTTCTACTGCTGCTAATGCCTTGTTTAACTGATTACCAACATCTTCCTTTAAATTAAGAATATTTTGCCATCTTGATCTCTCAGGAACAAAGAAGGTATCTCCATATAAATTAGGATCCTCCAAAAGTTCATTAATCTGCTTATGAGTAAACCCTTGAGCTTTAAATCTCTCTCGTAATTCTGCCCTTCTTACTTCAAAAACATCCGAAGCCCGCTTTAAAAAGAGCATACCAAAGATATATTCTTTATATTCAGAGGCGTCCATCTTGCCCCTAAGAATGTCAGCAGCTTTAAAAAGATGAGTCTCCAGCTGTCTTAAGGTTATCTTTGTGTTGTTCATATTATCATCTATTATATGTTATTAGATTCCAAATTTTAAGTATTTTCAAGACAGGCTGGGGTGCTCTTTCTTATAACTTTCTAACATCCCAATTAGGAATAGGTAACATGATGATATGATTCAACTTCTATTCCATGATATATTACCCATGTACAAAAAATTTCATTTAGGAAGGTACACGAATAAATTATATGTGAATTGGTTTCTGTAATCCTTTTAAATCCCTCTCAATTTTTGACTGTTTTCCACTTTTTGTGTCCTGAAAGAGACATGTCACACGTAAAACAGCACTGTCAATGACTCAAAAATGAATCCAAAGCGATAGGGGCATGCCTAAACGCTAGGCTCCGAGAAAGGCTTCGCCCCACAAATCCTCAAAGAACAACCGCAGATGCCTTCAGAAATATTCTCCCCTCTGCTCGGCTGCCATCAGGAGCTCACCCTACAATCTGTACAACAAATCCGGGCAAAACCGCACAGCGGGTTACCGCAATACAGGCTTGTTTCGAGTAAATCGTGGAAATCTCATCTTGTTCAACACAATGTACCATGAGATCACCACGGCCCTTTGGGCCTCGTGATGACAATAATAGAAAAGCACACAGTAAGACAAAAGGTGTTGTCATCATGGTTCATCCAAATCTGCTAGGGGAATCTGTCACAAGAATCAAATACAAAATGTAATAGGGTTAGGTAACATTCATCGTCCGTCTTTAAAGTTAGATCATATGGTTCTTTTTTTTCTTCTGGGAAGAAAAAGCCATGCTTTGCAGAAATAACAGCCCAATTGAGGTTTTTGTTCTTACAATAATCTGTGAAATTATTAATCCTTTTAGAAATATAAAGCTTATCTGGGGGGAGAATTGCATTTCGTTTTTTCCCACTGCAATATGTTACATATAATCTCATTTTATTGTTCCATTTTGAAAACAATAACTTACACGATACTCCATCCACATCCAGAACAAATGTCTTCCATCTCTTCCAATATAATTGGACACTTTTCAGGCAAACAATCGGACTCATAATCGGCAAGAATCCTTGTGACCGGACATAATTTCCCTTTTCCCGAACTTCCAAGGCAATACTCATACAATTTTATGCCTTTCTTGAATGGACATAGGGCTTCATTTCCAAGGTCACACATCCTAGGTGCATAATCAAAAGAAACATCAAACTGTTCAGGGTAGAATTCATCTGAAAGATGTCCCTTTGCCAAAAGCCAATTGTAAAATTGTCTTAGTTCGCTTGGGCTGTTAATCTTATTATCAAATAATTTCTGATTGAACTTTAAGTTCCAAGTATCTCCAGGTAGCTCAAGAGAACATAACATTTTTTTTCTATTCTGCTGTAAATAGGAAAGAATTGCTTCAGCTTTGACATCGTCTAGGGCAAGAAGAAGCTTAGCTTCAAAGTAGCTTCCTTGCTTTACGTAGTCTCTAAATCCTGCCCAAAGCCTTTTATAGAATCTATACTTAATCCACCTCAAATACATATTCTCCAATTCTTCCTTTGCTTTAAATAGATACTCAAGTTTTTTCTGTCTTTCAACGAGGTCCTTTTTAATCTCAGTTCTTTGCCTGAAAAAGCTAGTAATACCTGTATAAATTTCATTATATGAAAGTAAATATAAAAGAAATGCCATCCTTAGAGTAGGAGAATCGTCTTCTTCCTGTGAATTGTGGAAAATAAAGGAACTGTTATTTGATAAATAACTAATGATGTTATTTTGAAAATTTTGAAGTGTAAAAAGTGTCCTACTTATAGAAAGTATATGGCTTCCATACCTGGGTGTGTAAGTGATTCTTTGACCATTTATTGTTTGTTGCTTTGATGTTAAGACGTCCACCTTCCCTGATCCTTTAGCATGGCTAAATGTACTTAAAATGCCCAACATATCTTCAGTACTTGACGTTCCTTTATAATGTTTAACTATTTCGGAGAATATTGGCCCTCCTCTCATCCAAACATCTTGCCATGGCCTTTGTTGGTCAGTTATATAACATAACCAATGTGTTAATATTTGGTCACTAGGGTCAAGCGATGCAAATATTGGACCAGGAATAAGAGAGCTTGATGTTCCTTTATGCCATCTGGCATCATCTAGCCATTTAATTATTCTCCAAGCTTTTATTAGATTTAGGTATAAAGAATCTGTTTTTTCATTCTGCAACTTTTTACCTCCCGTTCAATCCTAACTTATAAATTCATAAATTCCATAATCTATTTTTCTTTGGGTATGTAAGAAAAGTTTTGAGATGATGGTCAATTTCTACCCTATTAATCCATATCCATCTCAAATTGAAATGTTTTTGATTTATATCACATAGGCAAGTAGGATTCAATGAGGAAACAAACCTCTTCCCCGTGTAACGGATATATAACAGATTTCGACTAAAAACGTCCAATTACGGCTAAGATTGCTTAAAAGACAAAAACAAATACGGGACTGTTTTCCCCCAAGAAAGACAGAGGGCAGAGCGGTAATTGTCACAGGTCCTTTTAAGGAAAATACGTGAAGACCTTACTATGCCCTCTGAAATTGTATCAGGCAGGATAAAATTTAACACACGCAAATAGGTGACAAAAAATTCTTAATAGTGCTTATTTTTGCCTAACGGTGAGAAAATGGCACATGTTTAAAGTGACACAAAAAACAGGGAGGAAAGTGAAAATATAGGTGGCAGCGCTACGGGGATTCGAACCCCGGTCTGATGGCTGAGAACCACCTGTCCTAGTCCCCTAGACGATAGCGCCATCGTATTGTTTGATTATTGATTCTATTGCACTTAAATGTTAAGAGTCAATAGCAACTTTAATTATTTTTTTATCAGACAAAATGTGATTCAACGTATCACTTATAGGAAGGTCGCGGATACGTTTTTTATTATTTGAGGGAAACCTACGTATTTATTAAAGAAATAATAGCCAGTTTGTTTGTTTTTTACCTGGCCTTCACGACGTTTTGGCATTATTTATCTATATCATAAATCCAACCTTTTTTAGCACCTTCAATAGCTATATTTCTAACTGTCGCTTCTATGATATAATAACGCTTTGCGATTTCTTTATAAGCAGCTTGCTGTTTATCTTGATTGTATGGATACAAGGTTGAGTATTTATTCTGTAACTTAACCAGCGCATTAAAAATTGTTCTTCTTTTAATTTCGGATACCGTCGGTTTTTTCGCGATATAAGATTTGGCAGTTTCGTATTTTCCCCAGAAATTGCGTTCCCTCTTCTCTTTGATTGTCATTACAGAAATAACTACAACAAATACCGCAATAAACAAAACAAGTACTCCCAAAACTCTTTTATTATGCTTGCTTAGTTTTGCTATTTTCTTTCTCCCTCAGCGAGAAATTTTACTCCTTTTATACGTCTCCTCTTATGAAGATTGCTTACCATGTTACAAGCCAATCTCTTGATCTCTCTTCAATTTCTATTTCTAAATAGGGGTCATTTCTCATATGATCTAGCAGTTTCTCTATCGAGTTTTCAAAAGCAGAGATCATATCCTCTATTTTTAATTGAATAACATCCTCGGTAGGTTCAGGAATTACACTTTTAGATGAATCACCTTCCTTATCAGATGCAATATAATAGATTCTTTTGGCCTTACCGCTTTCAGTTTTATTAGATTCACTTGAATATCGGTGTAAAATTCCACATCTTGCTGAGTAAATATCATCAGCAGAACAAGTTAATTTTGATTCAGGAAGAAAATATTCATCAACAAAATTTATATATCTATATTCGACTTTTTTGAATTTTTCTTTATAACGAAGCCAAGCCAAAATATCGATAAAAGAATAAAGTAACATTAGACATGGCACTATTGATCTTCTTTCATATAGCTTTACGACTTCTGTCTTGAAACTATTAATCGTTTTTTCAAATAAAGCATCAAGTTGCATTTTTCACTCTCTCCTCCCCAAATGAGATTTTCCCTTTTCCTCAACCTTCTTCTCTAATGAGGTGATCAACGCTAAGCTGTCATATCATTCCCGGGGAAGCCAAGGCTATCTGGCTTCCAGTCGGCTCAAACTTATTCCTTTATTTCCTTTTCCTCTTTTTCCATTTTCTGTCTAATCTCTTTAAGAAATTTATTTAAGATTGATTCTTCGGTTTTTGAATACTTCATAAATGCCAAAGGAAAAAGAAAGCGATAAGCAATTTTTCTATTTGCCTCATCATTTACAATCTCGGTGACTACATCAGCTACTGCTTCTATTTCTTCACCTAAATTAAAAATACCATCAAACAGAGTTATAATTCTTGTATCTTTCTGCTTTTCAATATGCATTCCTAATTGTATTCCTTCAATAAGTCCATCTAAATATACCCACCTATCACCTTGAGACGATTGAAACCAGTAATCTCCCTGTTTTATCTTCTTTTTTCCAATATAAGGGTCAAGAATTTCTTTTGCCATCCGAAGACGCATTTCAATAATATCTTTACTCTCTCCTTGTAGTTCCAAATAGGATAAAAGAATCATCGACTTCCAATCTACAAGCCTATTTTCCTCATCTTTATATAGCTCTGTAGTTCCTTTCAAAATAGCGCCTCTGAATTTTGGACTCGAATTGAAGAGACCTTCATACATAATCCCGTCATACACATCTGCTACATCAACACCAGTATCAACTCCCTGAATATATCCTACCAAGTAGCTTACTCTTAAAGACTTAGACATCTGTAACCATAAATCTCCTGGTTTTTCTCCATAAGCATTAAATGAAGATGTTAACATTAGAATAAGGATAAATAATGAAAATGACTTCATCTTTATCACTCCTTATAAATATTACAGCTCTACTTTTTCTTATTATAATAAATCTTTCATGTTAACCTTCTCAACACCCTTTAGTTTTAAAATAAAATCTGCTTATCTGAGAATTTCCCTCCTCCTTACTCGTCTACCTGAGGTGATTCTCCAGCCTTTCTGTCTTTTTCAATCATCAGGAAGCCAGGGCTCTTGGGTCTTTGGCTTCCACTCGGAATGAGATGTATCTCTTTTCCTTATTTTCATTAATTATTCATTTCCAGATATTCCTCTCACCTAAAATGTTTATAGCACTCCATTCATCTTTAAATGGAACAGCTTTCTTATATGTATGCTCAGCTTCTAATAAAATAGTTTTTTCAGTCATGAAATCCATTCCAATTCTAAATATAATCGTGGCAGGAATAGCCAAATTAAATTTCCCTCTTTTTAATATACATAAAGTCTCATCATGGTGATAAGCTTCATATATATCTGGATATAAAGATTCTAATTTTTTCCCCCTTTTGATAAATTTATCCAAGCTAATTCCTTCAACTTCCCAGCCATTTTCCTCAAAATAATGATATACTTTTGAAATATTTAATCTTGCCGCTAAAATTAATCTTCCACTTAATAATTCCAAACAAATTTTCGATGGAAAAGGAAAAATTGAGTATGGTGTCATATTAGGAATAAAATAGTCCTCGTTTTTATAGAAAGAATCAGTATTTGAAAAAGGAAATATAAAATCTGCCTCATCCCAATCTTCAGTAGTTTTAAAATGCTTCCAGTCTCTAATTTTTCCAATCTGCATTAGCTGTATACTTTTTATTAGGTCAAGACATGAAACAATTAAACAATCTGAAATTTTTTTTGAAAAAAAACCTTCCTTTTTTGCTTTTAAAATTATCTTCTTGACATCTCTAAGATAATTTTCAAAAGGTACTTTTATATCTTTGATTTTAACTGTTTGGTTATTATCTATGAAAATTTTTTTGTGGGTTATTGCTGTTTGTATTTTCAACAACCTTTCTGACTGTTTGCTTATTTTTGATACTCTGCTTACGTCTTGCAATAATGTAAATATATTCTTAATTCGTCTTCCTTTTGCTTTGCTTTCATGAATGAGAATTCCTAATTTGGAAAATTCGGTCAAATCGCCTACACGAAGAAAATTTGATAAATCGTTAATTATCACAACGTTTTTTCTATGCCATGCCATAGACTTGGCAATGTTTAGAACGCCCCTGAATCCTGGCTCGTTTATATCAATATATCCAGTTTTTCTATTCGAAGCTATCAATCTTAAAATTGACCTATCAAAATTCAGATTTCTCCAGACAATTCCATCTATAATTGTTTTAATGATTCTAACAATGTTTTTATGAGCAAATAACGAATCTGAATACCTTCAAGTTTCTCCTCTAAGCTTACTTTCTTTTGTTGATTAGTCTCATTTTTAATTTTGTTTTTGAGTCTTTTTATTTTTCCTTTTCCATCCTGAATGGCCTTATAACAACCAGTCAAATATTTTGCTACTGCAATTTGTATGTAGAGCAATAAAATTCTATTTTTTTTGATTAAACACAAGCGTGAATATCTTAACGTCCTCAATAGAAACGGTTGTAATTCTCGATAATACGAAGAAAATAAATTTCTAGATAAATACAAATTAAAATTTTTATCTTTGAATTGCATTTATACTATACTTTAAAATATTTTGAATTTTGAAAATCCATAACATCTATTTTCCTACTTCTCCATAATTCTTCATAACGTAAACCCCTTTTAAGAATCTCCATAAAAGCATCACCTCCATTCGGTGTATTAAAATATTCATATCCCATTTCAGTATCCATATAATATTTATCTACTTGATTCATAAAGGAACGTAACTCCCTTAAAGCTTCTTCGACCATCGCACGAGAAATCCCAGGAAGAGGTTCACTTGTTTCATTGACAAATGTTTCAAAATCGTTATGAGCTATTCGCTTATCTCTATGCTTCTTAAATGTGCTACATAATTCTCTATAATGTAATAGTCTCTCATTAAGGCTAGAAAAAAGTTCATCCTCGCCAAGCTCCTTCACAATTTCACATATTAATTCTAAAGACATATTTTTCTTCCCAAAAGTCTTTGCAGGGTCTGAAAGTTTGGTTAATATAAGCTGAGCCCCATCCATAAGGGCGTTCTGGATTAAATATAAAAAAAATCCAGCACATTCATTAAGGAGTTCTACTCTTTCTTTAGATATTCCATATAACTGCCTATAAGTAATCCACCATCCATGTAATAAAATCACTTCTGATTTAACTTTTTCAAATACATTGTCAAGTTTTTTCGGGATAGCTTTAGTATCTTTAGTCATAATTCATTTTTCCTTTGAGAATTTTCCCAACATTGATGTAATAGAAAAGTTAGCGTTTTTCTCCTTCTTCTACATAGGTCTTGCTCAGTAAATAATTGAAAGCTTTGACAGTCATGTTATGATATTGAATTAAAAATTTTTGCGTCTTTTCTATGTCTAAAACAACTTCTGGTATTTCACCTATAATAGAAGGTATAATTTCATCTATTGAATAAAATCTTTTTATATCGATATAGTTTTGTGCTCCCCCTATGTTATTAAGGCTTTTAGGCTTAAAAAATGGTATCTGCTGATGTTTAATTATATTCGCATAATAATTAATTCTTAATTTTCTATTTTTCTTATCTAATTTATTGAAAAATTCAGTAAAATCAGTGCTAAAAACCTGCTTAGATTTCTCTTCAAGTTGTTCTTTTATGCTCGCAATATTTTTTGTAATTAATGAGTTTAGAGCAAAAATCCAGCTATATTTCTTATTAGATAAATCTAATTTATTCATTTCTTTTTGCACTTTATTAATGTCTGTTTTTTCACATTCAATTATCTCTCTACTTTTTGTTAATAGGCAAAAAATAAAAATTATTAAATAATCAAAACTTGAGTTATAAAAAAGTAAAGATGGAAGCAAAAATCTATGTTCTATAGCACGTATATGGTCTTCATACCTATCCGGATTTTCGAAAGAATCAAGGTTTTTGGTTGTAAGCTCTTCAACACTTTTTTTTGAACTAAGATTTAAGAAATATTTAGCAATATCAATACAATATTTAAGATTCCAGGATGAATTAGAAAGTAATACTAACTCTTTTCTGTTAAATTTTCTTTCTATTTTGTCTTTGAATACGATGTTTTCAACATGCCAAAAAATTGCAAGATTTCCAGTATATATAAAGTGCTCTGTTATGCTATCAAATTTTTCAATATAATCTTTTCTTTCTTCCATCTAGTTTTAAATATGTTTTAATTACTATTGGATTTTATTTTCAGAAATTTTGCTTTTCATTGATCCCTACTGCTGTTTTTTATGGTTTTATTTTATGCCCCATAAATGCATCTGTCAACTCGAGTGCAACCTCCTTTTATTTTCTATTTCATATATCCCTTTTGATAGTTATTTTTCCTCTAATTACTCTTTCAATATTTTAAATTGTAAATTTATTTACAATTCCTGTCGCAATCTTTTTCCACTCAAGAACTGCAATTTCTTAACGTCTTGCACATTGTCTATGATTAAATACAAATATTAGTAAATGGATGACTATTTTGATTTTTGGACGATTTAAGACCGATAAAACACAACAAAGATTAAACATCCAGGCAGAAATCATTTCTGATTAGACAGCAGTACACCTTGGATTTTAGATGCTAGACAGTTGATATTAAATATATTCTATTGTTGCAGGGGGTTTTGTTGTAATTTCATATGCGACACGCACAACTTCCGGAATTTCAGTGATAATTCTCCTTGAAATCTTCTTTAGAATTTTCCATGGAACTTCTGTTGCCTCGGCTGTCATTGCATCTTTGCTTTCCACGCTGCGGACAATGACGATATTTCCGAACTTTCTCTTGCCGTCATCAATTCCTGTCCCCATATCATTCAGAAGAACAGCAAATGCTTGGAATGGCTTCAAGGGGCTGATTTCCTTTTCCACGATCTGAGTTGCTTTTCTTACAAGCGATATTCGCTCGGGTGTCACCTCCCCAACCACTCTGGTGGCCAACCCAGGGCCTGGAAAAGGCATTCTCTGGTAAATACTTTCCGGTAGGCCTGCCTCTCTAGCTACTTCTCTTACTTCCGGCTTAAACAACTCTTTTATAGGCTCAATAACTTTAAAACCATATCCTTTTTCAGGATCGATCCCGATCTGTTCAAGAATATTATGCTGGGTTTTAACACCGCCTTTTGTTTCGATTATATCCGGGGCAATTGTGCCCTGCACTAAAAACCTGGCTCCACTCTTTAGAACTGTCCTTCCAAATATAGAATAAAATGTATTCCGGAAAGCCTTCCTTTTTTCTTCAGGATCAAATTTATATTTTAATGAATCAAAAAATTCTTTCTGAGCATCTATGATTTCAACATCTATTTTAAGACTAGAAAAAATCTGACTCACATCCTGCGGTTCATCCTCTCTCATCAACCCATCATCGATAAACACCACTTTTAGATTCTCTCCTATGGCTCTATGAGCAATGACTGTACATACAGAGCTATCAACTCCCCCTGATAAAGCAGAAATTGCTTTTTCAGAACCCACGGTCGACTTAACTTCTTCAATCTTTTCTTCGATAAATCGTTTCACATCCATTCTTCCTCTTCTCTCTGATACCATAAATTTAAATCCTACACTATATTTTACCAAAAAGTAATAAAAAAATAGGCCATGTGAAAGGATGTCAGACTTTCGTTATAAACTATAAACTATCAACCTGTATACTCACCTTTAGAGGTGAAGATATAGATACAAAAATCATCACTTCAACCACCTAAAAAGGCGATTGACCCATTAAAGACATTATGACAATATTATGTACGGAAAAATTGAATTAGAAGAGGAGGGCCTATCCAAGGCATAGCTGAAAAGGGAGTAGGATGAACGGGGATTCCTCTCTCGGCCCTCCTCCCTCAACTATCTTAAACCCTTGTCCTCACCTCAACAATTTACAAATTGCTACCATATATTGTTAGTCTTTTTTAAAAAATACAATATGTTGTTAAGAATGTCAAGTTTTTATATTAAATTCTTTCACTTAAAAGAGGGTAGTTAAATTTGACCTAAAATCCCCCGTATGATATAAAAAAATAACCCTGGTTTTAAATGTCTTTAAAAATCCATGCCATCACATCCGAAGTTATACTAAATGCTTTTCAATCTATCACCGAAGAAATGAGCGTGGCTCTAGTCCGTTCTGCATATTCGACAAATATAAAAGAGCGGAAAGATTGCTCCTGTGCCATTTTTGATTCTAAAGGAAGCTTAATCACACTGGCCGAAAATATTCCAATCCACCTTGGTTCCATGCAGGGATTGATGAATAAAATCGGCCGCAATCTTAAGAAATGGAATTTTCGTCGTGGGGATATTCTTATTGCTAATGACCCGTACCTCGGAGGAGGATCTCACCTTCCAGATGTCACTCTAACCAGGCCGGTTTATTATCATAATAAACTTGTGGCCTTTGTTACAAACGTCGCTCACTGGACGGATGTAGGGGGGCGGTCTCCTGGGGTAGGAACCGCTGGCGATTCTACCGAAATATATCAGGAAGGATTTCGAATCCCACCTACGAAGATCATGCGTAAAAATATCCTTCAAAAAGATGTGCTGGAATTTATAATGTCGAATGTGCGAGGAAGGCAAGAAAGAGAGGGAGATTTGCGTGCCCAAATAGCATCCCTGCTTTTGGGAGAACGCCGATTGTATGAACTTCACAAGGAGTACAAACCGGAAACAATCACCAAAATCGAGGCAGAAATATTTGATTACAGTGAAGATTGGCTTCGGAAAGCATTAACTACAATACCTAAGGGAACCTATTGTTTTTCTGATGTAATGGATGATGATGGTATTTCAAATAAACACTTGCCAATCAAAGTGACCATTATTATTACTCACAAATACCGCCCTTCCATAACATTCGATTTCACTGGGACTGCAGCCCAGGCAGAGGGTGGGATTAACATGGTTCGCCAAGCATTGCTGGCAACCGTTTTTTACGCTGTTAAAGCCATTATTGCTCCGGATATACCTATCAATGCCGGGTTCCAACGTCCTATCAGAATCGAGGCACCATCAAACAGTCTTGTAAACGCCTCAGAACCTGCAGCTGTGGGTGGAAGAACAGATACTTGCCAGAGGGTCGTTGACGTCATTATGGGTGCACTGGCACAAGCCGTGCCAGAGAGAGTCCTGGCCGCATCCAATGGTGCTACGACTGCTATTATCTTTGGTGGAACTAAGGAACTTTCAGGTTCAGATTTCATCTATGTAGAAGCTTTGGGGGGCGGAATGGGTGCCCGTTTCACAAAGGATGGAATGGACGGTATCCAAGTACATATTACAAATACCTCAAATTTACCCATTGAAGCTATGGAAATGGAATACCCTCTTCGTGTCTTAAAGTATGAATTAATACAAGATTCAGGTGGAGCAGGACGATTTCGAGGGGGATTAGCAATCCACAAGGAAATTCAGGCTTTGGTACCGGTTCTTTTCTCCGCACATGCGGACAGGCATTTTGTTTCACCTTGGGGCCTGAAAGGCGGCCTGCATGGAAAGACCGGGCGATTTCTTCTTAATCCTGGCCAGTCAGGTTCAAAGCGTATTAAATCCAAGGTCTCAGGAGTTTTAATTCGTAAAGGCGATATCTTGTGTGTACAAACAGCAGGCGGAGGCGGATACGGTTCTCCTCTAAAAAGAGAGCCTGAACGTGTCCTAAATGATTTTATTCAGGAAAAAATAAGCCGACTGCAGGCACGCAAAAGTTATGGCGTTGTATTTTCTAGAACCGGGAAGATAGATCGGCTTGCCACAACGTCATTGAGAAAGAAAATGATGAAACGGAAGATAAGTGAATCATGAGCGTTGCAATCGATATTGGCGGAACCTTTACAGATATTATTTTTTGCGAAAAGAACCGCGGCGTTTTTTGGTCTGCCAAGATTCCTTCCAATCCAAACAATCCCGAAATACCATTTATAGATGGATTGACCAGGGTACTGCAATTAGCCAGGAAAGACATTTCCGAAGTAGATGTGCTTATACATGGAACAACTATTGTTACAAATGCTCTGCTTGAAGGCAATCTTGCAAGAGTTGGACTGCTAGTAACCCAGGGTTTCAGAGATCTGCTGGAGATCGGACGGCAGCAGCGCCCCAGTCTTTACGATTTGACAAAAGACCGAATGCCTCCCTTGATACATCGTGACTGCGTAATGGAAATTCAGGAAAGGATTTCTTCAAATAAAAAAATTATTCTCCCGTTGGACAAAAAGCAGGCAGTAACACAAATCAAGACACTGAAAAAACAAAATTTAGATGGTTTGGCAATTGCTTTGCTTTTCTCATTTTATAACCCCAAGCACGAAAAAATATTGAAAAAACTGGCACATAAGTTATTCGATAAAAGATTTATTTTTCTTTCAAGCCAGGTATCTCCCGAATTCCGGGAGTTTGAGCGTACAAGCACAACAGTGATTGCCGCTGCTGTTGCCCCCAGAGTCGTAAACTATCTCCATGCAATTCAAACAAAATTGAAATACCAAAAAAGGGAACAGGTCAATTTGAGAATTATGCATTCAGGTGGGGGTACTTTAAGTACTTACGAAGCGAAGAAACGACCTCATACCTTGATCGAATCAGGACCGGCAGCAGGACTTATAGGAGCGGCTCATCTTGCCAAAACCCTTAACCTGAGCAGGGTTCTTGCCTTTGATATGGGAGGAACAACAGCAAAGGCCGGAATGATTTTAAATGGAAAACTTCAATATTCACAGGAATATGAAGTCGGAGGCGAATTCCACCATGGCGGACGTCAGAAAGGAAGCGGGTATCCTGTTCGTACTCCTATGATCGATGTAGTCGAATGCGGGGCAGGAGCCGGAAGTATTGCCTGGATTGACAGCGGAGGACACCTCAAAGTAGGGCCCCAAAGCGCAGGTGCTGTTCCGGGGCCTGCCTGTTATGGCAAAGGCGGTAAAAATCCGACAGTTACAGACGCACATTTGATTCTTGGCCGACTATCCGCAGATAATTTTCTGGGAGGAGAGATGCCTCTTTATCCCAAAATTTCAGAGATGGCCATAAAACGAACCATCTGCATTCCCTTAGATATGCATTTAGAAGAAGCCGCTGTCGGGATTCTGGCCATCGTTAATGCGAACATGACTCGTATACTCCGTCTCATTTCCGTAGCACGAGGCTATGACCCACGTAATTTCACTTTAATAGCTTACGGAGGGGCTGGACCGCTGCATGCTACGGAATTAGCTGAGTCAATGTCAATCAGTCATGTTGTTATTCCTCCACTGCCGGGACTTTTTTCAACTATAGGCTTGCTTTACACAGATATGAATATAGACTTTGTAAAAACTGTTATGATACCTCTAACACGAATATCTTCTCTCAATAAAATTCTAATTCGCCTAAATAAACAGGCAGAAGCCTGGTTTGAAAATAATAATGTCACATCTAAGAAAAGAAAAATTAGTGTTTCTGCTGATCTGCGTTATTATCATCAAAATTATGAATTAAGTCTTCCTTTTCCCGGATCAATTCTCTCTAAAAATGACATTCAGCAGATTCAGACAGCATTTCATAAAATGCATACTAAAATATATGGCTATAGTGCTTCCGGTGAGAATATTAAAGTTGTTAACTTGCGCTTACGAGCCACAAAACTCCAGTCTAAACCTCGAATGCCAAAATTGAATTTTACAGGAAACTTATTGGATGGGAATCGAATCAGAACCAGACCTGTTTGGTTCAAAAACAAGGAATTTAAATGCCGAGTTTACGAGCGTTCAATGCTGCCGGCCGGATTCACCTTTAATGGACCTGCTGTCGTTCAGGAAAAAGAATCCACTACGCTAGTCGGGCCGAATTGGAATCTTCAAGTTGATCCATTAGGAAATCTGCACATGTTGCATTGCAAATGAAAGTCTAATTTGACAGGTTGTTAGTATGAAATCCGCGGTCCTGCGATATTAATGCCTGGAGGCTACAATCTTTGATCTTCCCATCCAAGAAAGGTTTTCTAATTCTCCAAAATGCTCTTTAAAAATGCGATAATACATTAATTCTTCTTTAGAATTAATTGTCCAGCCATTCTTCAACTTGCGCTCAAGCTTAAAATCATTATCTGTAATGGTTTGATTAGCATAATCTGACATCATCTCTCCAAGACCTGTGCCCTTCCAGAACTTAACTTTCTTTCGATTCAATATTTCTTCTGGAAGCTCACCGTCCATAGCTTCACGTAAAACCCACTTTCCTACATTATTATGAAGTTTTAATTCAGGCGGTATCCGGAGGGCATAATTCACAACATCAGGGTCGAGAAAACAAACATGAGCAACTATTCCGTGTGCAGAAGCACTGCGATCAACTCGTTGCAATGCTGTATTATGCAGCCGTTTTGTTATATCTATCAATTCACCAGGCAAGTTTTTTCGCTCAATGTTTTTCAAATAATGATATCCAGCGAAAAGTTCATCTCCACCTTCACCAGATAAGACTTCATCAACATATTCGGAAGTTCTTTTTGCAACCAGAAAATTCATGATGCTGGAACGTACAAGATGTGCATCAAAAGATTCCAGATGAAAAATAACTTCAGGTAAAACCTCAAGTAAATCTGAGAACTCAACCAAAACTTCCTGGTGTTTCGAATTAATAAAACCTGCCACTTGCCGGGCATACTCAAGATCAGGAGATCCTTCCAATCCAACGGAAAAAGTATAAATCTTCTCCACAAAAGGACTGGCCAGTGCGGCCAAAGTACTAGAATCCAAACCTCCGGAAAGCCAGGAACCAATCATGTCTCCTTGTGTAATTAGCTTTTCAATAGATCTTTTTAGGAGCTGCCTCAGTTTTTTAGTTACTATCTCAGGATCTGATGTTAATAGTTCTTTATTTTTTAGTTGAAAATAAGATTCCACCTGTTCACCATCAGATTTACACCCGGGAGGAACTGATTTGACTTCCGAACAGAGACCAATCAAAGCTTTAACTTCTGAGGCAAAACAAATGGCTCCCTCCTCATTTTCCCCATAATAAAGTGGAGCAACACCCAGAGGGTCACGCTTGAGAATCATTCCGTCCTTACTGGCTTTAACCAATGCAAAATGTCCAGCATCAGCACCATCCTCAACTTCATTTTTCTGCCTCATCCGGACAAGAGAGTCTGTCTGTGCCTCGGCACATACAATACCGAGAGTAGCGTTTCCATTTTCCCTGATATCTCTTCCGGCATTGCCTCGATATGATATTCTCTCCAACATCTTTTTGACTGCAATTTTTTCACCTGGTTGGTTAATCCCTGCAATTCCCGACATTTATACAATCTCCTTATATTTTGTAGGTAATATACTCTGATGTAAGTTATTCATTTTATTTATTTTATAATCGTAATATATCAGATTTAATCTCATGTGTCAAAAATCTCAAAATTGACAGACATGATTTATATTGAATAGTTTTTAGGAAAAGAAAAGATCCTTCGTAGAAAAATTTGGCTCGGAAGTAAGATTGACTCCAAGCCTTTTCAAACCCGCTTCATCTCCTGGAGTAGGAATATGAGTCATATGAACATCACATCCTCTCAGTTCCTTCAATTCGTTCAGAGCCATCTTAACAGTTGGGTTTGTTGCAACGCTTACACTTAAACCTATAAGCATTTCTTCCAAATCCAGACTTAAGGACTTCGATTTCAAAATATCTTTTTTTAGACTTGCTACAGACTCAATTATATTAGTTGACAGTAAAGGGATTTTATCAGGAATCCCTGCCAATTTTTTTATTGCGTTTAAAACAAGACTCGATGCCGCATGCATGAGCGGAGAATTTTTTCCGGTTACGATTGAACCGTCTTTGAGCTCAATGGCAGCCCCACAAAAAATCCCCTTATTCCCTTTTTCTTTCTGCCTTGCATCTTGAGCAGCCTGCCTTGCTGGTGTGACAACTTTCCTGTCTTCGGGTTTAATATTAAGTTCTTCCATAAGAAGCTCGGCTCTCTGGACAGTATCCTTCTCCACAAATCCCATGGCATACTCACAGCCATAGCGAAAAAACCTTCTGATCATTTCCTGTTTTGCCGCCTCCCTTACAACTTCATCATTCACAATACCAATATTAGCCCTGTTTACTCCCATATCTGTAGGAGACCTATATGCAGACTGTGATTTTGTGAGCTTCTCCAGAATACGCTTCAGAACAGGAAACACTTCGACGTCGCGATTATAATTAACAGCAGCCTTTCCGTATGACTCCAGATGAAAAGGATCGATAAGATTATAATCCCCGATGTCAGCAGTTGCGGCTTCATAGGCAATATTGACTGGATGTTTCAAAGGCAAATCCCATATAGGAAAAGTCTCAAATTTTGCATACCCAACCTTAATACCATGTTTATAATCATGGTACATCTGGGAAAGGCAGGTTGCCAGTTTTCCACTGCCCGGGCCGGGCCCGGTCACAATCGTCAAAGGTTTCTCGTAAGGAATGTACTCATTAGCTCCATATCCTTCATTACTAACGATTAAATCGATATCTGTAGGATATCCTTTGGTAAAACTATGCGTATAAACCTTGATATCCCGCCGTTCAAGTTTATTCTTAAACATCTTTGCTGACGGTTGATTTTCAAAACGAGTAATCACAACTCCTAAAATTTTAAGCCCCCAATCTCTAATATCATCTATAAGTTTAAGAGCATCTACGTCATATGTAATCCCAAAATCCGCTCTTAACTTTTTCCTTTCGATATCTCCAGCATAAATGCAGAGCAGGATCTCAGCCTTATCCTTAAGCTTCTGGAGCAGCCGCATCTTAACATTCGGGTCGTAGCCAGGCAGAACTCTGGAGGCATGGTAGTCAAAAAGGAGCTTGCCTCCAAACTCAAGGTAAAGTTTATTATCAAAAAGTTTTACTCTCTCGAGGATTTCTGCCGTTTGCTTTTCCAGATACTTTTCGTTATCGAATCCGACTGCTTTTTCCATTTATTGCTTCTCCTCTATTTATATCTCATTCCAGTGTTGTATTTCGCCCAGGGAGGTCAAATATGATCTACTGCCAACCGGCACAATATATAATAAAATACTGCAACCAGGAAGAACACGGATAACTAAAAAGTGTGCCGAGGGCCGGACTCGAACCGGCACATAGGAAACCCTACGAGGGATTTTAAGTCCCTTGCGTCTACCAATTCCGCCACCCCGGCTTTTCTTCTCAGAAAAAAACCGGATGTTTTTTCTCTTTTCATCTCAGAATATAGATGATTTTTTCTTTTTTCTCAAGCACAAATTCAATTCATCATCAATCATGCATGTCCTTTTTCAATTCGGAAACAAGTTGGGTTGTGCGATTCTAATTCTTTTTGACTTCAACTGAAACTTCAAACTTCCCGGTAATGACTCCTGTCGTGGGAGCATCTGCAGTTCCTTTAAAGCCTGGCTGCTTTCCCCCGATAGCAACTTCAAAAACCCCCGGCTCTACTACCCGTTTATTCTCGAGGCTGATCAAAGAAAGCTGCGTTGATGTTAGTACGAAATTAACGCTTTTTTTCGCGCCTGGTTCAAGGTATATTCTCCGGAATCCCTGCAATGAACGGATAGGCACAGGAACCGAAGCCTCAACATCTGACACATACAGCTGGACGACTTCCTCGCCTGCTGTTTGCCCTGTATTTCTCACATCAACTGTAATGTTGATCTCTTGAGATGGATCGACCTTCTCCGGCAATGTCAGATTGCTGTATTCAAACGAGGTATAACTTAGGCCGTGGCCAAAAGGATAGAGAGGTTCACCATCGAAATACCTGTAAGTCCTCCCTTTCATTGAATAATCATCGAAAGAAGGCAGTTGATTAACAGACTTATAAAATGTGACCGGAAGACGGCCTGCGGGGTTGTAATCTCCGAAGAGAACATCTGCAATAGCTGTTCCTGCTGCCTGCCCGGGGTACCATGCCTCCACTATGGCCGGGATGTGTTCATCTGCCCAGTTAACTCCCAAGGCACTTCCGTTCAAAAGGACCAGGACAACGGGTTTTCCAAGGCCGCAGATCGTTTTTAACAGTTCCTCCTGTGTATCCGGTAATTTTAAATCCAGCCTGTCTCCACCTTTGAAACCCTTCACATTAACTTCCATTTCTTCCCCTTCTAATTGAGGAGAGATCCCCATTGCCATTACGATGATATCTGCCTGCTCGGCTGCTTGGACTGCTTCCTCTTTCATGTTTCGTGAAGGCCTGGACCATGACAGCCGGACCGTTGCATCACTGTTATGCTCATAAAACTCAACCTTAATCCCGTAAGATTTGCCGGCCTCAAGATCACAATCCTTGGATTTAGTCCTCGGATGATGACGGCTGTCATAATGCAAAAGGAGAGCATCCTCAAGAAATACGCGCAATCCGCCAAATGCACTTGCTGCAAGGGTATATTTCCCTGTAACCGGAGGAATCAGTTCCCCGGTCCATCGGACTCCAAAGTTATCATCATCAAGACCTTCCCTGGGAGCTCTGTCCCACCAGTTAAAATCGATTTCTTTATCAATGCGTGTAAAAACCGGTTCGCCCTCAAATTCACGGTTGTCAAAATATTCAGCTCTAAGCCCCTCTCTACCATCAGGAGTACGGAGGGCTGCAGCCGGAATTACGTGGAAAGAGGGAAGATTTTCCGCCAGGAAGCATCCTTCTGCATAAAGAACTTTCGAATTAGTAGATACTTTTTTGCGGATCCCATCAAGAAGAGTTATTGGATTTGACGGAGTGCCGTTATAATTACCAAGCAGAACTTCTACATCATCCGCATTGGGACCTATGACAGCAATAGTTTTAATATCCTTTTTCAAGGGCAGGAGATTTTTCTCGTTTTTCAGAAGCACTATAGATTTTCTTGCAGTATCTAAAGCCATTTCCTGGTGTTTTTTGCAATCATTCACTTCATAAGGGATTCTTGCGTAAGGAACTCTATCAGGAGGGTCAAACATGGCCAGTCTAAACCTTGCTCTAAAAAGCCTTTTTACAGACACATCGAGTTCTTCTTCCGAGATATATCCTTTTGCAACCGCTTCAATAAGAGATTTGTATTCCCTCCCACAGTTTAAATCACAGCCAGCTTTAATTCCTACTGCCGCAGCTTGTGGAGAAGTCTCCACTATTTTATGGGTTTTATAAATATTGCTAATAGCCCCGCAGTCTGAGACTACATATCCATCAAAACCCCATTCTCCTCTGAGAATCTGTCTCAAGAGGCGGTCACTCCCACAGCATGCTTCACCCATATATCTGTTGTAAGCACACATTACAGAATAAGCATTAGCATCTACGATACACATCCGGAATGCGGGCAGATATGTCTCTCTCAGATCGCGTTCATCGACCACAGCATTGAACGTGTGGCGGTCAGGTTCCGGCCCGCTGTGCACAGCAAAATGTTTGGGGGTTGAAACAGTCTTAAGATAATGTGGGTCATTTCCCTGCAGGCCTTTCACAAATTGCACAGCCATTTTACCGGTAAGATATGGGTCCTCTCCATACGTTTCCATGCCCCGTCCCCATCTAGGGTCACGAAAAATGTTAATATTGGGTGACCAGAATGTTAATCCCTCATAAATACCTCTTTTGCCTCTCCGTACAAACTCATGATGTTTCGCACGGGCCTCATCAGAAATAACGGTTGCAACCCGGAACATGAGATCGCTGTCCCATGTTGCCGCCAGTCCAATAGCCTGTGGAAATACTGTCGCTCTTCCTGCACGAGCAACACCATGCAGAGCTTCGTTCCACCAGTTGTATGCTGGGATATCCAGCCTCTCAACAGGCGGGGCATCATAGACAAGCTGGGACACTTTTTCTTCCAGCGTCATTCTTGCCAAAAGGTCGTTGACCCTTTCCTCAGTGGAAAAGGTAGGATTCTGAAATGGGAATTTATATTTAAACTGCTCTTTTTTCCTGCAAGATACAAACGCTGCTGCAAGGCAAAAACAGAGAAGGAAGATTCCAGTTTTATTGAGAACATTTTTTTTCATAGAAATTCCCTCCTTGTATTTCTCTTTCTAAAAAACCGGAACATCAGTGCCGGTTTTTTAGAAACCGCACAAGTTGACTGCGAAGCATGAATGGGTCCTCGCCTTTTTTCCCCCTGATACGTTGGCTCAGCGCATGGAAAAGCCGCTTCTGGATACGGAAGGATTCAACATGTTCCTTTACAGGCTTTTTCCGCTGCCTCTCATTCAGCCTTACAAAAGAAGAAGTCAGGTCATCAATTGCAACAGGATGTTTTAATTCTTTATTCCAGACCCATGCAGCATGCAGTGCCGCTCCCAGTGCAGCTCCTTCACCTTCAACAGGAACAGCCTCGGCTTCAAACATATCGGCAATTGTCTCACACCATGCCTCTGAATGAGACAACCCTCCTGTAAGTCGTACCTCTTGTGCCTTCATGGGCATCCGCTGAAATCCTTCGTAAAGGTTCATAACATGGCCCTCAAGAACTGCCCTGCATAGGATTTCGCGGGAAAAGTCTTCCGGTTTAAACCCAAAATAAACCGGAGATGCCAGTGGAAGATTTGGTGTTCGTTCACCAGTATACCAGGGAATTAAAAGCCTTCCTCCATTGCCAGGTTTTGTTCTGCCTACAATTTTATTGAATTCTTTATGGCTGATATCATATTTTTTTAAAACAGCATTGTACCCGTTAGCCAGATTCGACACACAGATAAGAGGAAGATAATTTCCTGTGCTGTCACAGTAAGAAGCGATTTCTCCCGCAGGATCGATGAATGGTTTTTGCAGAACAGTGCATGCGGTTCCACTCGTACCAAGACTTACTGTCACTATACCCGGTTTAACATTGCCGGTTCCAACAGCCCCATACATATTGTCCCCGCTTCCTGCGTCTATCATGCACCGGGGAGAAAACCCAAACCTTTCAACCAGATATTCTGAGATAAAGCCAATGCTTTTATCGGCAGGTCTTAAGGAAGGAATCTTGTTCAGCAAACCCGGATCAATGACGTCGATGACTTTCTTTGACCACTTCTTCGTCTTTGGGTTCCAAAGAGCCATTCCGGATGTATCCCCCGGTTCTATGACTTTTGTACCGCCTGTAAGATACCAGTTAATATAATTATGCACTAAAAAAAATGTCGCTGATTTTTCATAGATTTCCGGCTCGTGCCTGATCATATGGAATATTTTGGATGCCGTATATCCAGTTTTCTGGCTGTTCCCTACTTCCCGAATCATCACATCCTGTCCTCCGACTTCTTCTGTCAGTATGCGGCATTCTTCGAGAGTTGAAAAGTCATTCCAAAGTTTACTCCGCTGCCTGCTCAGTTTTCCTGTGTTATCCAGAGCAACCAATCCGTGCTGCTGTCCTGAAACCGAAATGCATAAAATTCTCTCTGGTAGAAGGCCAGAATTCTTCATGTTCTTAAATATTAGATCGACTGCTTCTATCCACATCTTTGGGTCGGATTCTGAACATTTTTCATCCAAACCCTGGATCACACCGTTTTTCGTATTGAAATGCGGCAGATGCTCATCATAATTAACATAGCCGACGTGAACAATTTTCTCCGCTGCTGTATCTATGACAACAATCTTACAACCCTGAGTGGAAACATCGATCCCTGCAAAAAGAGTCTCTTTCATATTAATATCCTGGCAGTATTATTCCTGTTTCATAAAATCTTCCGGCTTTTTCATGATCTTTTCCGCATTATAGGAAGATAATAAGAATGGATAAGAGATATCTGAAGATAGAGCCGGATATTTGTCATCCTCCTCTTTTTCCTTTTTGAATATCCTTAAAACATAATCTTTATTGCCTTTTAAGGTCACTGAATAAAGAGGATCTTTGAAGTCTTCTGCTGCCTTCCCCGCTATGAATTCATCGCATCTAAGGTTAGACAACTGTGACAAGAGAGAATCAATCTCTGTTTTTTGGGCTTTTTTCCCATCGGGCATTATCCATGATTCTTCTTCTTTTGGTGCACTGGGCTGATCTTTATCTTCCTGCCCTTCAGGCTGAATCTCCAAAGGCACCATTTTTCTTACTAATTTATAGGTTTCCCCACCCGTTTTAATTTCTAAGCCAGTTATTTCATTTTTATCAAACTTCATCACAACCTTGTCTCTCAAATCCATTCTCTTCTGATCAAATGTACTGCGAAAAGAATTCCTTGCATGATACACACGAGGATCTTTTCCCACTCTGACAAACGTGTGGCTGTAAGTCGAAGAAGGCTTTCCGACATCAAATTCCCGCAGTAATTGATCACCTTTAAAAGCTCTCACGCCAATCTTTTTCCCCTCATCCAATTCATAACGCATGTAGTCCTGTTTTTCTGCGGATAATTCTGTCAGAATTAAATTTTCGATGACATCCAACATTCCCTTTACTTTGTCATAATCCGCAGGATATTCCTGAGGCATAATCTTCCACACATCTCCTTTTCCAGCAATGATGATTTCTTCACCTGCTTTGGATATTTCGATCCTATCTATTTCACTGTTTTCTATCCTGTCAAGTTTGGGAACTTTATAAGTCATTTTATTCCTGTTACTACTGAAGATAAGATAAACAAGAAGCACAACGATGATACCGAACAAAATAACATATTCTTTTTTCAATCTCATGGCCGCTCCTCCGTAGCCCTGCTTTTTTGAAGAAATATCGCCTCAATCATCCTTCGCCTGGCTCTACGCCTGAACCAGACGAAAAGGCCAAAAAGTACAAACAAAATGGGCAATCCGGCAATATTAAATATTTTCACAAAAGCCCTGGTTATCGCTTTAGTATCTTTTAGGGGATTAAAACGTTGATTCTTGCTTCTCATCACGGCAATATCTGACCTGTTATTCAAATAGTCAATTGTATTCAATAAGAACACGGCATTTGGAGAACTCCCCTCTTCATCCAGAACATTATCCTTTAAAATTTCCGCACTTCCGATCAAAAATATCTTACCAGGCTTTCCCTTGGAGAGAATCTCCTTTTCTCCCTTAATTTTTGATTCCTGCATTTGAGGCTTCTGCTGCTCTATTTTCTCACTGGATTCCTTCTCTTCACCCTCATCCTTTTTTGGCTTTTCAGGTACAGATTTATCAGCAAAATAACTGGAGAACTCTCCCTCTAAGATATAAGACAGAGGCATGCTCTTTTCATCTTTATCATTAACCGGCGGGCGAATCGCCCAGGGACTTAGATTAATCCTACCCGCCATTTCCCAGGACTTGCTTGAAGATGAAAATAACCTGTCGGCCTTTATCTTGTTTTTATCTATTTTTTCTTTGTCAATTTCCAATGGGGACATCTTAATCATAATTAATTGTTTGACATTCTTAATGAAATCCAGCTTGTGGTTGATGTTTTCATTCTTTATGATCGGAGCGAAGTAAATTCGTGTTTCTCCGCTGACACGATCACGGCTTGTATAGCAGCTCTCATCCATAACATAAGACCTTTTAACCTCAATACCGTAATTTTCCAGCAGTTTTTCCAATCCTGTATTTATAGGGAGATAGGCAGGCTGAGTCATTCCATACATCTGCTGACTCTGCCCTTGTTGTTTAATTTCATTAAATGCTTCCATGAAAATCGCCAGTGACTTTCCTTTCATTAAGAATTGATCAATCTGAAACAATTCCCAATCTGAAAAATTTTCCTTGGCACCTGCAATAATAAGAGTATCAATGCTGTCCGGAACTGGATCCTCTTTCAGGTCAATCTGAGTAACACTATAGCTACTGCTGAGAAGAGAATTGAATCTTGTTAACGAATCGTCTTGCTGCTGCATCATCTGAAATTGAGGGGGCAGTGCGGGCGAAAGCGAAAGGGTTCCATGCGTTGAAAGATATCCTATCTCGTCATTAATATTAATGAGATTATCAATATTCTCTTCAATGAAGGTTTTAACCTGTTCAATATCAACAATTGCAAACTGTTCCTCCAGGCCCCTGCTTGTCAAATTTAAGCTTTTGTTTAATAACCGCTGCTCTATTGATTTGTCACCGTATTCTATTCCGAGCGCTACGATGCCACTCCCTGCTGGTATAACGGACCCATCCTTTTTCTGAAATTCAGGCCATTTAAGTCCGAAACGTTCGTATCTCTTTAGAGTTTCTTCAGTTACCTCATCAGTACTTGAATCAATATAGACAAATTCCAGCTTCCCATAAACCTTGCTGTTTAGCTCCTTTACAGCTTGAGCGATGTTACCTTTTAATTCTTCCAAACCTTCAAGATTAACCTCTGGGGCAAGTTGTGAAAGAGATGAAGATTGTATTAATTTGACTTCTATTTTTTCAGATAAGTTTAATAGAGCTGAAATTTTATTATTCATCTTCTGAATAGTAGTTGTGATCTGATACTCAAGTCCTTCTGTAGATGTTATGGCTGGAATTTTTTCCACTATATCCCCATGGATAAACACCATCCCCATATAAGCCCTCTGAATTTTTGCCTCATCCTGCTCGATTTTCTGAACGTTTACAGGATAAATCCCATAATCCTGCGCTTTTTTTCTATTCTCTTCAGCCTTCTCACTTAAATCCCCTTCATTAGCGCTTACATCGAAAAAACGAAAACTCAAGTAATTATTGGCATAAATAGAATATTCTTCCAACAGGTCATGGAGATAGCTTTCAACATTATTGTACGGAGCTGGAAGATTTTTTGAGAAAAACACATTGATAGTCAGAGGCTCCTTCAGGGTTAACACAGCCTTCTTACTCGCCTTCGAAAGAGAGTAAAGCCTGTTTGCGGTCAAATCAATCCGGAAAAAAAGGCTTACTCCTGCAAGGTTAATCAAGATGATTATTATGAGATAGAGAGAAAATGTATAATATTTTGACATTTTTTTAGCTTTTTTCATTTTGAACTCCTTATTTCTTTTCCTGCATAATCAGATTTGTCCCGTAGAGCGCAATAAAAGATACTGAAAGGAAATATAAAATATCCCTGGAATCAAGCATCCCCTTGGCTATATTTTTAAAATGGAAACTTGCACTTAGATACTGGAAAATTCCCACAAAAGAATTCGGGAGAAAAAACAGCATGAAATCCACTAATACTGTAAGGGAAAAGCATATGACCATCCCAATTATAAATGCAATAACCTGATTTCGTGTCAGTGAAGATGCCAATAACCCGATTGCGCTAAAAGTTGCTCCAAGCAATAAAGCACCCAGATATCCCCCTATTACAGGCCCCCAATCGAGATCTCCTAAAAATGAAATTGAAAAGGCATATATAATAGTTGGGGCAAGCATAATGCCAACAAAGGCTATGGCAGCTAAGAATTTCCCGATGATAATGTCTTTGAAAAAAACCGGCATTGTCAGCAAGATTTCATAGGAACCAACATTTATCTCCTCAGAAAACAAGCGCATGGTAACGGCTGGAATGATAAAAGCAAATGTCACTGGCAAAAGTGAAAAGAATTGAGTCAGGCTGGCCTGACGGTTCAAGAAAAAAGTAGAAAAAAACAGCCAGCCTATAACGACTAAAAAAACCGAAATCACGATGTACGCGATCGGTGAAACAAAATAAGTTTTAAATTCTTTTTTAAATATGTGTTTCATATTACGCATTTCAATTTCCCCTGGTCAATTTCCTGAATATATTTTCAAATGACTTTTCATGAAGCAATTTTCTTAAATTATCAATAGTATCATCTGCGACGATCTTGCCTTCATCTATTATCACAACACGATCACAGGTCACTTCTGCCTCACTCAGAATATGAGTTGAAAAGACTATTGTTTTTTCCTTCCCGATCTTTTTTATAATCTCTCGAGTCTCAGCAATCTGATTGGGATCCAGGCCGGATGTAGGTTCATCCAGGACAAGAATTTCCGGATTCCCCATTAGTGCTTGGGCAATCCCGACTCTCTGACGGTATCCTTTTGAAAGCTCATCAATTGTTTTGTGCATTACTTCATTCAAGTTGCATAAATCTGCTAATTCATGAAGATGAGACAGTTTTCTATTTTTTTCTACTCCCCTTATGTCAGCAATGTAATTTAAATAATCAAAAACCAACATGTCTCGATAGAGCGGTGCTTCTTCAGGCAGATATCCAATGCATTTTTTAATTTCAATCTGATGGTCATAGATATTATAATCCATAACCTTTATTGTTCCTGATGTAGGGCTCAAGTAACCGGTCAAGACCCTGTAAATCGTAGTTTTCCCAGCTCCGTTCGGTCCTAATAATCCCAGTATTTCGCCTTTATGAATCTCAAAACTCACATTATTTACAGCACAAAGTTCACCATAATACTTATTTAAATTCTCGATTTTTATCATAAGCAACTCCTCTTCTTAAATATAAACCTTTATTTTGCCTCTAGTATTTTAATACATAATTATACCTCATTATACCTCTTTCCGTTTCATACAGCATTCTATTTTCCTGTTTTTTTCATCATTTCCTTTAAATATTAGGATATACAACATGAAAAAATCGAAGTCAAATGCATTGCAACGCAGCAGATGCGGTGAGAACAGCTCGCCTGAAAGGTAAAGAATGCCGATAAATTATTTAGATAAGATGAATTTGAGGGGATGTCTGCGCTCCACTAAGATTTTTAACGCCATTTCCTCCCGATCTTCTCGGCTCTGCTGGAACTCCGCATGTTTATCTTAAGCAACGCCCCAATGTCCCCGAGCCATCATTAACACCGCCCCTTTGATTCTACAGTGCTCACACATCCATCAGGCCCGACTTCGCGGGTTCCCTCGAAGATCGACTCAGAAAGGCTAAATCTTTTAATGTCGCTTCCTCCATCCCCTCAAATTCATATGCTAGTTGATATTATATTAATTATAATCGGCATTCTTTATGAATAATCCAGGAAAACGTGGGTTATTCACGAGCCAAGCTTGCTGCAGATGCAAGGCACAGCACATGAAGTTGTGGTCCTTCACCACGAATGGGCTGTAACGAAGCAGATGCGGTAAGATCGGCTCGCCTGTAAGGTGAAGAATGCCGATTATAATCAATATTAGATTCAAGAAAGAAAGCGACTCTCTTAATTTGCGAAAAATCATGCTGACAAGCAGATTTCATCAAGCTTAAATAAAGGTATCGGCATTCTTTATGAATAATCCAGGAAAATTGGGGGAACGCCTGATATATAATCAGGTTGACTTGAATCCCAAATAATATTAGATTAATTTTGTTCTCTTTAAGAGAGCTATCGCTTTATAGAATACAAAATGGATAGCCATCCTCAGAAAACATTCAGGATTTTACCAGAAAAGCTTGAATCATCCGTTGTTAAGTTTTCAAAAAAAGTTGCCGTTCTCTTTATCAACCTCAAAATCAGCCCAAACAAATTGACCGTCACAGCTTTTCTCGCAGGATTGGCTGCCGGTGTTTTATTCTTCTTTGAAAAGCCATTATTAGCAGGAATCATGATTTTAATATCCGGAGCATTTGATATGCTTGATGGAAAAGTCGCTGTAAAATCAAACCGACAAAGCCTTTTTGGAGCTATATTTGATTCTACTCTAGATAGATATTCCGAATTTTTCATTTACTTAGGGCTTGCCGCTCATTTCAGAAGCCATTGGGCTTTATGGATTATCTTCTTCACTCTTCTAGGTTCAACCATGGCAAGCTATACAAGAGCTAGGGCTGAAGGGCTGGGAATCGAATGTAAAATTGGAATTATGCAGAGGGCAGAAAGAATGGCGTTATTATTTTCTGGTGCAATCGCCGGATCCATTCTCAAAATTTTTAATCCTGTTATGATTGCAGTCTTAGCGATTATTGCTCTTGTCTCAAACATAACTGCATTTCAGAGACTTTTTTATGTCAAAAAAATCGAAGGACCAAACAAATCATCAAAGGAAATCTGAAACATGAATAAAATAAGAGTCGCTATAATCGGAGTCGGCAACTGCGCATCTTCTTTAGTCCAGGGTGTTGAGTACTATAAAAATACAAAAGATTCAGACTTTATCCCTGGAGTCATGCACGTTAACCTTGGAGGATATCATATAAAAGAAATAGAATTTGTGGCTGCATTTGATATCCACAAAAATAAAGTTGGCAAAGATTTAAGCGAAGCTATTTTCACTGCTCCCAATAACACTAAAAAATTTTCCGATGTTCCGCATCTCAACGTCAAAGTAGAACGTGGAATGACTCATGATGGTATTGGAAAGTATCTCTCTCCAATTATAGAAAAAGCTCCTGGCTGCACGGCTGACGTAGCCGGTATTCTAAGAAGAACCGGGACAGATGTTGTCATCAACTACCTCCCGGTTGGCAGCGAGGAAGCAACAAAATGGTATGTTGAACAAGTCCTTGAAGCGGGATGTGCTTTTATCAACTGCATCCCTGTCTTCATCGCCAGCGAAAAATACTGGCAGCAAAGATTCAAAAGGAAAAATCTTCCTATCATTGGAGACGATATAAAATCTCAGGTTGGAGCAACCATCCTCCACCGGACTCTTGTCAATCTCTATCTGGACCGGGGAATGCCTATCGATAAAACTTATCAGCTTAACACAGGAGGCAATACGGATTTCCTCAACATGCTGGAAAGAGAGAGGCTTGATTCCAAAAAGATATCAAAAACAAATGCTGTAACCTCGCAGATAAAATCAAGGGGGCTGGACATCCACCCCGATAATGTTCATATCGGTCCAAGCGATTATGTCCCGTGGCAAA
>Ga0315549_1000984_pt1 | contig 31420 bp, 17 predicted proteins | sample SalMarSW160200MG_FD_203101 | JGI IMG/M metagenome (GOLD analysis project Ga0315549, IMG submission 203101) | Salt marsh sediment microbial communities from the Plum Island Ecosystem LTER, Massachusetts, United States - Salt Marsh Sediment SW1601-200 ... | reverse complement strand
CTCTCATATTCTGGGTATTTATTCTCTATTTTTGCATAGATCTCATCAAATTCTTCTACGGTAAGCCCAGTGAATGCCCTAAACATTTTTGGTTTTTTAGATAGCCTGGTGTAGTTTAACATCTTATGAAATTAGGCCGGGAATACTGCGTGGTCTGTAGCGAAGCGTAAGACCCGCAGATGAGAGGCCGTTTCTTAACCCATCAACTATTGTATTTCTGTCGTGCGCGGCAGACCATAAGGTCTGCCCCTAAACGGCACGACAGGAGTCTAAAAGAATGAACAATGTAAGTAGCGGTAGCTATAAAAAGAATGTGGGTGACACCCGGAATAACTGGGTAACCATGATGTTTGTGACGAAATACCGGTTCAACTGTTTCAGGAAGCAGTCACACATTGACACTTGCAAGGATGCTTTCCAGGAACTGGAACGGTTTGGTTTCGAATTTGGAGATTTTGGTTTTGCGGGAAATCACATACATTTCCAGGCGAATATTCCCAAACGGTATTCAGTTCAAAATGCGGAAATAATGTTGAAATCTCGTAGTGCCAAGAGAATATTTGAGCAACATCCGGGGTTTCGGAAACGGTATCCACACGGAAGTTTCTGGAGTGGATATGAGCATCATGAGTCAACAGGAAAAATAAACTTGAAGGAATCGAGTACCTATCTGGGGGGACAACAACATCATCATGGAGTTACTGTTACGGACGATACTCAGCGGCGGCTGCTTGGGTTCACCGCCGAGTGAGATGCGGCAAGCCCGAAGGGCTTGCCGAGGAACGAAGGCGGAATGGGGTTATAGGGGCTTTGCCCCTATTTCACAATAGCATAATAGTAGCATTCTGATAGTAATATACCATCAAAAATAGAAAGTTTTATATATAGCCTGTCATATACGGAAATGGTGATAAAAATGACCAAACAAAAAATAAGTAAAAAAATAGGGAAAATGTGGAAGGACACGACGGGTGTCAGCCCCATCATCGCCGTTATTTTGATGGTGGCAATAACCGTCGTACTGGCAGCAACCATATACGTATGGGTGAGCGGATTCGGTGGTGGAGGCGGAACAAGTGCAAGTGTAAACTTGGCACAAACAGACTATGATGCCACAAATGCTACGAATAATACCGTAAACTATCAGGTATTGACTGCTACAGGCGGTCTTGGATGGGAAGACATAAAGATTAATATCGGCGGGAAAGATGTATGGACAGGCGATGCAACCACACAAGTTCTGTCAGGGTATAAAGTAACGATAACTTCTGGTGGAATCTCTGCAACAGACGGGAAAATAAGCGCTGGCGACACAATAGAGATCGAAAGCGCCAATGCAAATATTGATACCAGCAAGACAACAACTGTGTTTGATATAGACAGTGACACACCTATCTGGTCTGCAAAAATAACATACTAAACATAGCAACAAATTCCACAAACAAAACCCTCTTTCCTTTTTTCTTTTTTGATTGTCTTTTTATTTTATTAACAAACCGACGAACCGGCGATAGATGAGTAAGCGAATAAGCGAATGAGTAAAAATATGACTATAAATGTGAATAAGAGAAGTAAGAACGAGAATGGATGCAAGTCCGTAGGTCTGCGTCTCGACAGGCAAGATTTAAAGGCATGGCAGGAATTTAAGAAATATGTTGAAAGCAAGCATGGAAAAATTTACGGTGTTATGGGAAAGGAACTGGGAGAAGCAATAAGACTTTATCTGGGAAAACAGGAAAAAACACGGCTGGAAATACGGGAGGATGACATGCCTGCAATCAGAAAAGACATAGACGACGTTATCATGCATTCAGATGTTAAACCTGATAAATTTTCCAAGCGTTTTGAAGCCCTCTACTTCAAGGTATTTTTGCCGTTGCTTAAAAAGAACGAGTAAGGCCGTAAATAATTAGGATGACGGTCATACCAATTCTTGTTGTCATAGATTTTCTTTTTACGCTTACTTTTATCTATAAGCCTTTTCTCTTCTTTCAATTTTCAAAGCATGGATTATTTTATTGTCTTTATCAACAAAATAAATTAATCTGTAAACTCCTATCCTAACTCTGTAAGTATCCATTTCTCCTTCAATTTTCTTTATATCATACTTTTTCCATGGAATAGCATCAGTTTTTAACGTTTCAAAAAGATTTGCTATTTTCTCCATATGCCCTTTTTCTACCTCTCCAAATTTCTTGGCAAACTTTTTATGGATGACAATTTCAAATATGAAATCACAAAATTTTTTCCTTTAGTTCATCCCATCTAATATTCTCACCGTTTACCGATTGCTCCCTTAATTTTTTTATTTCCTTAATTTCTTCTTCTGGCAATTTTTCGGTTGGTAAAATGATTTCTTCCATTTCCTCAAGTTTTCTACGGATGAATAGAAGCTCCTTATGTATATCTTTCAGTATAGCTTCGCTGGCCATAGTAAAATTAAAACTGTCTCAAATATATAAATATATTTCTTTTTTCTTTTTCTTATGAGGTTTTGAATCTTTAACTTGTCTTTGTCCTATTTTCGCCTATGAATATCACATCTTCCTTTCCTTTAAAATCTGGATCTCCAGTTAAAAGGACTGCGTTTTCATTTTTTGCCGTTGCATATATAATGGCGTCACCCAATCCCATCTTTTCTTTATGTTTTATTTTTGCAGACATGACAGCAATTTCTTCGTCTACCTGGATTAAAAAACACCTTTCTTTCATTGTCTTTCTTTCCTCTTCTGCCTTTTTTTCATCATAAAATCCCAATATCCATCTATAAACTTCGGCAATATTTATCGTGGATACTATCGCTTTTTCATCCCCTTCAACGTACTTTTTTGCATCTTTTCCATATTCACTCCCTTTAAAATATTCTATCCAAGCCCATGAATCAATCAAGACGGTCAATTTCTTCCCTCCTGAACTCCTTCAACTTAGGCAAACTGCCAAAATGAGATTTTTTTAGTTTTTTTTCCTCCCTTATGAGGGCACTTATTACTTCTCCATACGATTTTGTTTTCTTCTCTTTTTTTAATTTCTTCAACTCATGAAGGATCTCTTTACTCACTTTTATGGTAGTTGCCATAAAGGTATATTGTATACCGGTATATAATATATTCGTTTTACTTCTTCTTTACTACTACTACTCACTCTGTAAAATTGGGGAGAAGACACAGTAAAGACAAACCAAAATAAACATCAACAATTTTATATATGATGTTTATATTATTTTCCCAGAGGGATGGGACCTATGTACCTTAGAGAAGTGCAGCTAGAGAACTTTAAGTCTTTTGGAAAAAGGGTTAAAGTGCCGTTTCTGCCGGGTTTCACTGCAATAACAGGTCCCAACGGGTCGGGGAAGTCAAATATATCCGATGCGATTTTATTTGTTCTGGGTCCAAAAAGCTCAAAAATAATACGGGCGGGACGCCTAACAGATTTAATATACAACGGAGAGAAAAATGTTGACCACTGCAAAGTTTCCCTTGTGTTCGAGGATGAAAACGGCGAGGTTATTCTTACCAGAAAGGTAAAGCGTGCCCCTACTCCCGATAATCCCGATAACTACTATAGCTATTTTTATATAAATAATAGGGCCGCATCCCTTTCAGATTTTGTGCACCTCTTATCATCATCCAATATTTCTGCCAACAGCATAGTGCAGCAGGGTGATGTCACTGCCATCGTGGAGATGGGAGATGTACCAAGAAGAAGGGTACTGGATGATATCGCCGGCGTTTCGGAATTTGACAGAGATATAGAGAAATCCGAGAGGGAAAGGGGAGAGGTTGAGAAAAACCTCGAATACATGGGAATAATACTGAAGGAGATAAACAGCCAGCTCAGGAAATTAAAGGATGAGAGAGACGGGGCTTTGGAATACAAGGAACTGGACAGAGAACTCAAAAAATCGAAGGCGATGCTTTCATACAAGAAGAGACTTGAGGTTGAAAAGGAAATCGGTGAGGTGGAAAGGCAGATTAATTCCTATCAAAATGAAAGGGAACGATTGGATAAGGAAATCAAGGTTCTGAGGGAGCAGTACAGAAAAAAGCAAATCGACCTTCAAAATCTCGAAGAAAAGATAGCGGGGCTCGGTGGGGCGGAGGTGGAGGAAATCAAGGATAAGACGAACATTGCCAGAGAGGAGATGATAAAAGCAAAGGAGAAAATCAATTACTTCACGAAGGAGATATCAGATAACAAGGGGGAAAAGAAGGAACTAGACGGCAATCTCATCAGGCTAAAGAAGGAAATAGAGAATTACGGCAAACGGGTGGGCGAACTCGAGGACGAGCTTGCTGGCAAAACAAAGGAAATAAAAATCAGGGAGAACGAACTGAAAAAAATCAGGGAGAACGTTGCCCATTCCGACAGAAGGGCAATGGATATTACCAGAAAGCTTGCCGAGATAAAGAAAGGATATGAATCGGAGAGAGAGAATCTTCATGAATTCGAACTGAAGAAAGACCGGCTCCGCCAGCAGGCGGACACCCTTGAAGTATCGATATCCGAGCTTGAGGAAAACAAGAACACGTACGAGTTCGAGCTAAAAGATATAAAATGGCAGATAGGCGAGATTGGAAAGGCGGAGAAGGATAAGAGAAAGGAAAGGGAAAGGCTCGAGAAAGAGATGTTCGACGGAAAGAAGGAGGAGGCAGAAATATCCGAGGCGCTGCAAAAGCTTGACAGGGAACTGCTCCATCTCCAGAGGGAACTTTCCCGACTGAAGGCAAAAGAGGATGCAAGCAGCTACACGAGGGCCACAAGGGAGATGCTGAAGGTCAGAGACAACGGGATAATAAAGGGGATTCACGGAAGCATATCGGAACTCGGGGAAGTGGACGAAAAATATCGCAGGGCACTGGGGGTGGCGGCGGGAAGGAGGGCAGAAGCAATTGTTGTCGATAACGACAGGGTTGCCTCCGAATGCATAAGTTACCTGAAAAAAAATGATTATGGAAGGACTACCTTCCTGCCGCTAAACAAGATGGTTGTCGGAAAGCCAAGAGGAAAAGCATTGATGACGGTCAGGGAAAACGGTTCCCTCGGCTTCGCCATAGACCTGGTAAGATTTGATGAGGAGTACCGTCCGGCATTCTGGTATGTCTTTGGGGATACCATTGTAATGGAAAATCTGGATGCCGCCCGCTCTGCCATGGGTGGCGTGCGTCTGGTGACACTTGGCGGGGAGATAATAGAAGCATCCGGTGCCATGGTCGGGGGAAGCGTTCCGAAGAGCGTTTCTTTCGGGGATACGGACAAAAGGAGAGTAGGCGAGATAAGGAGAAGGCTGATGGAAGTTACCCGCCAGCAGGAGATGTTATCTGAAAAACTGATTGAGACAAGGGAGCGGGTAGCAAATGTGGATAAGGAACTCAGAGAATCTGGCGGCGAAGTTGATGACAAAGTGGGAAGGCTTGAAATCAGGCGGAAGGAGTTCGAAGGAAAGTTGAATATCATACTGAACGAGCTGAAGAAGAAGAGGAAGGAATACGAGAAACTGGACAGCGAGATGAAACAGGTTGATGCCGAGATGAGTTCGAAGACTTCGTCGATTGAAGAGATGGAAAGGGAGCGGGAGAATACGGAAGGCAGCTTAAGGGAAATCAGCAAGAAGGAAATAACCGACAGGGTCGAACATCTCAGGGAGAATATCGAGAGACTCAGGGAGAATGAAAGAAATATCTCATCGGAAATAAAGACACTGTCAAAGGAGATGGCGGTGGTGGCGGAAAGGGAGAAAGAAGTGAGGAGCAGGATTGGCGAGATAGATAAGAAGGAAAAGAAATACAGTCTGGAAATAAAGGAACTGAACAAAATATATTCTGAAAACAAGGATAATATGGAAGCCCTAATGGAAGTCGAGAAAAACATGCTCGGAAAGATGAAGGGGCTCACGAAGGAAAGGGACAACCTGTACAAGGAGAGCGTGGAAATAGAGAATAAAATAGATTCGTTTTCCACAAAAACGGAGACGTCCCTTGATTTGATATCCCGGGCGAAATCACGCCTGCCAACACTTGAGCAAACTCTGGCGGAAATGATACTGGAGACAGAAAATTGTGAATTTGATGAGGAGGAACTTGCCCAAGTAGATGAACTCAAGATAAGAATAAAGGACATGGAAGGAAAAATGGAGAGACTCCAGCCGGTGAATATGATGGCACTGGAGGAGTATGAGAGGCAGGATAAAAGAAGACAAAAATTTGAGGATGATATGAACCGGCTGAAGGAGCAACGAAGGAATCTAATCCGGCTTGTAAACGAAATAGAAAAGAAGAAGAAGGATTCGTTCTACGTTGTTTATGAAGCTGTAAAGGATAACTTCGAGAGGATATATACAGAGCTTCTTGGGGGTGGAAACGCGGAGCTTCTTCTCGAAAATCCAGATAACATATTTGAAGGAGGACTTATAATAAAAGCCAGACCAAAAGGAAAGAAGGCGATGCGTCTGAACGCCCTTTCAGGAGGCGAAAAAAGCATGGCATCTCTGGCATTCATTTTTGCGATTCAATCATACGACCCGTCTCCCTTCTACGTTCTGGATGAAGTGGATATGTTTCTCGATGGAAAAAATGCGGAAAGGGTTGCAGATATGGTAAGGGAACGCTCGATGAATACACAATTCATATCAATATCCCTCAGAAGAATCACGCTGAACAAGGCAGACCACATCTATGGAGTAGCGATGCAGGATGGAATATCAATGCTCGTTGGAAGTGTCAACATGTCCCAGGTAGAAGAAATTGTTGAGGTAAAATGAAGGAAGAAATAGTAAGTCATATACTTATGCAAAAGGAGGATGTTGCACGGAAGGAGAGCATAGAAAAATACATAGAGATGGCTGGCGACAAAAGCGGTCTTTACCTAAAGGACCCGTTTGACAGGGCAATAGCACTCACCTTTGAACTCGTAATGGAGGAACAGCTTGACCCATGGGATATAGACCTTGCCTCGTTCTCAAAAATGTATCTCAACAGGGTAAAACATTCCGAGGTGATCGACCTCATCACGGCGGGCAGAATAATTTTGATGGCATGGAAGGTGCTCAAACTGCAGTCGGACCATATGGTAAGCCTGCTCGATGAGAAGGAGGAAAACGAGGACGAATGGGGAGCGATACCCGACTGGTATATGGAGGACGAAGGCTACTTTTATACGAGAGCCGTAATAGAGAATGGCCCGCCCCTGCAGGAAAAAATCAGAAGAAAGGGAGAAAGAAAAGTAACGCTCGTGGAACTTATAAACGCTTTTGAAGAGGCGCGAAGCGAGATAAAAGTAAATGAGGAAAGAAGGAAAAACCGAAAGGAAAAACGGGAAAGATTTGCGGAGCAGGCGGGGAGGGAGGCGGGAGGAAATACCCACCAGGAGAACATCGAGGAGGAAATAAAGATAATACTGGGCCGGCTCAGCAAGTTAAATGGCAGAGCGATGCCATTAAGCGATATATGCAACAAAAATGATAAAGAAGAACTGGTTATGGCAATATCTTCCCTGCTCTTCCTTGTAAAAGAAAACAAGATAGTGATATGGCAGGAGGATTTTCCCTACGGGACAATTTATATAAAGAATACCCACCACCATGAAAGCAGAAGCAGATAAGATAAGAATCGTGGAAGCTGCCTTATTTTCCGCAGGGCGTCCGGTGTCAGTTGAGGAGATATGTGATGCCGTCAATACGGGAAAGAAAGAGGTTATAAAAGCCATAACATCGCTTATCGGGGAGTACGAGGCCAGGGGAGGGAGCAGGGAAACAGCCATAGAGGTTTCAAAGGCGGGCGATAAATATGCAATGCAGCTTCGTGCCGAATATGCAGAATATGGACGGAAGCTTTCTGGAATGGAAGTGCCAAAGAAACTTCTGAAGACAGCGGCACTTATCGCATATTACCAGCCGGTAGTCCAGTCAGAGATAAAAAACATGGTTGGCAACAGAATATATGAGCATGCCAGAGAACTCGAGGAACTCGGATTCATAAAATCCAAGAAGTATGGAAGGACAAAAATACTGGAAGTCACCACCTATTTTTACGAGTATTTTGGCTTTGATACAACAGACAGAGATAAGATAAAAGAATATCTAAAAGACAAAATAAAAAGTCAGAGCTAAATGTTAGCCCTGTACACTGTGTGGAAAAAGCGGGGGCGGGTATGATTATCCGAAAAGAGCGCCCAGTCCTTCTGCTACTTCTTCTTCGCTTACTTCTTCCTTCGGTTTCTCTGCCTTCTCTTCTTCCTTTTCTTCCTTGTCCTTGGTCTTTGCAGCTTCTGGTGCAGCCGCAACAACAGGGGCAACGGCAGCCTTTGATATTACTTCCTCTATGTTTACATCTTCCAGTGATGACGTCAGCACTTTTATTTTGGCATCATCTACACCTATGCCTGCTGCTTCCATTATATTCTTCAGGTTGCCTTCATTTATCTCTTTCCCGGCAGAGTGGAGAAGCATCGCTCCATATACATATTCCATCTATTTCACCTTCCTCATCATTCAGCTTCGCTTTTTAATTCTTTCGTAAGAACTGATACTTGCCGATGAGCCTTCTTTATGAATTCTCCTATGGTTTCCGGGGTATACATACCACATTCCATAGCCAGATTAAATGAATTTTGATAAGCCTTCTGAAGGAGCTGCGGTGCAATTTCTTTTGCCGGATATCCCACCTCCAGAGATAATGCAACTGCATTCTGGGCTGCCTTGCGGAAATTGTTTGCTACTTCATCCACATCAACACCCAGTGTTTCCGGAGTGAACATCAGCCCTTCCTCGTATATGGCCCTCACATTAAGTCCCACTTCCAGCGGATATATATCCATCCTGGTGAGCATCTTTGCCACATTCGGAGGAATAGCCTCCCCTTTCTTGACGAGAGTAATAGTCTTTTCTACGACCACACCACCTCCCCTTATGGCAGCGGGTATACCAACCTTCTGAAGATCACCAACAATAGGACCGGGCTTGAAAGGTGTCTTTCCCTTTTCTATGATAATATCATCCGGTGCAATTTCACCTCCCTTTGCGGGCGCCTTCATCTTTGCCTTTTCAAGCTGTCTGAAAATCCTGAAAGAGTTCATATCTGTTGCCAGTATGGCACTCTCCTCTTCGATATAATCCGAAAGTTTGGATAATTTCCTCTCATCCACCAATGCATGCTGAATAAGACGGTTCTTTGACACTCTGACAACAGCATTCCCTCTGAGGGTTTTCCTCATTTCATGCATCTGTGATGCAGGTATGCCCCTTATCCCGATTATTCCAACAACCGGATAAGAAGAAATCAATTCCTTAAGTCCCTCGACTTCTTTTATCTTCCAATCTGCCGGCATCATACCACCCTTACAGAAACGCCCATCGTAGTCTTAACGTATACTGACTTTACATTCATCATTCCCCTTTCCAGTTTCTCCTCCACCGCTTTTAAAATAGCCCCGATATTGCCTGATATCACCTCGGCATCCATATCCTCCTTGCCGACCAAACAATGTAATGTAATTTTATCCTTCGAACGAATTCTGACCATATTCCTGAGTTTTTCTACCTCTGCCAATATATCCGCAGTAGGCGGAATAGGTCTTGGCATTTTTCCGCGTGGACCGAAGAATCTACCCAAGAATTTACCGACCGTGGGCATCAGAGGAGCCTCTGCAATAAAGAAATCATAATTCTCCGCTACGCCTTTGGCATTTTTTATATCCTTCGCCAGTTCCTCTATATCCTCTGGCTTGAACACAATATCTGCCACATCTTTAGCTTTCAGAGCCATCTCGCTGGTTGCGAATACACCTATCTTTGCATTTTCACCCCTCCCTCCCGGCAGAGATATCTCCTCGTCTATACGATTTTCCGGGTTGCTCATATCCACATCCTTTAGATTTACCACTATGTCGACAGACTGCCTAAAGTTCCTTTTAGGATTATGCTCGTCATCTATTGCCTTTTTAACTGATTCTAATATCTCTTGAGATGCCATATCAATCGCGATGAAATCGGAATGGCGATGTGTTATATAAAAGTTGTTTTGAATGAGAGGCAAATTTGATAGGGGATATAACAGCATTGTTAAAAAAAATTTTAATTTCTTTAAAGTATTATTTAGAAAAACATTATTTATAGATATCCGATGACTGAAAACATACGTGAGATAAAATGGAAATGACGCTTACTTCAACAACCAGCGAATTGAACAAGAGATTGGAAGCATATATGCCTGCAAGGGACAGTTTTACGCCTGTAGAAAAAGCGATATATGAATCAGAAAGTATGTATAATACTTCCGTGAAAGAAGCAGAAAAATACCGTCTTAAAGCCATAAAATATGCATTCAATAATCACTACGAAAACAACAAATTCTATCATGATTACTGTCTGGAGCACCAGATAAAACCGGATGATATAAAAACCGTGGATGACTTGGCAAAAATTCCCCTTTTATCACATAAATTCTTCAAAGATTATCCGTCTGGGAAAGAATTTGCGATATGGCTGGCAAATATAATGACGGGGGAAATACCAAAAATTACAATAGATAAAAAAAATCCGTCATTTGACGATGTCATAAAAAGTTTCGGCAATTCAGGTATAACAATTGCTTATAGCAGTGGCACCACCGGAAAATTCACATTCATTCCAAGGGATGAAAGAACTTTCAAATCTGCAGAATATTCCATTGCAAGGTCTGCCTTGGAAATGCTTTCCAGATGGTGGAAATATGATGCCAATGGATATTTGCTGTTTCCCCACCCCCAGAAGACCAACCTTTATGTTGGGAAAGTAACGTCGATTCTTTTTGATGTGGTAAGAGATGTCAGTGTGGCAATGGACAGGGAAATCACCACGGATTTGATCCGCATATCGATGGGAAGAACAAAGGGGCTGAAGGAGAAGATGATGAGCGGTGCCATAAAACTGGCATCGAAAAAGATGAATGAAAAAATGGTAAATGATATAGTAGACTGGGCTGAAAGGCTGGAAAAGACCGATGAACCCATAATTTTTGTAGGAGCCCCATTCATTTTGAATATGGTGATGAACAAGATGGATAAAGACGGGCTGAAATTCGATTTTGGGGAGCGAGGAGCGGTGCTTACTGGGGGCGGATGGAAAACCCAAGAGCGAAAAAGAATGCCCGTCAAGGACTTTAGGGAAAAGGTAAACAAGTTTTTCAACATCCCCGGGGAGCAATGCCTTGATTTGTATGCAATGGTCGAGGGAAACGGTTTCATGACCCACTGCCCCGAGGGGCATTATTTCCATATACCTCACAATTATTATCATCCTCTAGTACTTGACGAAGACAACGAACCGGTTGGATATGACGAGTATGGAAAATTTGCGTTTCTTGATTCTCTGGCCGGAAGCTATCCTGGCTTTATCTCTACAGGCGATAAGGTAAAACTTCTTGAAAGGTGCCCTGCATGCGGCCGCCCCGGGCCCGTGCTTGAACCGGAGGTGACAAGAATGGCAGGCGAGGAGATAAGAGGGTGCGCCGAGGAGATGAGAAAAATGCTTATGAACGATTTAAAGGAGGTAAATGAGTAAAATGTTAAAGAAAATAGAAGAAATAAGGGAGAAAGGATACATAATTCCATGGAGAATGTTCAGAAATGTTATCCGTACAGTGCCTGCATTGATTAAAGCGATAATAAGACACCCCATAATGCTGATGAAAGCAAACAGGGCTGCAAAAAAATATTTAAAAAACATGAAACCACCCGAATTGCCTTACATCATACCGGAATACAGGGAAGAAATGTCTTACAATAATTCGGATGAGAGATATCTGAGGTCCACTCATTTTTGCGAGGTGAACGCTCCCGAGATAATAGCCCTGGCAAACGAGCTTGGGGCATTCAAAAAATCGGACAGAGAGTATGCCGAGGCAGTCTTTAGCTTCGTGAAGAACAATATAAAACTGTCCTTTGTGGAGCTGGACGGAGCAGTTGCTACACTGAAAAGAGGAAATGGGACGTGCCTTCATCAATTATCTCTCTTTGCGGCACTGTGCAGAGCCGGAGGATTACCCGCCAGATACAGGTTGTACAGTCTCGCCCTTATCGAATCCATGTATGATTCCATGGTAGGCGCATCTTCGTTCTTAAAAGACTGGTATGATGCATTCGGAACTTTCATGCTCCACGGAACTGCGGAAGTTTTGATTGATGGCGAATGGGCTGTGTCAGACCCAACTTTTACGCCCGAGTACGAAATGGCGATGGGCGTACCTCTTGCCAAACTTGGTGATGACCCGACAGGTATGTGGAATTATCCCGTCGAGGGAACAATGATGCTGCTGGAAGGACTTCCCTACGGTGCAGGAGCCGTGTGGAACTTTCTGGTGAACTGGATAGCAAAGGGAGAAGTAATGAAGATAAACATGAGTGTCGAGGCAGGACGAAGGAAGGGACGCAAGCAACTTGAAAAGCTTAGTATGGCAGAATACGACGGTACAATAAGGAAGGTGTACAAAGCAAAAATGCCGAAAGTGACACTTGACAGATCCCCGCAGTTGGTATTTGAGATATAATCGGAACTAATTATTTGAGATATAGACCCCCCGAAAAATCTGTAACTATGTACCCACCTGAAGTTTAAATATTTCTATGATGCTCAATAAAATTTCAAGAAATATCACCCCCAACGCTTTCATCTGTTGCGATATCTATTTTTAATAAAAACCTGATTACTTGTTCCGTTTTAATATTAAAAAGCGGAAATAAATGATAAAAATGAGAGAGGGTTAGAGGATTTGTTTTCTTCTTTTCTTAAGTATTATGACTATTGCAATGGCCCCTATAAAAGCAACTATTTCGAATCCTGGGAAACCCTTCTTCTTTTTCTCTATGGTTATTGTTTTGGTGTAGGTATCTGTGGCATCATTATTATCAGTGATAGTTAATGAGACATTGTAGATTCCCGGTTCGGTGTAGCTGTGTATCGGGTTTTGGCTGTAGCTCATGTTGCCATCGTTGAAGTCCCAGGTCCAATTGACAATATTGCCGTCGGTATCGGTTGAGCCGTCGATGAAGGTGATACTCTCCCCTATTTCCACAGAGGATGATGGTGTATACGTGAAGTTGGCGGTCGGTGGCTGATTGGGTGGTTCAGTGACAGTGACGGTTTGGGTATCGGTGTTTGTCGCATCGTCATCGTCGGTCACGGTCAGTCGGGCGGTGAATGTTCCGATGGTGGTATAAGAATGGGTCTGTGTCGTAGGGGGTGTTCCAGATCCTGAGTACTCAGGTGTGCCATCGTCATCAACATCCAGCGACCAAGAGGAAATTGAACCGTCGGTATCACTGGCAGACATTGAAAATGTTACGCTAAGAGATACAGTGCCAGTAACAGGGTCAGCGGTGAGTGAACAAGTGGGTTGGATGTTTGTGGGTATTGGCGGTGTATAAGTGGCGATGAGTATTGGGGTTACGTAGGACCATAAACTTTCCATGCCATATTCGTCCTGCGCCTTTATTTTAATGAAATATGTTCCAGGTATAGTCCACATATGTGAAAAAGAGGTATTCTGAAGGGAGCCCGCAAACGGCGTCCAGGTTGTTGTGCCATCATCCCAATCAATACAATATTTGATTAGATTATGTTCGTGATCAATTGTCCTGAAAGTATAGGTGTAGGGTGTATTGATGTAGCCTGATAATGGACCTGTTGGTGGAGATGGAATTGCCGGGGGGTGGTTATTGCATGTGTCACCCAGTCGGTTGCCATCTGAATCAGCCTGGTCGGGATTATATAGAAACATGCAGTTATCAATATCGTTTGGAATCCCATCATCATCAAGATCGAGTGTTGATGCATTAAAAATTTCGATTATGCAATCTGATGTTGCTGTATAAATGTCAGCATGACTGCTGTTCAATACTGTGATATTTTCAAGAGCCATTGTTGTATGTCCAAGTGATGATGAGTTGAAATTGATGGTAGCTATGCTGAAAATTGAATCTATGAAAAAGGATGATAATGTATCATTGGTGCACCATGAAAAATTGAATGTTGCTTTTCCGCTGGTATTATTAATGGTTGTATTAAATGAATATTTGTTTAGCTTATATGTTGTTACGAAATCAAATGGGCTGATATTAGTTACCTGTATTTTACTTGGGTTATAAGAAATATCAAATGAGACAACACAAATATCTTTATCAGTAGAGATATCAACATCAATCATCGAAGATGTATTTATCGCTGTCATTTTATGACGGGGATTGAAGAAGACATATGCCTCAGCTTCAACATAATCCTGGAAATCTGAATATGAATAGGTCTGCGTTAGGTAGGTATCTTCCTCATATGCAATGATATGCCATTGTTCATCATAGATGGTGAGATATGCTAGATGATATGGCCCATTCTTTTCTTGGTGCAGTATCGTATCCCCGTCGAAATCCAGTATAATATTTTGTATCCCAGTCTCTAAGCTGGTTTGGATTACTACAGAGACAACATGGCTTCTGTTAGAATCATATAACGATCCTTCGACGTAATAGTAGCCTGAATTTGATACGTTAATATTCACTAGTAACCGGAGATAATCATATACGCCGTTATTGTCATTGTCTAGTCCGTAGTCGGAATAAATCCCTGTTAGCTGTAGCGGAAGGGTTTCAAAATCGTTCGCGGAGTAATTATCTGTTTGATATTCACCAAAGAGTATGCCGATGGGTTCATAAGTATTAAATAGTGTAACATTTTTGAGGGTATATGGCCCATCTGTTCCTTTTTCGTTAATTTGTGCACCGCTGAAATTCAATTTTAAAGTATGAATACCAGGGGTGATATGGTCAAGGGTTGATACATGCAGTAGTGAGTCCCCGCATTCAAGTTCGCCTTGTAGATAGTAGGTTCCGGGATTTGTTATTGTTATATTGATTTGTGCTGACAAGTAGTCGTACAAGCCATCTGCGTCTATATCGAATTCAACAAACGATATGAAGTCGAGTTGCTGTAGTATTGTGGTTGTTGTGGTGGCATAGTTGTTGAACTCGTTGGTTTCGCTTATAGTGTCTTCTGGATCGATATAAGCAGTGAGGATGTAGTTTCCTGGTTCTGGAGTCCATGGCTGTGTTATGGTAACCTGTGCGTTCTTTTCGATGAACGGAAGAGTGGTGTTGATGAGGGTGGTTGTTTCGGTTAAGTCTCCGTTCTTGTTGAGTGCTGCAAAGGCGTGTACAGTGACATTGGATATGTTGTAGTTACCGTTATTTGCCAGTGTTAGTTGATACGTGATGTCGCCTTGGATGGTAGATGAAAGGTTCATGGTTTGTACAAGAAGATCCGAGAAGACATTGACAATGGTGTATTCATGATTATTTGTTTCATCGCTTTCCGTGATGATATTTTCCTCATCGAGTACAACATAAAGATAGTAGTAGTCAGCGTCTAGCTGTGTTACATTCCATAGTATATCAATATACTGGTTTGAATTATTGGTAAGATAGGTGAGTGTTTCCCTAGTGATGTGGGTTTTAATATCTGATGTAAGGTTGTGGTGATAGAAATCAACAGTGACATTTGTAACAGGTATCCAACCTTTGTTTGTGATACTCGTGTTTATTGAGATATGATCATAGTTACTATTTGTGTTGATCGCTGTTACAGTGAGATCAGGGAACACAACTGTTGTGGATGCAATGTTGTTGGTCTCGTTTTCTTCGGTAATGTGGTTCAATGGGTCAAGTTCTACATAGATTTCGTGGGAGGTATTGGTGTTTGGGACTGCCCAGTTGACAGCTACAGTTTGTGTGTCCCCGGCTGCAATACTGGTAATGTGTTGCATAGTGCCTATTGGGGTTCCAGGGTAGTTACGTGTTAAGAGGATATCAATGTCATGGATGGAAACATCTCCGGTGTTGTGGATGTCGGCATAGAGTGTTACTGTTTCGCCCGGCTGTGGATTTGACGTTGAAAAATAGATATCATTATCGCTGACTGCTAAATCTGTGAAAATGTGATGGCTTAGGAGATAAAGGCTTGCGTTACCAAACGTTGGCACGGACATGTTGTAGCTGTAGTTAGCGGGATATCCTATTGATATATTCTGTTTGGTGGTATTGGTATTGTTGCCCGTATTGTTTATGTGTGTGGTGTGGTTCACATAGTTTATTTCACGTTTGAGATAAGTACTGATGATGTCATTAGTGGTGGTGATAGCCGGTGAAAAGGCGATGTTATCCATGAAGTCATCGGTGAGTTGATTCGCCTTACTCCAAGTGTGAGTAGTAGTATCATAGACAGAGTAAAAAATGTTTGCCGAGTGGCTGCTTTCCTGCCATATGACCACCGGGCTGCCATATGAGTTTTTAATGAGGTGTAAGGCATCGATTTGTCCAGTGCATGTGATGGGTACTGGCTCTGACCAGGTTCCATTTTCATATATTGTATAATAAAGCGTGTTTTGCAGGCTGTTATTTATCTCGTTCACAGTTACCCAAAGAAGTAATGTCGTGTTATCGTAGTAGGTTGCCGTTGGGAGTTTATCTTCTAGTGTGTTGTGGGTAATTTTTATTGGGTTAGACCAGCTGCCATTATAGGTTGCATAGTAAATTTCTCGGTCGGTGTGCGTAGTTGCGTTGTCATCACCATCTTGGCCCCATGTAACTATCGCTGTTTGGTTATCAAAATCAAAGTCTAGGTTGTTTACTAAGGATATGTTGGTGAATGAAGCAATTGGGCTGGTCCAGTTGGTGCCATTCCAGATGGCATAACGAAAATCTCTCAACAATGAATGATTCCCCTGTATCATGGTACCGACATGTATTATGCTATCTCTGTCTGTGACCCACATAGCCATAATCTCGCCCTGATCGTTTGCTACTAAATGGGGAGTGTAGTCAAACATTGAATCATTGGTTAGCGCCATGGGTTGACTCCATGTATTATCTGAAGAATTGAATATAGCGTAGGCGATTTCGCAGTAAGGGGTAATATCGTTGACGCTGATGTTTTCAGGAAATTCGTTGCTAGTGACAGTTACCCATGTTGCCATTGCATCGTTGTTTGAGTCAAATATTACAGCTGGTTTAACATCTAATATTGTATTTTGTGTGATGGGTTGTGGTTCAGTCCAACTTTCATCAGCGCCTTGCATATAATATATTTCAAATGCTTGCGTGAGGTTTTTTTCTGGTTCATCATGCACATATACAATCATCTTTTGATCATTGTTATCAATGGCAAGCTGCGGGTCAGCATCGGGAAATATATTTCTAATAAGCAGTTGTTCTGTTGTTGGTGAACTATGTCCTATCCCCAGTGGTGCTACATATTCAGCATAGCCCTCATTTATGTAGTCTCGTTCGATCAGTCGCCATCCTGGTGGTTTTGAGGCATCTTCTGAATACCAGTCATCTGAAATCCAATCGTATATCCAACGCTGTCCCCAGTGTTCTGTAACTACCACAATTCTATAATCAACTTGAACTTGTATAAATATCTTAAACTCATCCAACTCAGTTTCTTTTCCCTTGCCAAAACTAAGTTTGAATTCAACTCCCCCTCCCACCTTAGCCTTTACTGCTGCAATAATGATATCAACAGCAAATGCACCATAAGGCATAATTTCTACCCTGATACTGCCTTCGTCAAATTTCATATCCCCCCCTACTGGTACATATTTTAGATAAAGGTCCCCCTCAAGAGTAACACCAATACCAACTTTTGCCACACCAAAATCCCATGTTACTAAAGTTAAATCGGTAGTTACATTAATTTCATATAATTGGTGAAGTGGCGTTAATTTATAGGCTTTAGGACCGTAATCTTCAGTTACATGCATATTAAAGGTGAGCTTTCCAATTTTCCCTAAATTAATATTTATGCCTCCTCCAGTCTCAACACGAGCTTTTCCATTCTTACTATAAAATGACCGGTTTTTTTCATAATAAAATGAATTCATGTCGGGACCATATTTTCCACCAATCCAAGGAAACACATTAGGTATCGTGAAACGGGGGAACCAATCTAAAAATTTATCTAAACCTTTATAAAAATCGCTTTTTAAAATTTTAAAAATAAAATTGTCCTGATTTTCGAAGAGATAAGTGCCTATTTCCAATGGCTCTGGCTCGATCACCCCTGGCACACCACCTAAATTTTTTATCGTGTCCCAAAAGTCTTTAGTTGCCTCTATGTATTCCTCATCGTCATATGAATATTTTGCTGCAGCTTTCATAATTGGATCTAAATGCTTGCCAATATCATTAAGTTTAGATATATTGAGTCCCGTTGCATCTTGGAAGTCTTTCATGAAGTCTGAAATAATGGTGTCCCAAGTAATCTTTTTATAACTGTTAAAAAGCACTGTTTCGCCTTCAATGTTGAAATTTTCATATTCTACTCCAAAATCACTGTTATTAGTTGCCTGTAGCTCTGATACATTTGATAGGGCATTGCCGGGATCAATAATTACAAAAAATGTGCCAGTATGTGTGCATTTTTCACATGTCGGCGCTAGATCTGATACAACCATTAGTGTGATAGGATATGGGCCAATTGGGCGTTGTTCACCGTTTGGCTGTTCATCAACATTATACAAAAATGTTCCTTGTGACAGATGGGTGGGGCGTCCGTCTATTTCGACTAGTTCGAGCCCGCCTTCCCCTTTTGTAAAATTATAACGCCTGATGTCATTATCAGTTTTGGGTATATACTGAATATATAAGGGGTAGGGAAATATCTTCCAATCAACGATATTTTTAATGGGTACCTCGAATCCTGTTCCTTGAAGGAAGTAATAGTAAGATTCTGCTCCGAATGCAATAATTTCCTGGTAATATATATACCGTGGTACAGAGACGACGCCTCTTCTTCCGCCTTCAACTTCGATTTGTATTGTGGCATTGCCAAGGTCAACAAATGTGATACTGGTTGAGGCAATTCCATTTGAACCGGTTTGCGTAATTAGGGTATTCCCAGGAAATTCAACTAATTTATTTCCCTCGGTAATATCGGTGAAAGTTACCTCTATATTTGGTAGATTAAGTGGATTGCCTTTATTATCAACTAGCTGCACAGTGAGTATGCGGCTGTCTTCATCGATTATGAGCAGTGAGGCAACCCAATTAATCATAGACGATTGTGGTCTAAGTCGTGGGTTGTTATCTGCAATCCCGCCGTGATCCATACTGTAGGCTTTTTTGTTAAATTGTTCAATCCATATATATGGGTCATCGCAATATCCATCCGGCTGTCCATTAGGATAATCTTCTGGATTATAGCTGCTTGACGGTTCACCCGGTTTTTTGTATTCTTCAATTTTCCATGGGGGCGTTCCAGTGAATCTATCTTCACATCCTTGATCAGGCATATGATAGTCGCTGTAATAATTTTTGTCCCAAATAGCAGCAGTGTCAATATTTCTTCCTTTAATATCAAATTGGCTACTATAGTGATGACCAGCCTCCTTACAAAATTTGCAAATTCCCATGCCAACATAAGTGCAATTTACGTCAAAGCCTTGTGTAGTTATTACCTTTCCATAATCGGCACCTTGACACCGATAATTCGAAGTCTCGTAATCTCCTATTTCGTTAATAAATTTAAAATTAATAAAATCTGCAGGGCACTTAATTGCATTGTCCCTGAGAAAATCGTTACCTTCAACTCGATTTTTAAACATATTCAAAGCATTGCCTTCGTTTTCAAGATTTATTAAACAAAACTTATAATCTCCTGTGCAAGCACCTGGCATTGCATCGTTCCCGCATTCCCTGTTCCAAGAGCCACTGCACCCATAATCTCCACAAAGACCATATTCTAAGTCATCATGGTAGCTAGATGTTGAAGAAATATCATAGATGGGTTTCCATATCATAACTCCATATCGATTATTTTGTATTATATTATTAAGTACTCTGACGCCAAGAGAATGATTCACAAGAACACCTGCGCCTCCGCCAAAACCCCCGATAAAATTATTTCGAATTACTGTAATATCAAATATTTCTCTCTCCGTTTGATTTGCCTTGGGATATAAACTGTACTTGCTCGACCCTGTTACAGATTGGCCATACCATAATTTTGAATAATCATATCTGTCGATACCATGCCTATCCAAATCAACATTTGCCCAGGTTGGGTATGACTCCCAAGATCGAGGTAAAGGTCTAAAGTCAACACTGCTATCTTCAACCGCAACCCCAATATTCCCCGTATCAGTGATATATATCTTGAGATCATCAAAATATGTCTGCTGACCCTGCCCTCCAAAGTGTATATGATATGCTGGGTACGGCTTGGGTATTTGTACCGACTTATCGTTAACCGTCATGTTAGTATAACCGTAACTAAAAATTATTGTCAGATTATTATATTTATTTGGATTATATTGCCCAACAGAATAGAGATACCCAAAATCATCTCTAATAAAAAGTTCCTCTTTTTCATTGATGAATAATGAAAAATAGAATTTTCCATAAATCCGCCCATCTGATGTCACGGTACCAGAATCGTAGAAGCTCAGAATATCACTATATCCATTTTTAATTTGGACATGTTGAATACTGAAATTTACCGTTAATTTTGAATAACTGAAACCTTCTTTTGATATAATACCGTTTGAGTTTATATTCCAGTCATTCAATGCGTTAATTTGTAGTGCTTTGGATGATACAGATGCCTTATGCCCCCCATCATCATTTTGGTCGACAAAAGCCCATCTACTTGTATTTATTATTCCATCATCCCAATTTTCCTGAAAATACGGGGGAACATCGATTTCTTCAAGTACTTGCTCGTAACCAGCCTTGATTGTGTTATTATGGACATCTCCGCTTGCACGGTAGATAAAAATGCCAATACGATTGCCTTCTACATAATTTTCAACTACCTTATTTTTACCAGGATGCCATAATATTCGACCATAGGATGCATCGCTACCTCCCTTGTAATAATTATAAAAATAGTCCTCGGAATACCTTAAAGGCATGTTTAACCTTGTGGTATTGAAGCAACCCCATTCGGAATTTGCATCATCAAAGGGCTCATAATAATGATAGGTGATATTGCCGGTATCGGGATTAATTACTTGAGAAAGAAGAACCTCAAAAAAACCATCGTTATCAACATCATTATAATCCTCCCAACCGTTTGCAATAATCTCACCAGGACAATTTGGTCCCGAATATATATAAGTTCGTTTTGTGATGTGAGCGAATTCCATTTCTTCGTCATAAATGATACTATGGTCTATATCTGTTAACGAGATTCCAGCTTCAGATCCGCCAACAGTGTTATTTATAATGATGTTATTGAAAGCATCATAACCAATATTTATGCCATGTTCACCGTTTTCAAGAACCTTATTATTCGCGATAATATGGTCATATGAGGAAAAAACGCATATTCCGCACTCAGCACTTCCAGTTATCTTATTATCAGATATATGATTGTCTATGGACCAATGCTCGGAGTAAATCCCTTTCTTGATGTTCTCATTAAGGATGTTCGAGGATACGGTATTAAACGATGAGTAATAGAGATATATTCCCTCTAATATATTCATTGAGATAGTGTTATTATAAATTGTGTTATTGGTGGAAGCGTAGAGATGCAATCCAGTTTCGTTGTTAAACAATATTGTATTGTTATTAATTTGATTGCCCGATGAATAATACATGAATATTCCATCTTCATGTGTTGAATTCAATACTGTATTACTATATAGGGTATTATTATGGGAGTAATGAAGAATAATATTTCTGTTATTGTGATGTACAAGATTGCTGATTAATGAATTATTAGATGCACCAGAGAGAAAAACCCCCTGTTCTCCTGAGTCAAAAATACTGTTATTAGCCAACAAATTATCTGTTCCCCCTGAAATTTTCACTCCGATTTTATCGGCTGAAATGTTGTTATTTAATATGTAGTTTTTTCTAGAGAGAATATACATTCCTGTTAAACTTGATTCAACATTATTATATGATATCGTGTTATTGCCACCAAGAACATAAATTCCGGTGGTAAAGGCATTAAGTATATTTTCAAATATGTTTGAATTATTCGCAGTAATATACACGCCTGAGGAGTCACCCCACAGACTATCACCAGATATCTCAAATCCTGATAGGTTCACATAATCAGCTAAAATTTTGAAAACGGGTTTTGATGTATTAGTCCTCACAGTCGTATATAAATGCAGAGGCTTTCCCATATAAGTGAAATAATAATGTTTTAGAAATGGTTTGACGCTCACAGATTTGTTGACCACCACATTTTCATTATATCTACCTGGGCATACAACTATCATATCACCTTCTTCACTATGATTGATGGCTGACTGAATAGAAGAATAATGAGCGTCACCATATATGCAGGGAATTGTATTTTCGTGATATACTACTCGAATTGGATCGATAACACCAAACAGGGCGAAGGTTCCGCCAAATGAGGTTATATTTGCATGTACAAGATGCTCTGTTATGTTAACATCGGTCATATGCTGTGCAAGTTGCCAAATCGGCTCATCAGTTATGCCATATGTACTATATTCGCCGGAAGGAATATATTGATACAATCGCAGAGTGTGCTCTTTTATGTCATCTAACTCAGGAGGACCATAGTAGACGGTAAGGTTAAGAAATCCCTTTGATTGTTTCGATGTGTTCTCGATTAAGAAATAATATTTTTCAGATAGGTTGTATAGCAAACCTCTGGTATCAGGCGGTTGTGGAACATCAGCATCATTGATTGCAAAATCTCGCCCATGTACATATAGTCGGGTTGTATCAATATATGTTTCAAAACTGTTTTCAGAATATCCATCCATATAAATAGCGTATAAAGATGAATTAAACAAATTGCAATCAGAAACAGTGTTAAAAGAAGAAGCAAGGTTAAAATGCAGTCCAACTCGACTGCCAGATATGTTAATGTCTGATAGTGTATTTCTCTCAGAAAATTCGAGATGCACAGCATTGGTATCATCAACACTCTTCAATGTATCAAATGTGTTATTGTCGCAGTCAAATGAATAAATACCGTAGTTGTTTTTCATTGTATTTATAGTGGTGAAAGTATTATGTCGAGAAAAATTAAGATATATCCCACGGTTATTCTCTCGAGCAGTTACATTAGATAGTGAATTATCTCCAGAATTTTCTAAAATGATGCCATAATAGTTATCCGTGACGTTAAAAGTTGTTATATTGTTATTATATCCGTCTGTGACCCATATTCCATAAGTATTCGAATAACTTTGACTGTTATTAATCGAGTGTTTATGAGATGATATAAACCAAATACCATATTTGTTTTCACTTACATTAACGTCCTCTAAATCAGCTATTATTGCACTATAGAAAAATAGTCCTGCTCCCCGGCTATTGTTTGTACATGTTACATTATGTAGAGTGATATCTGTTGAGTTGATAAACGATATTTTTCCAATATTACTTACACCGTTAGCATCTAAAAATAAATCGTTTATCACTATACCGTCAACGTCGACAAAATGATAATAAGTGTCTCCATTGACAGTGTTGTTTTTAACAGTGTTATAATATGAAATAAAATCCTTAAAGTTGAACCCAATCGGGTCAATGGATCCAACAGGGTCACCTGCAACATTATACTTTATTATCCTTGAGTGTACAAATGTATTATCTGTTATCTCATTGTCTCTTGAATTATTAAATAAAATCCCATATTCTTTACTCTGTTGGAGATCATTATCTGTTATCGTGTTATTAGTGGAATTGTCAAGATTGATAGTAATAGAATTATGCGAAAAAGTATTATGTTGTATTGACACATTGGTTGAACTATAAACAGACAGCCCAAAAGTGTTGTTATAAAATGAAGAGTTAGTAGTTTGGATTAAGTGAGAATTAAAAAGTGCCACACCTAATGTGTTATTAATAAACGAGCAGTTAAAAACGGTAATATTTTGAGATTTATGAATTAATATGCCGATTTCGCTGTTCGAGTTTACAATATTATTATGTATTTGCGTGTGAGTTGAATTAAACAAAGATATGCCCTCAAGCGAATGGTCTTCTACTAGATTATGCATCAGTTTGTTATCAGTTCCACCGTTGATTCCTAATACATTATCTCCGATTTGGATGCCGACTATGTTATTTTGGAGGGTATTATTGCTAATGAGACTATAACTCGAGTTGAGCATATTAATGCCAACTTGATTTGACCTATAATACATCACTCCCGTGGTGATATCCGTATAATCATATGCCACACCAGCAGTTGCGTTTAAAACACCAAAAGAATTATTTTCAATTATACTATCGCTCGAGTTAATAACCTTAATACCGTACCAGTTTGTTTCATAGAATGTGCTGTTAAGAATGCTGTTATTGTTAGCTGCTAATACGTATATCCCGTAGAGATATCTACTAATATTGCAATTCTTAATAGTTACATTATCATATCCAACATTCAGTATCCCATAACCGTATGAAAAATCATCATTCGGCTTTCCGAACAGTTTTGAGTTGTTACAATCGAGGACTATATCGCTTTCATTTATTATGATGACCCCATTTTGATCTGTATCATCAAAAATATAATTACTGGTGCAAAGAGTGGTATTTTTATCGATATAGGTGTTCTCTTCAAGATATCTACAGCCTGAACACGCATAATCACATCGTCCTTCTTGCCCCTCATCCGACCAACCGGCAGACTCATAGCACAAATTATCATTTGCATAGTTTGCATCCGTGTCTCCTTTGACATCTACTATATTTGCGCATGCCACATTATCTGTTATCGTATTAAAAACAGTATTTTCTAATATAATCCCATAATCATTTTCTCTAACAATGTTGTTGACCAAGGTATTTCTGTTTGAATGATATAAGTTAATTCCATCGCCTGTATTCGAAAACGCTCTGTTATCATCGAGATAATTATTGTGTGCATTATCCAGATAAAATCCATGGAAGGTATTGTTGTTTGCAGTGTTGTTGACAATAGTATTCCAAGAAGATTCCACATAGAGACCACTCAGGTCATTGTTATTTAATGTGTTGTTAATCAGAGTATTGCTATCTGAAGGATTGCCCAATCGTATGCCATACCATGCATTATCTCGAACCACGTTTGAGAGTAATGTATTACCCGTAGATTCGGAAAGCCGAATACCTGTTTCAGTGTTGTTATTGACGACATTGTTTTTAACGTTGTTCTCACTTACATTTCTTAAGTAGATACCATTCCAATAGTTCATTAATTGACCATTTTGGATGGTAACATTGTGATATCCTGTGTTGACAATACCAAAACCAGTATTGTTACCAATCAAAACAGCACCATTACAATCCAAAACAACATTGTCTGATTGAATTATAATGACACCATTATCGCCGCTATCATTAATGTTATAGATTCCAAGACATAAGACCGTATCCTCTGTGATGTGCAAATCGTCGACTGGTTCCACACATACAAACGGGCATGGAACAGTAAATTCTGCAGACAATACTAATAAACCGACGGAAGTCGTGATATTGTAGATGCCGTCAGCAACTGAAGGAACCTGCACAGTTGTAAATAAATTACCGGCAGCCGTGGTGGTAGCTGTTTTCAAAAATACAGCATTAAAACTGATGTTTACATCTGTAAAAGCATCAAATCCAGATCCAGAGATCTGCACGGAATCATTTACGTTACCACAGGTGGGATAAATCGATATTGTCGGCAGCGGTTCTGTAGTGAATTGCCACACTGGTCCAGTTGACGATGCACCATGGTTATCCCATGCTCTTATCATCCAGTAATAAGTGGTGTTATAGTCCAGAGTCCCAGGATCGTAGGTGGTAGCTGACTGGTTGTTAGAAACGAATGGTGGTGTGTTATGTGTCCCGAAATACACATCATAGGTGACCGTATCGCCAACATCAGGGTCACCGCCAGACCAATTGAGGTCATCATTGATATCTATACCTGTCTCATTATCAGCTGGGTTCACAGCACTAGGTATATACGGGGGATTATTATCTGGTTGTGTTGTTGTAAACTGCCACACTGGTCCAGTTGACGATGCACCATGGTTATCCCATGCTCTTATCATCCAGTAATAAGTGGTGTTATAGTCCAGAGTCCCAGGATCGTAGGTGGTAGCTGACTGGTTGTTAGAAACGAATGGTGGTGTGTTATGTGTCCCGAAATACACATCATAGGTGACCGTATCGCCAACATCAGGGTCACCGCCAGACCAATTGAGGTCATCATTTACATACACGTCCGTTGCACCATCACCCGGATTAGGACTCCCCGGCATATCAGGCGGATGATTCACACACGTACAGTTTTTCTCTAGACAATTATTATTCTCATTGCTCTCATCCACCACATCAGTATCATCAGCACACACCAACACCGAGATATTCTCACAGACCGACCAATTATAACAATCAAACTCGGCACTATATGTCTGGTTTGGCGCCAAGGCAACAGTGACCTGATCCGAGCATACAAGACTCCAATCAGGTTCCATAGGATCACCAATATTGATGTACAGACCTGTGTAATGTCCTGCTGTGGCGGTGTCGTTACCAATATTTTGTATGTGATAAGCAATGCTATCATTGAGCTTGTCGCAGATGATATCGGTGACTACAAGATCGGGCATGAATGCATAACGGTCCCAGAACTTGTTATCTGACAATGTTTGCCCATCCAGTGGATAGGCAAACCGGATCCAGTTGTTATCGACCACGGTGCCATCGATGGTTGTTGCACCAACCGAATAATAGTCTACCGGATCGGTTTCCACAACATGGTAGTGCTCCCAGATGTCAGAATTAAGCAGCATAAACCAGCCATCCTCATCAGTCGTTGTGCTATCAATAAGAGTCCCAAGAACCCCCGGATTGTTGGACCCGTACAGTTCCATTGTTACACCTGCCAACGGAAAGCCTTCCTCGCCCATTTCTCCTTCGAACACATACCCGGTGAACCGATGCACGGAAAAAAGAGTACCGTAGATATCCCAGCTAAGCGTCCCCGCATTGCGGTCATCTTCCCAGACAACCAGAAAAGAACTGCTGCCATCAGCGGCAACAACCGGACGACTCTCATTGTAACCCATCGATGCTAAATGCATATCATCCCCGGGCAATGATCCATTACCCTTTACACGGCGAGCGTACACATCACGGTCAACAGAGGAAGACTGATACTCCAAAACAACAAGATATTCACCGATTGATGTATCGTAGGCAACTGCGGGATCCTCCCGATACTCGGCGCCTAACCACGAGACGGCAAACCAGCCGCCAACCGTGGCACCGGTTGCTGCATTTATCCTACGACCATAGATGTCGCTGATACCCCAGAAACCATCCGCCCATACAACCAGGTATTCGTTGTCATCACCATTATACGCAAGACGGGGATTCAGCTGCGGGTTTCCCCAGTTACAAACAGCGATTTTACCGCCGGCAAGCGAACCGTCGTCGGTTACTCGCTGCCCAGAAATATTCTCCTGCTCGACAGCATACTCTGCCTCCTGCCACACAACTAAGAACTGATCGGAGTCACTGCAGGAAACAGCGGGTTCCTGTTCATCCAGAGCACTTACGGCAATACCAAACGCATTGTTGGGTGCAGTGCCGTCGGGATGTACTATTCTCCCAATTATGTTATGGTCATCACCCGTGTCGTTCTGCCAGACGACCAAGTAGTCGCCGGTATCCGGGTTGTATGCAACCGCAGGACGGCTTTCGATACTGGTCCACACGCCAACATATGTGACGCCTCCGATCAATGTGCCGTTGCCCGCGACACGTCTGGCGTAAATGTCGACATCGGTTGATGAGAACTCGTACTCCCAGACCACCAGGTATTCATCATTCATTGGATTGTATGCGACAGCAGGGTTACTTTCGTAGCTGCTGAGCATGGCGATACTGAACTCGTTGCCGATGGGTGTGCCGTTGGCTGTGGTTCTGCGGGCGTAGATGTCATGGTCGGTAGAAGTGTATTCTTCCTGCCAGACCACCAGATATTCATCCTGCACCGAATTATACACGATTTCTGGACGTATCTGATCATTGACTCTGTTGGTGATCGCCAGATCACCTGTTATACCATCATCGTTTTCACCATCTGCTGATACCATTTCCATACTCGTAATGTTTACTGAAAGCTCTGCATCAAATGCCTGCATCAGGATGTTTTTGTCAGTAATACCACGAAACTGCTGAATAACCGTTAATTCGTCCCCGGACGATTTCATTAAAAACATGGTGGGAAAACCGGTTACACCAAACTCCTGTACCATTTGGGGGTCTTCATCAACATTAACATAAACGAATTCAATCCTATTCCCATATTCCACTTCTAACTCATTAACTATTGGTTTTTGCATTTGGCAATACCCGCACCAATCGGCATAAAAAAAGAGGAATACCGGTCTATTATTAGAAATGTTACCCTCGTTTTCGGAGTCCTGTGACAGCTCAGTTCCCATACTCGTTTTAGTTGGCACTACAGGGAAACCTTCATCCGCCCAAGCGTTTATCCCACCAACCACGTTATAAACACCTTCAAAACCATTCTGGATGAGAAAATCACATGCTTGTACACTTCTAATACCACTACCACAGTAGACAATAACCTTGTCAGTAAGATGGGGTTCTAACTGATTTAGTAAACAAGGTCCACAGCTAAAGCCCGATAATGGAAAATTAATTGAGCCGTTTATATGACCAGCATCAAACTCGTTAGATGACCTCACGTCGAATATAATAATGTCATCGGAGTTAGAATCGATCAAAGTTTTTGTTTCCCGGACAGTCAAATCAATATATTCACTCTCGTTATCATCGATGTCATCGGGTATTTCATGTGTTCTGATTGTCCGACTCTGAGATAGAGTATTTATGTTATTAGTTATTTCAGGTTCTTCAAATTCATAGTCAATAATCTCTTTCAACGTGTCTTTGTCAGTAAAATCCATGATTTCTTGATAAATATACTCTCCATTTTTATAACTTGATATAACTAACATTGTCGGAGTGATAAAAACCCCAAATTCCTCTGCTAACTCAGGTTGTTTTTCGATATCAATATAAATGAAAACAACCTTTCCAATATACTCCTGTTTTAGTTCATCAATTATTGGTTTTTGTATCTCACATGATTCACACCCCTCAACATAGAAAAACAAAAAAACAGGATGACTACCAAAAACATCATAAACTCCCGGATTCAACAAAGGTTCATCAAGCACATACAATCCCTCAGACTCCACGGATGATTCTATTGGTGTATCGGTTTCTATAGGAAATGGATTCTTGTTTGGAGAAATTACTGTTTCTATGATGTTATCTTTCTTTGTAGTGTTATATTCAAAATCAGCCGTTACTATTTTCCCTACCGGTAAGGCGGAGATAATAAACAACATACATATCAAAATACACACAAATTTTGCCTTAATATTTTTCATTTTGCCGCCCTTCAAATGCACAAACTATCCCCGTTGAATGTTAAATGATAGCCTATGGCATGTTGATTATATATATCAATAGGTGGTTTATAAGTGTTTTCCGACACTTTTTGCAGTGAATTGCAGGTGCCGGGAATCTTGGTCATTTTTACCAGTAAAAAATACTGGGGCAATACCCGCCCCATAGAGATAAAGACCCTTTCGGGTATTGCTTTTTGCAAAGCCCGACAATATGGATAGTTTGCAATCATCACAGAGAAAGTGAAAAGTTATTATTTGTAAGATTAATAAGTTAAAAGAAACGGCCTCTCATGTGTGAGTCTTAACCCCTACTACTGGCCCTAGCTAGTGGTCAAACCTTGTAACCACTAGCTAGGAACTATAACAAATATTTTTATTATTGGGATGCAAATATGCTGATTGTTACTGAAAAAGAAGGGTTGAAATTTTACTCTCAGCATAATGTTTAAAACATGATAAAGGTTTATATTGTTGTTAAAGGAGGTGAAACATGAATGTCAAACCCATGGTATGTCTGCTTATCGCAGTAATGTTTATAGTCCCAGTTTCTTCGCTCGAAAACAAGATAATAAGATTCGAGGAAGCTGCCACTGTCAACACGAATGCGTTGAACGGCGGATGGTTTGAAGAGCGAAACGGTGTTAAGATACTGCACCTCAACGGTTCGTACTATGACATGGGATATCAGCATGGTTTTCTGTTAAAAGACGAAATTCAAGAGTGTATGCGTACCCAGTTAGTATTTTTCGAGAATCACGGATTTCCTTATGAGAGAATTTTGGAAGTAGGAGCCATTATGGATGACTATCTGCCCCATGAATATAAGGAGGAAATGCAGGGCATGGCCGATGGTGCAGACATATCTTTGGAGGATGTTATTGTGATTAATACGATGCCTGCAATGCTTAATATTGTATTTGCCGAAGCGTGTTGTGAAGTGTCTCTCTGGGGAGATGCCACCGCAGATGGGAAACTCCTGCATATACGAAGCTGGGATTGGAATCTTTATTTGTTGGATCCTGAAACAGGCACACCTCTTCAAGAAAATATGGTTTTAATTGTTCGTACTCCTGAGATTGGCTATGCTTCTATGTCAGCACCTGAAAACCCTGGAGCTATTACGAGTTGGAACGGGGTCAATGAAAAGGGTATTGCCGTTGGAGAAAATACATGCCTAACGTGGGATATTACCTATCATGGCATCAGTCCCGCTTTTCGCATGAGAATGGTGCTGGACCGCTGTGCCACGGGCGAGAAGGCCCTCAATATCCTGTCTTCAAATAGAACGTGTGGCACAAATTTTATCCTGTCAGATGCAAATGTTCCCATTGGTTATGCCCTTGACCAAACTGCTAATAATTCCTACATGGGCACATGGAACGATTCCATCGAAGGCACCGATCCATTCTGGCAGATTGAAGATGTGGTGCGAAGGACGCCAGGCTATATTGATCCAGCGTGTGCAGCCGTTGAATATGGCAGGATTCGCTACGATCCAAGTGGTCTGAGGGCTGTATGGGATGCCCTAACAGGTGAATCATATATGATATTTCCTTGGATTCATTATCGTGCCCTAAGTCATCAAATTGAAGAATATTATGGAACGTTGGATGTCAACAGTACAATGACGGCATTGCGTGAGGAATATACGGGTGCAACAGATTTTTGGATGAGGTTAGTGACAATGGTTGGATCCTATCAGTGCCTCTGTCAGTGGGTGATGTGTCCAGAAACAGGTGAAATGGTCATCTCGTTTGCTAGTTCAACTCGAAGAGCATGTTACGAGCCAGTGCATTACTTCAACCTATTCGAACTCCTTGAGGAAGAACCACCACCAAACGAGATGTAAAAAAGGACGTGAAATAGGGGCAAAGCCCCTATAACCCCATTCCGCCTTCGTTCCTCGGCAAGCCCTTCGGGCATGCCGCATCTCACTCGGCGGTGAACCCAAGCAGCCGCCGCTGAGTATCGTCCGTAACAGT